>Ga0075158_10000028_pt1 | contig 100812 bp, 80 predicted proteins | sample JI91814BDNA_FD_70968 | JGI IMG/M metagenome (GOLD analysis project Ga0075158, IMG submission 70968) | Wastewater effluent complex algal communities from Wisconsin, to seasonally profile nutrient transformation and Carbon sequestration -... | ecosystem: Engineered > WWTP > Effluent > Algae... | reverse complement strand
ATTACCCGTTTGGGAATTAAAGTGTATGGTAAAAAAGTATCTGATCTTGTTAAACCTCAACAATGGGCTATTCTGGGAGCGGGTATTGTTGGCGGTCTTGCTTACACGTTTTCTGATTCCTTTTGGTTCAGCGCGGTGGAAGGTGAGGTATATGCCATGTCATCGTTCTTTACCGCGGTAGTATTCTGGGCTATTTTAAAATGGGACGAAGAAGATTCTGTTAACCCTACCAGCGCGCTTCGTTGGTTAATCCTCATCAGTTATTTGATCGGCCTCTCCATCGGCGTACACTTGTTAAACCTCTTGGTAATTCCAGCAATTGGGTTTATCATCTATTTCAAAAAATATAAATTCAGCTGGAAAGGGTTTTTTATAGCCGGTATTTCATCGGTGCTTATTTTGGGCTTCGTACAAAATCTGGTAATTCCAAAGGTGGTAAAGTTTGTGAGTGATTACGAGGTGTTTTTTACCAACAAAATGAATCTGGGTTTTAGTACGGGAACTGTCATATTTTTTATCCTGCTCATTGTTTCCTTAACCTGCTTTATTCTTTATACACTGAATAAAAAAGAGGTGCATTACAAAATAGGCATGTACACCGCCATAGCTCTTTCTGCCCTGGCGGTAATTACCGCGCCAAGTGGCAGTGGCATGTTTACCCGCCTGGTTATGTTGGGTGGCATTATTTACGCGATTCATAAGTTTAAGGATAAAACCATCACGCTTCACGCCGTTTTTCTGAGTTTTGCCACTTTGCTCATTGGTTACTCATCGTTCTTTATTTTGGTTATTCGTTCCTCCGCCAACACCCCCATGGATGAAAACGATCCTGAAAATGCGCCAAACATGCTTTCTTATTTGTTGCGCGAACAATATGGCGACTGGCCAATTCTCTATGGTCAATATTATAACGCGCCAACCCTGCCAAGGAGTGAATTTGGCAGCGGGGATCCTATCTATGCGAAGGATAAAGTTCATAAAAATTACAAAATCATCGATTCCCGCAAAAACTCTATTCCAAAATATGAAAAAGATTTTTGTACCGTTTTCCCAAGGATGTGGAGTAGTCAATCGCATCATGAAGCCGCATACAAATATTGGGGCAATGTAGGAGAAAATCACCGAACTAAAATTGTGGAGGGAAGAAACGGTGAAACGGAAAGTGTCGAGATTCCGACCTTTGCTGCTAACATGAATTATTTTTTCTCCTATCAGGTGCGGTTCATGTACTTACGCTATTTCTTCTGGAATTTTGTTGGCCGTCAAAATGATGTGCAGGGGATGATGCGCAACACCATGGAAGGGAACTGGGTTTCCGGCATCAAGCCGTTTGACGACGCCATGCTGGATAGCGACACCTCAAAAACCACTTACGCCACCCGTAATAATTTTGCCACTAACCACTTTTACGCCTTGCCATTTATATTAGGTTTGTTTGGCATGTTTTTTCATTTTAAACGTAACAAGCCCGATGCCTGGGTTGTATTAAGTTTCTTTTTACTCACCGGTCTCGCCATTGTCATTTATCTGAACCAATACCCGTATCAACCGCGCGAGCGTGACTATGCTTATACCGGAAGTTTTTACGCCTTTGCGATTTGGATAGGTTTTGGTGTTTTGTTTTTATATGACCTTTTAAGCAAAAAATCGGCAACAATGGGCATTGCACTCGGATCAACAGCGCTGAGTCTGGTTGTACCCGGCATTATGGCTAAAGAAGGTTGGAATGATCACGATCGCTCGTTAAGAACGCTTTCGCGCGATGTGGCCATTGATTATTTGCAGAGTTGCGCACCGAACGCGGTATTGTTTACAAATGGTGATAACGACACATTCCCGCTTTGGTATGCGCAGGAAGTGGAAGGCATCAGAACCGATGTACGTGTGATAAACCTGAGTTTGTTGCAAACCGACTGGTACATTAAACAGATGCGCAGAGCCGCGTACGAAAGTATGCCTGTGCCATTTACCATTCCGGAAGAAAAACTGGAAGCGGAAAATCTTTCTTACGTGATTTTAGACGGTCATAATCCAACTCCCGTTAACCTGAAAGACGCCATCAAATACATGGTTAGCGACGATCCAAACACCAAATACGATAACGGTGGTGACCTGATCGCTATGTCTCCTTCCAAAAATTTTTACATAGATGTCGATAGCCTTACCGTGATGAAAAACAAAGTGGTTACTGTTAAAGACACCGCGCGACTGGTGAAACGAATCAGCTGGGACCTTGGCAGCAGGGGTTACATTACCAAAAACGATTTACTGGTGCTTGATTTAATAGCGCACAATAACTGGCAACGTCCTATTTACTTTGCCGTAACTACCGGAGATGAAGCCTATGTCGGTTTAAAAAAATACTTCCAGTTGGAAGGCCTTGCTTACCGGTTTGTACCCGTCAAACAAACCGAACTTGAAGAGTCGCAGGGTGGAAGGGTAAATACAGATGCCATGTACGATAACATCATGAATAAATTTTTGTGGGGTGGCATGGATAAAAAAGGTGTAAACCTCGACGAGAATTGCACACGCATGGTAGGGAATTTGCGGATGCAAATGAGTATTCTTGCCGGAGCCCTGATGAATGAAGGGAAAGACAAAAAAGCCAAAGCGGTACTTGATAAGTGCCTGGAGGTAATGCCCGACGAAAACATTGCTTTTGATCCTACCGTATTTACTATCTGCGCTACCTATTATCAATTACATGAAATAGAAAAAGCGAACGAACTGGCTAAAAAACTGTTCGGCATTTTTGAAGGCGATTTAAGGGTTTACAATGCTCAAAAAGGAAATCATCGCGTGGCATACAGCAGAGAAATCGGACAGGCCAAAGAAATTCTGAAAAGACTTACCAGCTTAACCCAGCAATTTAAACAAGAGGCGCTTTCGAAAGAATTTATGTCGAGGCTAAGCGCTATCGTGCCGCCCGAAGAACTGGCCCCTGCCTCGGAAGAACAAATGCCGTAACCCTAATTTTTAACCGGTATTGAAAAATCCTTTGCTCATACAGCCCAAAGCCTTTTTAAAAAAGGTTTATCCAAAGGCGATTTGGAACCTGGAGAGAAATGACAAAACGATTTACCTGACCTTTGACGACGGCCCAATACCCGGGCTAACGGAATGGGTGCTTGAGGAACTAAATAAATTTGATGCCAAAGCCACTTTCTTTTGTGTGGGCGCAAACATTGAAAAACATCCTCACGTGTTTGATGCCATCAAAAAAGGCGGACACCGGGTTGCCAATCATACCATGAATCATATCAAGGGGTTTAAAACACTTGTAACGGACTATCTAAAAGAGGTGGAGGCTTGTGAGGTTTTAACCGGATCCCGCCTTTTCAGGCCGCCATACGGACAACTAAAGCGTAGTCAATATAAAGCGCTTGTTGAACGTAATTATAAAATTGTGATGTGGGACGTGATCAGCTACGATTACGAAAAAATTTCAGAAGACACCTGCCTAAGTAATGTCATCAATAACTCCACCAACGGTAGTGTGGTTTTATTTCATGATAGCCTTAAAGCCGAAAAAAATTTACGGTACGCCTTGCCTGCGTTTTTAAAATATTTTTCTGATCTTCGGTATTCATTTAAAACAATAAACGGATGAAAAAAATAGCGGCTTTTATTTGGATCACTGCTCTCTTAACGGGTTTCTACGCCTGCTCGGGTGGTCACGAAAAACAACTGAGCGAAAAAACGGCAAAGGTGTGGGGAAATTGCGATCAGTGTAAAGCCACCATTGAAAAAGCCGGAAAGATAGAGGGTGTTGACAATGTCAACTGGAATGAAGATTCTAAATTATTGACACTTACCTTAGACACCAATCAGGTAACACTGGATGCTGTTTTGAAGTCGGTAGCAGATGCAGGATACGATAACGAACTATATACCGCACCGGGCGACGCTTATGCCAACTTGCCCGACTGTTGCCAGTACGAAAGAAAACCCTAAGATTTCGCCTTATAAAGAGGCACCGTACTGCAAGGTTCTCCATACATAATACTTTTTGCGACCGGTTTCAACAATGCCGTTAATTGCACGAACGCGTTTGTTGGAATGGGTTTGTCGCCACAGCCTTTTATAACTATACGGGCGTCTTTATACACCGCCGTATCTAACCGGGCAATTTTTTCAGAAAAAAGTAAATTCTCCATTTCATTTAATCCCCCGAAAAAAACGCGTTTCGCGTAAGGCTCAAGGGCCAACGCAACCAGCATATAAGCCCAGGTAGGCACAATAGCATCTGCCGAACAAACGATACCAACCATCTTGCCCTTAAACTCAGACCAATCCTTGTCCTTGACAGATTGTCGGAATTCCTTTTCCTTAAGAATAAGTTCCATAAACAGGTAAGGTTTAACATCGAACACCACCCGTTCAGCTGGATCATAAAAATCCTCCAAATCAATACTGATAATGCCACTGGCGGCCACTTTATTTACAATTTCATCCATCCTTCAGGTTATTAATTCGCCTTGGTTCCGTATATCAAAATTACAAAATACTTTTGGTGTTTTGGGTTGGAACAAACGCAAAGTGCCTGAAAATAGGCGGCTATATCCGCTTATTAACAATTTAGAATTAAAAACTTTGTTAAATAATTGGCGGTACACCCCACTTTTTCCGTACTTTTGAAAACGGCTTTGCGTGTACTTCTTTTCATAACCGTCCTTTTCTGTTTTAGCCTTGCCGGCTTTTCGCAAAATACTGACACCTTATTTGTAAATTATTATTCGCAGGCAGCCTTTGCTTTTCAGGAAAATGGTGAAGTAAAAGGATTAGAAATCGACATCGTTAACGAGTATGTGTTGTGGCTGAAAAGTAAAAAACAGATTCCTGTGCTGGTGAAGTATGTTAAGTTCACCGATTTTGATCTCTTTTACTCTAAAACAAAAAGCTCCAAAAAAAACACCATCGGGCTTGGGTCTGTAACCACAAACCCCGATCGGGCAAAAGAAGTGGATTTTACCCCGGCCTATTTAAAAAATGTTTCCTATTGCATTACCAATGGCAATGCACCAGATATCAAATCGAAAACGCCTGATGAAATTGTAAAGGTGTTGGGTTCAATGACTGCACTGACACTTACCAACTCGACCCTGAACAAATATCTTAACGATATAAAAAAAGCATATATCCCGGATTTAAAAATTGTGGCTCAACCCAGTGAAGTAAAAATATTGGATGAAATCACGAAAAATGTGCTTTATTTTGGATACGTAGATGCGGTTAGCTTTTGGTTCTATTTAAAAAATAACCCGTCAAGATTTTTAAAAATGCAAAAGCCCATGAGCCAGTCTCAGGAAGAACTTGCTTTTGTATTGCCAAAAGGCAGCCAACACAAAGCCTTGTTTAATGAGTTTTTTAGCGGGCCAACCGGATTCAAAAAAAGTAAAAACTACAGACCTATTCTTGAAAAATACCTGGGCACCTTTATGACTCAGAATATGGCAGTAAATTAATTGTACCTTAGCGTCAAATTATTTCGTCATACCTCAACATGATAGCAATTGACCAAACGCTGATCAGCGAAGATCTACTTGAAAAAAAATTTGTCTGCGATTTAAATGCCTGTAAAGGCGCCTGCTGCGTGGCGGGCGATAGCGGTGCGCCATTGGACAAAGAAGAACTTCCCATACTCGAGTCTCTTCTTGATAAAATAAAGCCTTATATGGTTAAAAAGGGTCTCGCTGCCATTAAAAAGCACGGCGCTTTTGTTATTGACGGGGATGGAGATTACACCACCACCCTGGTGAGCGAAGGGGCCGAATGTGCTTTCGTGTACTTTGACGAAACAAGTACCGCCAAATGCGCCATTGAAAAAGCGTATTACGATGGTGTGATCAGCTGGAAAAAGCCCATCAGTTGCCACTTATACCCTGTGCGCATTAGTAAACATAAAGGCTACGACGCTGTGAATTATAGTAAGTGGGATGTATGTAAACCCGCCTGCGTATGTGGTGAAAAACTGGATGTACCGGTTTATAAATTTCTAAAAGAGCCGTTGATTCGAAAATACGGTAAAGACTGGTTTAAACAACTGGAATTGAGCGCAAAACTGCATACAGAAAAAAACACAAAATAATTTTATGAAAATTTTAATTACCGGATCCAATGGACTGCTTGGACAAAAGCTGGTTTATAAACTCAGGAACAAAAGTCAAGTAACCTGCATTGCCACTGCCCGTGGTGATAACAGACTGGTACAGCAGCGAGGATATGTGTATGAAAAACTGGATATTACCGATAAAAAAAATGTAGAGGATGTTTTTACAAAACACCTGCCGGATGTGATTATGAATACAGCGGCAATGACCAATGTGGATGCGTGTGAAACGGACAGAGACGCCTGCTGGCTAATGAATGCCACAGCAGTAGAGAACCAGGTGCGGGTTCTGGAAACCCTTAAACAAAATAATAAAAACTACAACCCCCACTTTATTCACCTCAGCACAGATTTCATCTTTGATGGCAGTCATGGTCCACTCGACGAAAATGAAACGCCTAACCCCCTGAGTTATTATGCCGAAAGTAAGTTAGCGGCTGAAAAAACTGTACAGGCTTCTAATCTGGATTGGGCGATTGCCCGTACGGTGCTGGTATTCGGCATTGTAGACAATATGAGCCGAAGCAACATTGTGTTGTGGGTCAAATCAAACCTCGAACAAGGTAAAACGATCCATGTAGTAGATGACCAATTTCGCACACCTACCCTTGCGGAAGATTTGGCGGATGGTTGCATTTTAATTGCCGAAAAAAGAGCAAAGGGCATTTATAATATTTCGGGAAAAGATTATTTCAGTATTTTGGAACTGGCCAATACGGTGGCCGATTATTATGGCTTAGATAAAAGCCTGATTAAACCCAGTAAAAGTGCGGACATTAAACAGCCAGCCAAGCGACCACCAATAACAGGGTTTATTATTGACAAAGCGGTTAAGGAACTTGGGTACAACCCCCATAGCTTCAAAGAAGGCATTAAACTACTGGAAGATCAGCTCAAGGAAATGGGAAAATAACTTCCTGGTTTGGTTAATATCTTAATCCCGGGGGTGAATACTTCTGGATTAATATTTCCTATTTTTAGTTATTAATTTAACGTGGCGAACCCCTTAAAAAAATTAGCTGGACAAACAGTCGTTTACGGCTTAGGAAATGTGCTGCCACGGTTCATTAATTTCATTTTCTCCTTTGTACTGACCTACATTTTTAAGGAGCCTGCCATGCTCTCCCCAAACGCTGTGTTTTTCGGTTACATCAGCTTCCTGAACATTGTTTTTACTTACGGCTTGGAAACAGCTTTTTTTAATTTCGTAAATAAAGCCGAGGATAAAAACAGAGTTTATTCTACCGCACTCATTTCCATACTTGCCAGTTCTGCCGCCTTATCGCTGTTGCTGATTCTTTTCTCCAACCCCATTGCCGAATTGATAAAAGAACCGGGGCGTGGCAATTTTGTTACGTGGTGCGTATTGATTGTGGCTACGGATGCTATTATGGCCATCCCTTTTGCAAAACTTAGATTAAGCAATAACGCTAAACGCTTCGCGGGTATCAGTTTTATAAAAGTGATTCTTACCGTTCTACTTAATATTTTTTATTTTATTGTTTGCAAACGCGCATTTGAACTGGGCGAAGATTCTGTTTTCGGCCGTATCTACAATCCGGAAATTGGGATTGGATACGCTTTTCTCTCACAACTCTTCGCTAATTTATTTTGTATTGCCTTGCTGGCCAAAGAATTTAGAGGTATACCTTATATTTTTGACGGAGCACTGTGGAAAAAAATGTTTTCCTACTCCTGGCCATTGCTGGTGCTTGGACTTGCCGGCATGATTAATGAAACCTTTGATCGCATTGTTTTAAAATACCTGCTACCCGAAAACTCCGCCGACGAAGATATCGGGATTTACAGCAACTGTTACAAGATTGCCATGCTCATGTCGATATTTACGCAGGCATTTAAATATGCTGCGGAACCTTTTTTCTTTAGCGGGGTAAAGGATAAAAATTCCCAGAAACTAAATGCGCTGGTGATGAAGTATTACATACTTTTTTGTCTCTTTATCTTTTTAGGTACCATGATGAATATGCCCTGGCTTCAAAAAGCCATCAGCGAAAAATACCGGGTAGGTCTTGCCGTAGTGCCCATTTTGTTGCTGGCAAATTTATGTGTAGGTATTTATTGGAACCTGTCTATTTGGTTTAAACTCACAGGACAAACCCGTTTTGGCGCTGTTATTACAATTGTAGGAGCAGTCATCACCCTGTCGATTAATTTCGCGTTTATTCCAACATTTGGTTATATGGCCTGTGCCTGGGCAACACTTACTTCTTATTTTGCAATGATGACTATCTCTTACGTGGCGGGGCAAAAACATTACCCAATAAAATATAACCTGCGCAGTATTTCTGTTTTCACAGGTCTCGCTTTAGGGTTTTATTTTGTTTCCACAACCTATTCGTCGATGGAAAACACCACACTAAAACTTATCCTGAATAATGCGTTGCTGATTCTATTTGTATACGTTTTTTATAAACTTGAATTTGACAACTTGAAAAAATTAAAACAACTTGAATCATGAAAATTCCAGTCATCAACAAATCCAAACACCCTCTTCCTGAATACGCCACACAACATGCGGCGGGCCTTGACCTGAAAGCGAATATTGACGCGCCAGTTACCTTAAAACCTTTGCAGCGTGAATTGATAGCGACGGGACTTTTTGTTGAACTACCTATTGGTTACGAAGCCCAAATACGGCCACGAAGTGGCCTGGCATTTAAAAATGGGGTCACAGTCCTCAACTCTCCGGGTACCATTGATGCCGATTACCGTGGCGAAATAAAAGTACTCCTGGTTAATTTATCGGATACAGATTTTATGGTGAACGATGGTGAACGTATTGCGCAAATGGTAATCGCAAAACACGAACAAATTAGCTGGTTGGAGGTATCCACCCTTGCAGATTCTACAAGGGGCGAAGGTGGATTCGGAAGCACTGGTAAACAATAACGAGAAAAAAGGGTCTAAGTTTATTTGCAAAAAATGTCCTTTAACTCAGCGGCTACCTGCGAACCCTCTTTAATAGCCCGGGTTAAGGCATCACAAGCTTTTGCAGGCTCGCCAAGATTTTGATAAACATAAGCTACACCTAAATAGGCGTCGTAGTTTCCGGGATCCAGTTTTATGGTTTGCTCGTAGTCTTTTGCGGCTTCCAAATAATTGCCGGTAAATTCATACCAGTAGGCACGGGAATAATAGGCCAAGACGTATTCCGGATTCAGGCGTATACAAGCGTCAAGATCTTCGATCGCTGAGAGATACTCATCCATAACGCCAAAGGCTACCGAACGGTTATAAAGAGCCTTCACGTTGGATGGGTTCGCTTTTATGGCCAGATTAAACTCACTCACACTTCGCCCATAATTTTGATCCGAAAAAAGAAGCATACCATTAAGGTAATGAATCTCTTTAAAGTCGGGGTAAAGTTTCGCCAAAGTCTTGCAGTTCTTTTTCGCCATACTATACTCTCCCTTTTTGAGATGGATGAGTGTTCTATAAAAATAAACACTGTCCGGATAATAATTTTTTACGGTACAAGAATCAAGTAGCAAGATACTGCTGTAGTGATTGAGGTCAGCCCTTACTCTCGTAAATGGACTTTGTGACCGGCTAAAAATAACAGACAGTAAAAACACGTATAAAGCCGTTTTTTTCATGGTGTCAAAAGTCTAATCCCGGACAACGGGCGATAGAGTGTTTTCCGGTAGACTTGTCATCTAAACCGGTTGGTGTGATGCCGATCATGATCTCAAAACTACTTGGGGCCACATAACGAACGCTATTTAAGGAGGTTCCGTAAGAAACGCCTACGGACAAATTTTTGAAAATGCGCAATTGATAAATAAAACTTAAAATACTTAAGTTTCTCAACGCTATTCCCCCGCCCATTCTGTTTACATAATACAACATGGCATTAACATCAACAGCCGGATAGTGAAGAATGGTAGCGTTTATGGCTACCGAAGGCATTAATACAAAAATGTCGTTTAATGGTATTTTTCTGCCGTATGCAAAAAAGAAGGTTGGTTTTAATTTTGAGGTGCCGCTAATCCTGTTTCCCTGAAAATCCTGCAATTTGTAAACCGTTATTTGACGCAGGGCCAGATCGATAAAAAATTTCCGGTTATTTAGTCTGAATCCGGGAATTATATCCGGATAAACAAGGGTGCGGAAATTGCTCTTTTCCATAATAGGATCCCTCTTATCGATCGCTATCGGCGACAGATTGTAATTTCTCACACCTGCATAAACACCAAAAGAAGCCACCAACTTCTTTTTTAAAAGCAAGTGTATGGTATAATTGGCATATACTCCATTGTTAGAGAACGGGCCATTTTCTTCCGTATCCAGGTAAACACCAACATTTTGCCAATAGTGATAACTCCTTGGCGGCCGGATGGTCATTGAGAAATTTGCAAAATTTTGTTTTGGCGCGTTATCAAAACCAACCCATTGCCTGTTGACCCCAAACACATAGTTAAACTTCTGATTAATATCTGTACCCGATGCCGCCGGGTTAACGCCAGCCTTATTAAACGCGTATTGGGTGTAAATAATTGTTTGCTGCGCTTCGCATATCGCACACCAGATAATTAAAAAATATATACTACTTCTTTTCAATTCGTGTTTAATGTTATAAGCCCCCACATACGTCCGGTTTTGCCCTTGTCGCGGCGGTAACTAAAAAAATCACTTTCAAAAGTGCAGCGATCCATTGACCAGATATTTTTACCCGAAATGCCAAACGCTTCCAATACAAAGCGATTGCAGGCAACCAAATCGATCTTATTACCATGAAAACACGAATGAGAAAATCCGGTGCTAAAAAATTGTTCTTTCACCTCATTTCCAACTTCAAAGTTATTCCATGAAATACCCGGGCCTATTGCCACCTGAATGTTTTTAGTTTGCGCCCCCAGCTGAAGCATACCTTGAACCGTATTGGCTGCAATTTTACCAACAGTACCTCGCCATCCCGCATGAGCAGCCCCAACGACGGCATTTTCCGGATCATAAAACAGTATCGGGTAACAATCGGCAATACTTACCGCTAACACCAAATTTTTTTCATTAGTCACCAGAGCGTCTCCCTCCTGTTGGCCGGGACGCGCTTCACAAACACCTGTGCCATGCACTTGTTTAAGCGTGCAAAGATTATTTAGAGACTGTTTAAGGGCCTCCAGCGCAAGTTTGCGATTAGATGAAATTAAAGCAGGATCATCTTCATGCCCCCCAAGATTGAGACTATCAAAGGGCGCGTTCGAAAGGCCCCCATACCGGGTGGAGAAACCATGTGTACAACTAATATTTGAGGCGTGAAGCCACATAGTGCTTAAATATAGCTTAGTTTCATCATATTGGTCCTGCCTTTCTCCTTCATGGGCATGCTGGCAATATTTATCACCAGATCGTCCTTCTTCACAAGGCCCCGATCTTTAACATAATCTTTCAGATCATCAATCGTTTGATCGGTACTTTCATACTTGTCATAAAAATACCCTCTTACACCCCATACCAAACTAAGTGTGGTAAGCAAAGATAAGTTATCTGTAAATATAAAAATGGGGGCCTTTGGACGGTGACTTGAGAGTTTAAATGCTGTATAACCACTATTAGTCATGCTGATAATAGCCTGGGCTCCAGCGTGATGAGCGAGGGAACAAGCATTATAACAAATACTATCGGTAATGTAAGTGATGGTTTTAATTTGTGGGGTATGCTCTTTGTAATAAATGCTATCCAGGTCCTCTACCTCCGTAATGATGCGTCGCATCATCTCGATTACTTTCGCCGGAAATTTTCCAACAGAAGTTTCGGCGCTTAACATTACCGCATCCGCGCCATCCATCACGGCGTTGGCCACATCGTTTACCTCAGCACGTGTTGGAGTGAAACTGGTGATCATGCTTTCCATCATTTGGGTAGCAATAATTACCGGTTTCCCAATCTCAACACATTTATTCACAATCATTTTTTGTAATAAGGGGACACGTTCCATCGGCAATTCGACCCCCAGGTCGCCACGTGCCACCATAATAGCATCGGTCACGTCAATAATGTTGTCAATGTCTGTTATCGCTTCCGGCTTCTCTATTTTGGCAACAACCCGCGTACGTTTACCCCTGTGTTTAATTATATCCTTTAATTCAACAATATCTGTTACACTGCGCACAAACGAAAGTCCGATCCAGTCAAAATCCTGATCCAGTGCAAATTCAAGGTCACGAATATCTTTTACTGTTAGACAGGGTAATGAGATTTTTGTATTAGGAAGATTCACCCCTTTTTTGGAAGACAAAAAGCCGCCAACCGTTATGAGGCATCTCACCATATCCTTGCCGTTAGTACTTAACACTTTAAGATGGAGCTTGCCATCGTCGATCAGCACTGTTTCGCCAACCTTTACGTCTTGCGGGAATTGAGGATACGTGATATAAATCTGACTTTCATCGCCTTCCATTTCTTTGGTGGTGATACTGATTTCCTGCCCGTTTACCAGGTTCACCCCGTTATTTTTTACCGTGCCTATTCTCAGTTTTGGCCCCTGAAGATCGCCCAGGATCCCCACGTGGCGGCTCAATTTCTTATTTAGCTCCCGGATGTTCGCAATGGTTTTCAGAACGGCTTCATAGTCTCCGTGCGAAAAATTAATCCGGCAAATATCAAGCCCTTCGTTAAACATGGATTCTAATACAGCAATATCGGCTGTAGCCGGCCCCATGGTTGCAACAATTTTAGTGCGGTTAAATTTTTTCATGAAAATGTCTTTGGTATAAAAGCCCTAAGTTAAAAAAAGGAACGAAGGATAAAAATTAATAGCGGTTATAATATTTGCGGGCAAACGTTATTAAAATGCAATTAGTCAGCGTTAGTCAATCCTACCACCACCTACAATTTTATAATTAACAGGTAGACGAAAACTCACACTGACATTTTTCCCGTCTATTTTAGCCGGTTTCCATCGTGGCATAATGGCAAAAATCCTTACGGCTTCGTAGTCACACGCTTTACATCCAACAACGCCTTTGATTACCTGGATATTTTTAACGTAGCCAAATGAGTTAATTACAAATTTCAAATTTACAGTACCCGAAATACCGGCCTCCCTGGCTTCTATTGGGTACGATAAATTGGCTTGGATAAACCGCGCAAGAGCAGTGAACCCACCTGAAAATTCAGCCACCTCATCAACCCTATCGGTTGAATCTGGATGTGTATAGTTTCTATAATACCAAGGTTCGTTCCAATCAATATTTATCAACCGTTTTTTCGCATTATAGCGTGCAATGAGGTTATTCGCAAAATGATTGCTCGCATAAGTTACGGTATAAGCGGCTTGCCAGGGCTGGAGTAATCCATTGTCATCGAAACTGGTATCGGTTTTCCCACATTCTTTACAAAATAAATCAAAAGATTCAACGTCATTCATGGCAGCCGCGCAAGCCAAATCCTCACAATAACCTTTTTTGTTGTTTAATCGGGAGCGGATCGCAGCCCTGTTAAAGTAAGTATCGGGATGTGGTTCCAAATTGGCCGAAAGAGTAAATAAAGAATCGGCAGCCTCATATTTTTTAAAATTAGATTGTTTAACCCCCTCCTGATAAAGTCGCTCCGCTTCATTACTCTGAGAAATAAGTGCTCCGGTTGCAAATAGCAGTATCCAGCCGACGTTTTTCTTTAGAAGTAACATTTTATTTTGTCTGAAAACTAAAAATATTAAAAACTCACCTGGTACACATCTGTTTTATTGCGTTGAAGATTATTCGCTTCAAAGCCTCCTTCCTGAGAAATCACTTCTTTCAGGTCAAAAACAGAACAACTTTTGCTCAGGCCCTCGAAGATGAGGGTAAACCCCTTCCCATCGTTCAGCGTCCATTGAGGAGCAAAAGAAATATTAAAAGCCGTGATCAATTTCGCCCGTCGGCCGCTTTCTTTTTCGATTAAAAACGTGGAGGGCCAAATTCGGTAAGCATAATCATCGCCACAGGTACAATGAACAATTGTTTGTCTTTCTTCCGACTCGATCGTTTTTACCGCGGTTTCCGCCTCCGGCTTTTCAATTGTTTCTATCATTTTTTTCTTCTTTGCCAGGGTCACGGAAAATAACGAAACAGTTGGGAAGCAACACTTTATACTTCCTAATGGGCTTTCCCAAGTAGTCTTCCTGGACGCACTATCCAGTTTACTTCCGCTTCATCACCTTTTCCACGGCATCAAGTATATTTATGGTATCCAATCCGTATTTGGTCATCAACTGATCTGGCGTGCCACTTTCTCCAAAACTATCGTTCACGGCCACAAATTCTTGTGGTGTTGGCAAATGACGCGATAACAATTGTGCCACGCTGTCTCCCAGGCCACCATTCATTTGGTGTTCTTCGGCCGTTACCACACATTTTGTTTTAGTTACTGATTTAAGAATTGCTTCAGCATCCAAAGGTTTAATGGTGTGTATGTTAATAATTTCAGCACTAATCCCTTTTTCCGCCAGTTGCTCTCCCGCCTCAATGGCCTTCCAAACTAAATGACCGGTAGCAAGAATGGTTACATCCGTTCCTTCATTCAGCATAAGAGCTTTACCAATTTCAAATTTTTGGTCGGCAGGTGTAAAGTTAGGTACCGTTGGTCGGCCAAAGCGTAGGTAAACCGGGCCCACATAACTTGCAATTGCAATAGTTGCCGCCTTGGTTTGATTATAATCGCAGGGGTTAATAACAACCATTCCAGGTAACATTTTCATTAAGCCAAGATCTTCCAGGATCTGGTGGGTGGCGCCATCTTCCCCCAAAGTAAGCCCGGCGTGGGAGGCGCAAATTTTCACATTTTTACCTGAATAAGCGATACTCTGACGGATCTGGTCGTAAACCCTGCCCGTACTAAAATTAGCAAATGTGCCAGTGAATGGAATTTTCCCTCCGATGGTAAGGCCTGCAGCTATGCCCATCATATTTGCTTCCGCAATTCCTATCTGAAAAAAGCGATCGGGATGTTCTTTCTGGAACGCGTCCATTTTTAACGACCCGGTAAGGTCGGCGCATAGGGCTACCACATCATTGTTTGTTTTACCAAGTTCTGAAAGCCCGGCGCCAAAGCCCGAGCGGGTGTCCTTTTTCTCAGTGTATGTATATTTTTTCATTTCTTTTATTATCTGCGATCTGAACTTTTGTTCTCTAATTCCTAAAACAATCTAACGGTCTGTGGCATTCCGGGCTTCACTTCAAAATTACGCTGAACGGTCTGCAACGTTTCCTTGGCAAACTCGTACCGAAATACCACCTTGTATTTTCCCGGTTGTAAATATATAATTTCGTTTTGTAAAGCTGCGTTTAAATTACAAACCCAGGTCACCATTTTCCCATCGTCGGTATATATACTGCCGTGCCCTGCACCCCCTTGTTTAATAAAATTAGTACTGCCACTGGCTGGAATTTTAATGGTATTCACGCTGCTTTGTTTAATTTCCACGTCCTTTAGGATGATTCTGGGAAAGGTTAACACCTCCAGATCGTATTTGCCAACAATGTACTTCTCTTTTTTACCAAACTCCTGAACATTCAGAGTTCGCATGTCATTTCCTTTCCTCACCAACGTTGTTGGATTATATTGTCCAATAGCGCCGTCTAATTCCAGTTTCAAATAACCCTGAGGGGCATCAACATTAATAATATTATGTTGGCCTTTGAGGATGGTAATGTTCTTTTTCTCCTGCGGAGGGATGGTGTGTACTGTCAGGTCATACTTCAGATCAGGGTCAAGTACCAGTGTATCGGGATTACCCCTATGATTAATAGTATGCAGATAATTGTATTTTACCTCACTGGTTCCCGCTTTATAAAAGGTCATGTCCACATCTGTTTCGCTGGCCTTTTTTAATATATCCAGAAGATCCACTTCCACAGTAGTTTGTGAAATCGCCTCGGTTAAAACCAATTTCAACACGTCTTTAAAATTGGCCTCGTTACTCACGTCATAAAACTTACCCATACAGGCAAACACATCTGCAAACTTCACATCCAGACCTACGCCAATTACAAATGGCCTCAAAAAAATACCTTTCTTTTGGAGTTCCAGGCTCACCTGGCAGGGGTTCCCTCCACACTCCTCTATTCCATCGGTAATTAGTATAACAATGTTTCTGCAATTGCTTTTAGGTGTAAAATCGGCGGTGCATTCTCCCAGCGAAAAAGCGATGGGGGTGGTGCCTAAGGGTTCCAGTCGTTGAATCCTCTGTTTTATTTTAATTGAGTTGGTTTTGGCCTCAGCAAATGGTACTTCGAGTTTTGAATCTTTACAATTGCGTTCTGGTTTAAAAAAAGTAGTGTGTCCATAACAGCGTAAGGCCAGTTCAAGATTCGGAATCCCCTGAAGGCTGTCCAGGAATTCACCCATCACCTTTTTGGCCACCTCAATTTTTATATTGCTATTCCATGGCGCGTACATGCTGTACGAGTCGTCAAAAATAAAAAGAATGCGGTTTGTAACCTGTGAACGGAGTTGTAAGAAGGGTGCTGTGAGAAGTAAAAAAATCAAGTATCGTTTAAGCACCATCATACTCTTATTATTAAAGTCGGAATTTTAACTAATTAATAATCAACGCCTGTCATCTGGAGCTGATCAAGAGCTTTTTTCAGCTGTTCGTCGTTTGGTGCAGAGCCGTGCCATTTGTGCGTACCCATCATGTAATCCACGCCCATACCCATTTCAGTTTTCATAAGGATAATAATGGGCTTTCCTTTCCCAAGAAGTGTTTTTGCCTGAGTAAGTGATTCTATTACCTTATCCAGATTATTACCATCCTTATTTTCAAGCACAGTCCAGCCAAAGGCTTCAAATTTAGCTTTTAAATTGCCAAGTGATAAAACGTTTTCCACGTCCCCATCTATCTGACGACCATTATAATCCACCGTGGCGATGTAATTGTCCACTTTATTGCCAGCGGCGTACATAGCGGCTTCCCAAATTTGTCCCTCCTGCAATTCCCCATCGCCGTGAAGGGAATAAACAACCGTATTTTCGTTATTCAATTTTTTACTTAAAGCGGCGCCAATTGCTACGCTCATACCCTGTCCAAGCGATCCGCTTGCAATCCGCACACCTGGTAATCCTTCGTGTGTGGTAGGATGGCCCTGCAACCGGCTGTGTAGTTTGCGAAAAGTTTTCAATTCTTCTACTGGAAAATAACCGGTTCTGGCCAAAACACTGTAAAATACAGGGCTGATATGCCCATTACTTAAAAAGAAAAGGTCCTCGTTTTTCCCATCCATGGTGAAATGGGCAGGATTGTGTTTCATGATCTTGCCGTAAAGCGCCACGAGGTATTCCACGCAACCAAGTGATCCTCCGGGATGTCCTGAATTTACGGCATGCACCATTCTAACGATATCCCTGCGTACTTGTGGGCACAAATTTCTCAATTCTTCAGTATCTGTTATTGCCATAATTCTAAGCTTGTATAGTTGTGTCGGGGCATGGCCCTTTGCGGCAAAATTAGCATTTGCCAATGGCTTATTGCATGAATGTTAATATATAAACAAGCGATGTTAAAAACTATGCTTTTTTACTTTAAATTGGTTTAAAAGCCCTGTTAGATTAGTATATTTGCGCTTCAAAAAAATTAAAACAGCTTATATCATATACTCATTATGGCTTTAAAATGCGGAATTGTTGGCCTGCCCAACGTTGGAAAATCAACTTTATTTAATTGTTTAAGCAACGCCAAGGCCCAGGCCGCGAACTTTCCATTTTGCACCATTGACCCAAATGTCGGCACCACCACAGTACCGGATGAACGTTTGAATAGACTGGCCGAGATTGTTAAACCTCAGAATATTTTGCCAACGACGGTGGAAATTGTGGATATTGCCGGGCTTGTAAAAGGCGCCAGCAAAGGAGAAGGGCTTGGCAATAAATTTTTAGGGAATATTCGCGAATGTGATGCGATTCTGCACGTGTTACGCTGTTTTGATGATGATAATGTGGTGCATGTGGACGGAAATGTGAACCCAGTTCGCGATAAAGAGATCATTGACACCGAACTCCAACTTAAAGACCTTGAAAGCGTAGAGGCGAAGATGAAAAAATACGAAAAGCTGGCAAAAGTTGGTAACGATAAGGACGCAGTTAAAACGTTTAATGTGCTTACCCGTTTAAAAGAGACGCTTGAAAGCGGCATGTCTGCAAGAGCTTGTGTGATTGAAGAAAACGAATTACCGTTTATCACTGACCTTCATTTGCTTACCATAAAGCCCGTGATGTATGTTTGTAATGTCGATGAAGCCTCTGCAAAAACCGGCAATAAACACGTAGACGCTGTGAAAGAAGCCGTAAAGAACGAAAATGCCGAAATTTTAATAATTACGGCTCAAATGGAAAGTGAAATTGCCTCTCTTGAAACATTTGAAGAAAAACAAATGTTTTTAGCTGAAATGGGACTCGACGAACCAGGTGTCAACAAACTGATTAAGTCGGCCTATAAACTTTTGAAACTGGAAACTTATTTTACCGCTGGTGTAAAAGAGGTAAGGGCCTGGACCATTACCAAGGGCATGAAGGCTCCGCAAGCTGCGGGCGTAATTCACACCGATTTTGAAAAAGGATTTATAAAAGCGGAGGTCATTGCTTACAACGATTTTATCAGTCTTGGGTCGGAAGCCGCTTGCCGCGACGCGGGAAAACTAAAAATTGAGGGGAAAGATTATGTGGTAAATGACGGGGATGTGATGCATTTCCGGTTCAATGTGTAAGAACCAGCCATAAACTATTTTCTTAAAAAATCCGTGCTTTTCAGGACGGATTTTTTATTTGAGTAACATTAACACCCTGCCAATACAAGTTGTTTAGAGAAAATCTTAATACCGCGGTTACTTTATAATCTTTAAAGACCTGAACACCTTATTAACTTCCTCGATTATCTTGAATTTAATATTCATAAACGAAAAAAGGACAAGTGTAAAACTGCTTCCAATAAAAAACCTCGCAAAAGGAGGAAGTGAAGATGGTAGTATAAGGATCAAAGAGATGGAAACCACCAGTGCGATTAAAATATAACCTGTGTGTTTCGAAAAAGGCTGCATTTTGAACCTAATCAAAATATAGAAGTACTTAAGTGAATTAAAAAAACCGATTGAAATAACCATGGCGATCGCGGAACCTGTTATTCCAAAAACTGGAATTAAAAAATAGTTGGCGATATAGGAAATAACAATCAATAAAAATAAAAGAAAAGAGGTGGCAAAATACTTATGTGACATCATGATGACCGACGAATTAACCCCGGTTAATAAATTGAGTAATGATGAAAACGAAACGATGTAAAAAGCCATTTTGCCCTGAGCATATTCAGACGGCAAGTATAAAAAAATAAAGTCGAGGCCTGCCCAAAGCAAACAAAACAAAACCGAACCAATAAAAAACATGTACCTGCTGCTCATCTCGTAAATTTTACCGACCTCACCCACATTCCCAACGTTCCAGGCGTTTGAAATTTTAGGTTGAGCAATTCTTTCCAGGCTGTTGAAAGGTATTTCCATAATGGCGCACATCATGACACTGGTTGCATAAACCCCCACCAAATTCTCGTTTAAAAAATGTCCGATCATTAACTGATCAATAAATTTTACGCCCAAAGATGCGAAGGCTGTAAACATCATTAATAGAGCGAAATAACTGATCTCCTTTAATGGCAAACTTTTGTAAAAAACCCAGTTTATCTTGAAAGAAATTGCTTTTATTCTATTCAAATAAATAATCAATAACAACAGTTGTACTACGAAAATTCCGATATAATACAATACAAGGGTTCTTTTGTCGATGAAATCGTAGTGATAAATTATTACTAATACTAATTGTCCAACACGCACAAACACGTCGGTTAAAAAAACAGTGAATGTTGTTTTTAAAAGTGAACTTGAATAAACCGTATATACTGAAATAAGTGCCAGCACATAGGCAAAAACCATGGCTTCATCAAAGTAGCCCGAGAATTCAGGTGATCTTTTATAATAACTGATAAAGAACGGTTTATTAAGAAATAAAAAACCTGCTATGATTAACGCACCAATGGAAGTGACCAATAAGATCAATGTAAAAAAACCATGATGCTGATTACTCTCGTTTTTGATTTTTGGGAAAAACCGCAGGCTTATACTCGCCATTCCAAACGGCATGGCAATGGCAGAAAGCCATGCAAAAGAATACAATAAACGCAGCAACCCGATGTCAGCCGACGAGATCAGGTTGGGTTGCAAATAAATATTCAAAAACCCAAGGGCCGCACCTATATAGCTGAAAATAAAATTGTTTATACTCTGCTTTTTTATTTCGCCCACTATTTTTTGTCGTAAAGATACATTTAATCAATAAATAATATGTCTATTTGCGTATTAACCCGGCTCAATTTAGAGTGCCATATAGCCCATGTTTGCTTAAAAACGGGCCCTTTGTGTTCGAAAAATCCGGTGAAAAAAATAAAATGTCTCTCTACATGGCTTATTTTCCGTTGGAATTTTCATCGACCAACAAATTAATTATCTTTAACATCCAATAATTGAATTGCGTTTTAACAAGGGAGACATATAATTAAAGGGCGCGTATAAACAGGTTTACTAGTTTCTAACCCTACCAACCACTTGCATAACTTTGGATAACACATTGAAAAAAATATCTGTAATTATTACCACTTACAATTCTGAGGCAACCATACAACGTGTTATCAACTCTGTTAAAAATCAAAAGGGAGCCGGAGATCATTTTGAACTCGAGATTATTGTAGTTGACGATTGTTCGTCAGACAATACGGTGAACATAGTTAAGGCAAATGGCATTGAACCACTCGTGAACGAAAAAAATTCTGGTGGCCCCAACAAAGGACGCAATATAGGGTTACGTCGTGCTACGGGGGACTATATCTGCATTGCCGACCATGATGATGAATGGAGCCCGGAGAAAATTATTACCTTATTACCTTATACGGACAAAGCCCTGATTATTACCTCTGGATATACGATCCATGATACAAAAACAGGTAAAAAAACCCTGAAAATCAATCAGGCACCTGACGGAAAGCCATACTTGTTATTTACTGAAAACGAAAGCTTCGTAAATCTTCTCCTCCGCAACGGCAAAGGGCAAAACACTTATTTGGGCAGTATTTTTTATTCGGCCAGGTTGCGGCACATCTTCTTTGAAGAAGAATATGGCATGTCGGATTTCGACTGGGTTTTGCATCTTTTTCACAACCGCTCGTCACTAGAGGTATGTGCGTCACTATACACCCGGTATGTTGACACAACCAATCTTTCTTTAAATGAAAGTTACCGACTCAAGGATTATAATTTCTCAGTGCATTTCATTGAAAAGTACAGAAAAGAATATCCTTTAGAAGTAAAAAAAAGCTTAGAAAAATTAAACGGAACATTGGCAAGGTATTATTACCTGATGGATCAAATGCCAAAAGCCCGCAAGTACTTTATGAAATCCGGCCTTACTTTAAAAACTGTCCTGTATCTACTTACTTCCTTTGCGGGCTCAGGACTTGTCAAGAAAAAATTCAATATATTCGGATAACCGAACAACTTTTATGCCACGGCATTCTTCGTACAATATCATTTCACTGGATAACCTGCTATTCATTTCATTTTAAGACGGCAGGTGTGGCTTGGTCGCGAATATTCAAATGCTCCAGCATGCGATTACATCGCGCGCTTTAGCAATGGCTTGTCTCCGGCATTTATTTGGCAATTTGGTTCTTCAACTGCATTAAACCCTTTTCTTTCCTGTATTTCCCGGAAATCAAATGAATTTGTTAAATTTGGCAAAAATTGGTTCACTTTTATTTTGCAGCATACGCATCCATTAGAAACTGAAAAATTATAAAGACGAATTAGCAGCATTATCCCCAAAACAAAAGAAACTTATCTTCATGAAAATAAATTTAAAAAAAGCGTTTGGATCCACCTTATACAATTTTGCTTATAAAATTTACATCACAAGTTCTTTAAAAAAAACCATATCCTCTATTAAAAACAAGAACGGCGGGTTTACACCCGAGACTGGTGTTGAATTTCTGTGGTCGGCCGATGCAAAACACATAAAACCGATGCAATACAAAGAGGAACTTGTGGAACTTGCCAGGTTGATTTATGAAAAAAAGCCGCGTACAGTTCTGGAAATTGGAACGGCCAGAGGAGGTACATTATTTTTAGCATCACAATTAGCCAGCGAAGATGCTTTAATTGTTTCGATTGATTTACCGGATGGAATGTACGGTGGCGGTTACCCTGACTGGAAGATTCCACTTTATCGAGAACTGAAAAAGAAAAACCAGACGATTGAATTGATTCAGGGCGACTCACACAGTGAGAAAATTTTAACCCAATTAAAAACTGTTTTAAATGGCAGAAAAATAGATTATTTGTTTATTGATGGCGACCATACATTTGAAGGCGTAAAGCAGGATTTTGAAATGTATTCGAAGTTACTTGCTGAAAATTCATTAGTTGCCTTTCACGACATTGTATCGGACAAGAGCGAAATTCCAAACCATTTTGTTCATGAATTTTGGGACAAGATTAAATCTCATTACACTTATAAAGAGTTTATAAAGGATAAAAAACAAAGTAAACTGGGAATTGGGGTGTTAACTTTAAATTCAATACCCGTATAACATAGTTTCACCTTTTTAAGTTACGTCTTTCATTACGTACCATTTGGAGGTAAGTTTATCTGGCACAAAACGGTATTAAGTATTTACCTTGAAAACCCGAATTATCGCTTTTGTACTAATGGTCTTTTGAGCGGATGTTCAATACTCACAAAGACCGCAAGCTGAATACAACCAAGCCAGTTCAACGGCAGCCGACAACGGCAGTAATGGAAACACGGAGCTCTTTTCAGCGCCTCAACAATGAGTAATTCGTTTATAGTTAGATCAAAGGCCCCCGATCGTTTTTGATGCCTGCTGCCGGGATAAATTTGCATTTTAATATTTGCTCCAGATTAAATTCAAAGGAGTTCGTATTTCCGGAAATTTCGCGACACAACATACTATTTCAATTGATAACCCTGGCTTGCAAAGCGATGTTGGGTGTTTCATTAAAAGGCCTTTAATTTGTCGCGTCGAGGCCAGGATAATTTAAGAATCCTCTCCTCTACCGCGTATTTTTAGATAAAAAAGCCTGTTAATTGTTTGATCCAACTCTTTGCTTTTTCACCCAAACTTGCGATAGCAATACTTTTATCTGATCCCGGCTTTTTGTAACAAGCATCCCCAGTTAATTTATTTTCCCACCTAACCCGTTTAGAATCAAATTCTTGTTAATCCTTCGCCGAGCTTTTCTGTATTCGCGTTTAAATAATTAACTTTAGCCCGCTGTATCAAATAACGGTATTATTCAAATGCGGAAAACTAAATTTTTGAAATAAAATAACATGAACAACCACGAAATAGACTACAAAATTTTTGGCGAAGAACTTCAATGTGTGGAAATAGAATTGGATCCACAGGAAACCGTATTGGCGGAACCAGGAAGTTTTATGATGATGACGGACGGAATTGAAATGCAAACCATGTTTGGCGACGGATCTAACCAAGGCGGCCTGATGGGTAAATTATTTACAGCCGGCAAGCGCTTGCTAACAGGTGAAAGCCTTTTTATGACGACCTACACCAACGTTTCCAGCCAGAAACGACAGGTAACATTTGCGGGACCCTATACCGGTAAAATTATCCCTATTAACTTACAACAAATGGGCGGGAAAATAATTTGCCAGAAGGACAGTTTCTTATGCGCTGCCAAAGGTGTGGCTATTGGCATCGAGTTTCAACGTAAATTGGGCACCGGTTTGTTTGGCGGCGAAGGTTTTATTATGCAAAAATTGGAAGGTGATGGCATGGCCTTTGTTCACTCTGGTGGGTATGTGGTCGAAAAAACACTTGTGCCGGGCGAAATATTAAAAATTGACACCGGCTGTTTGGTGGCATTTACAAGTGGAGTGGATTACGACATTCAGTTCGTGAAAGGAGTAAAAAACGCCATTTTTGGCGGAGAAGGTTTATTTTACGCTACGTTGCGCGGCCCGGGCAAAGTATGGATCCAGTCCCTGCCAATCAGTCGCCTGGCCGGACGAATATTGTCCTACAGCCGAGGCGGAAGAAAAGAAGAAGGCAGTATCCTTGGAGGATTGGGGAATTTATTAGACGGAGATGGCATATAGTTCAATGTTTTGGCATCCCACCCCTACTATTATTTCAAAAGTCTTGTAATGCCCGCTTACAATTGGGCCGACCACCGGATAGAAATTTGAAAAAAACCAACACGATTGTCTTTTAATAGCTTATAAAATTGGTAAGTTTATCCCAAATTTGAACAGAGCAAAAATTAAAATAAAATCCAAACTCAGGTAACAAAAAAATAAAACATTTGGACCTAAGCAACTCACACTAAGTAATTTAACACGGAACCGAAAATAGAAAAATGGCAAAATCAAACTATACCGAAGATAATATACGCTCCCTTGATTGGAAAGAACACATACGCACTCGTCCTGGAATGTATATTGGAAAACTGGGCGATGGCAGCGCATTTGACGACGGCATATACGTATTGCTAAAAGAGGTGATGGACAACTCCATTGATGAGTTTATGATGGGTGAAGGTAACCGTGTTGAAATCAATGTAAAAGACGGTGTGGTAGCTATTCGTGATTATGGTCGTGGAATTCCTCTGGGAAAGGTGGTAGAAGTGGTTTCAAAAATGAATACCGGAGGAAAGTATGACAGTGAGGCCTTTAAAAAATCGATTGGATTAAACGGCGTTGGTACGAAAGCCGTAAATGCCTTGTCGGTTAATTTCAGAGTAACCGCCTACCGCGACGGACAAGCCAAAACGGCCGACTTCAGTAAGGGTGAATTAGTGAAAGAACATAAACTGGTTTCATCCAATGAAAAAAACGGTACCCTTGTTGAATTCCGGCCGGATGACACCATTTTTAAAAAATATCATTTTGTACATGAATACATTGACAAAATGATCTGGAACTACGCCTTTTTAAATACGGGTTTAAAACTTTACCTCAATGGTCAGGAATATAAATCGGACCATGGTCTAAAAGACCTTCTCGAAAAGAATATCACGGGGGAGATCCTCTACCCGATCATCCATCTGAAAGCCGACGACATTGAGCTGGCAATGACGCATAGCAACGAGCATTTCAGTGAGGAGTATTATAGTTACGTGAACGGACAATACACTACACAAGGAGGTACGCATCAGGCGGCTTTCCGCGAAGCGGTAGTTAAAACAATTCGGGAGTTCTACAAAAAAGAATTTGACCCATCGGATATCCGCAAATCGATTGTAGCAGCCATAGCAGTAAAAGTGCAGGAGCCCGTTTTTGAATCACAAACCAAAACTAAACTAGGTTCCTCGGAAGTTGCTCCTGGCGGACAAAGCATGCGCAGTTTCATCAATGATTTTATTAAGCAGCATCTAGACAACTACCTGCACAAAAATCAGGATACAGCGAAAGCAATTGAATCTAAAATATTAGCGAACGAACGCGAACGTAAAGAACTTTCAGGCATCCAGAAACTTGCCAGGGAGCGGGCAAAAAAATCGTCCCTTCATAATAAAAAATTACGCGATTGCCGCGTACACCTCGATGACATTAAAGATGTGCGTCGTTTAGAAACCACCTTGTTCATTTGTGAAGGAGACTCGGCCAGCGGCTCCATCACAAAAACAAGAGATGTAAATACCCAGGCGGTGTTTAGCCTTAAAGGGAAACCGCTCAATTGTTTTGGACTCGGCAAAAAGGTGGTGTATGAAAACGAAGAGTTTAACTTGCTTCAATCTGCTCTTAATATTGAAGACGGGCTGGAAGAGCTGCGCTACAACAACGTAGTGATCGCAACCGACGCCGACGTGGATGGTATGCATATTCGGTTACTGCTGCTTACCTTCTTCCTTCAATTCTTTCCCGATCTGGTAAAAAACAACCACGTAAAAATTCTGCAAACTCCTTTATTCCGTGTTCGTAACAAAAAAGAGACGGCTTATTGTTACAGTGATGAGGAACGCAAGGCTGCCATTGCCAAGCTGGGCCCGAAACCCGAAATTACGCGCTTCAAAGGGCTTGGCGAAATTTCTCCGGACGAGTTCAAACACTTCATTGGAAAAGACATCCGTCTGGAACCCGTATTAATAGACCAGAAAGCTAGTATCAACGAACTACTGAATTATTACATGGGGAAAAACACCCAGGGAAGACAGGATTTTATCATCGAAAATCTGCGGGTGGAAAAAGATGTGGAAAAAGAATTAGTAAGCTGATTCGTTAAATTATTTTAACGAAAACAGGATTGAAATGAACGTAAAAGGACGCCCTTAAGTTAAAGCGAGTTAATTTGATATAATTCTATATATTTGGCATAATAGATGAAACACATTTTTAAAATCCCATAAATTAAAAAAATCATGAAAAGAGCAGCACAATTATTTTTAATCCCAGCCATCGCAATTTTACCTTTGACTGGCTGTAAATCAAAAAAGCAGACTATTCAAAAAGCTACCGGCGATGTGGAAATCACTTTACCGTTCAGCTCTAAAGAATTCAGGAGTGATGAAGAACATTTCAGGGCAAAACAAGTTGGTAAATCACCAGATTTAGCTACTGCCAAAAAAATAGCTTACCAAAATGCAAAAGCTGAAATGGCCGGTAATATTCAAAGCACCATCAAGCGGGTTACTGATCAATACACCAATCAACGTACCGTTGGCAACACGCAGGAATTTGAAAATAAATTCGAAGAATTGTCCCGTGAAGTCGTAAATCTTGAGATGGCAAATGTTCGGGAAATTGGAGAAAAAACTTTCCAATCGCAAGACGATAAATCATACAGCTATTGGATTGCAATTGAAGCTGGCAAAAAAGAGGTTTTTGATAAGTTGGACGCCAAAATATCAAGCGACGCCAAATTAAAACTGGATTACGACAAACAAAAATTTCAGCAAATTTTTGACGCTGAAATGAAAAAACTTGCCGACGAAGGCAAATAAGCATTAAGCTGCCCCGGTTGTAAATTTGTTTTATTACGCAAACGCGTCGTAGCAAGCATTACTAATCTAATCGGGGCAGCTTTATTTTTTTCCGACTTCACCAACGTTTTTTTGAAAAAAATCACCCACATATTTCTTTCAATCACATTTGTGACTCTCTGCTCCTGCAATGGGTCTAAAAAATACTTTAAAGCAGCCGAACGGCTCGAAAAGCAGGGTCTGGTAAGCGATGCTGCAGAGTATTATCTCGAATCTCTGCAACGTAAACCCACCAGTGTAGATGCCAGGATTAAACTAAAGGACGTGGGTCAAAAACACATCAACATCCTCTCATCAGAATTTTTCAGGAACTATAATACCCAGCAGATCGAGGCTTCCCTTGAATCGTTTGAACGTCTCAAAGATTTTAATTCGAGATGTTCCTCCTTGGATGTAAGTTTTGATTACCCGAAAACATATGAAGAAGATTATCAAAAGGCGGTAGAATCTTATTGTCTCAAAAATTACAACCAGGCATTTATGCTGGTTAACCAGAAAAAATTCAGTCAGGCACTTCCCTTCATTTCAAATATTAAAAAGTACAACCCTACGTATAAAAACACACAACAACTCGATATTGTTTCGGTATGTGAACCCTTGTATCAAGGCGCCATTAACAATCTTGAAAACAAAAATTATTCAGGGGCATTAACTCAGTTGTCTGGTATAAAAGCGAAAACCGAAAACTATAAAGACAGTAAAGATCTTTTGGAACTTGCCACCGCGCAGCAAGTAAAGAGTTTTATCTTATTTGAACCAAGAAAAACCACCAACGCGTCGGAAAAAGAAATTCAAGACTACCTGTACAATAATTTCAATCAGGTGGCTCAGCAAAAATTAAATTCTGTGAAAATAATCAACAATACCCCGTTCCAAAGTTCAGAGGGCGCCACTGACCTCAACGGCGGCAGTAATGTGGATTTGGTGCAGGCTATTCGCAAAGCTACCGGCGCCGACTATTTTTACATTTACGCCATCAGCAACAAACGGGAAATAAACCCGCCACCCTCTAAAACGCCCAGCAGGGGATTTGAAGAAGTAAAAACCCGGAAGAATGATACACTTACCATCACGGAATATAAACCATTTGATTACAACCTTGTAAAAGCACAGCGCTCCATTTCCTATGATTTCAATTATAAACTTATTAATGCCTACACTAATCAAATTGTAGCATCTCAAACACAGAATATTGTTTCACAAGACGCGGTGGAATATCAGGAATTTGCCCGGAATTTTAAGGGCAACATCAATTCTCTTTATCCATACAATCCCCAACAAACAGCTCCTTTGGCACAATTTAACGCCCGCAACTGGCGCAATCTTTTTAGCGCCAGAAATAGTTTAAAGACCTTTGAAGAGTTAAAAAACGACACGTACACTAAAACAACCACCCTCTTTATTAATACGGCATCCCGCATGAAATAATGAAAAAAAATGTACTCATACTTTTTTCCTTTACCCTGCTTTTGGCGTGCAAAAGTAAACAAGTAGCTGTACAGGCCCCTGTGGAAATAAAAGTGCCGCTATGGGTCAGTAACCGTCCCAACAATGGATTTAAGTATGTTGGCATTGGAGTGGCTGATAAAATAAAAAGTCCTAATTACCAGATGGAAGCGAAAAAAAACGCGCTCTATGATCTGGTATCAGAAATAAAGGTAGACATTTCTACCAACTCGGTACTTTATACCGTACAGAACAACAATAACTTTAACGAAAATTTTAACTCGCTTATCAAATTGTCCAACAGCGATAACATCGAAGGATATACCCAGGTGGACGCATACGAAAATGAAAAACAGTACTGGGTTTATTACCAGTTGGATAAACAGGAGTACCTGGACCAAAAAGCGAAAAAGAAGCAACAAACCCTTACCAAAGCCGCCAACCTGATCACTGCCAGTTTTTATGACGAAAAGAACAAAGACTTTTCGTCATCGCTTAAAAAACGCATTCAAGCATTTGGTGTATTAACCCCTTACCTGAGTGAAGAAATAAATTTTGATCCAACACAAACCAATGGCGTCAAAAATGTGTTTGATCTTACCAACCTTATCCAGCAACAACTCCAATCCATTACGGTGGCCCAGCAAAAAAATATACCCTCTCTGAAACCTTACCAAATTTCGTACTTGCCTCTGGTTTACAATCTGGAGTTAAAAACAAAAACCCCACTGCAGAATTTTCCTTTTCTTGTAAAGAGTGATGAGGATCAGATCAGTGTAAATGAAAAAGCAAATACTACCGCCAATGGGGAGTTACAAATAAAAATAAACTATGTTGAACCCTTAAACCAGGGCGTTTCGTTTTCCCTTAACCCTGACATTTCCACATTAATGGGCAGCGATTCCGTTGGACGCGCCGGCATCACTCTGTTGCAACAGTTCATACAAACCTCCACCCTCAAGGTACAGGCCAACGTATCAAATGTTGCCATTTATGTAAACTCCATTGAGAAAAATTTTGGTAAACCAACAGGTCTTAATTCGATTGAAACCTTTATCAAACAACGTTTCAGCGGACAAGAAGTAAGGCTAACCGATAAACCTGACGATGCTGATTACATTATTGAATCGATAGCTGAAACCCAGGAAGACATTAGCAGCGATATTCTGGAAAAAAACTATAATATAAAGCTCGCTTCACTTCTCATCAATTTGCAGTTAAAAAATAAAGCCACCAATGAAATCGTTTTCAAAACCCAGGTAACTGACATCTATGGTTATGCCAACAGTGCTGAAAAAGCGGGGCTTAACGCGTATTCTAATCCCAAAATAAGCGCCAAACTGGCGGAATCCATTTTCTTTTTAAAACGAAAAATTCTGGTTTACTAATTTGATTTATTTGGCATCTTCGATCATGAAGAACGTTGCAAATTATGCTGCTATTCTGGCGCTGGTTGCTTTAACCACTTTTTGTGTACCACACCGATCTTACGTTGCCTCTCCTTACGAGCCCTTGTTAACCGAAAAAAAAGGGGATATTCAGGTAAATGCCGGTTTCCGGCCGTTTAAGTATTACGGTTTTGAAGTAACCGCGGCGCCAACTGATTTTATGGCCATACGTGCCGGTTATGGAGGTTTTTTTGGATTGGATAATTTTAGTTTGAGTCTTCCTTTTTTTAAAAACTACCAGCGTTTCGGCTTTTTTGTGGCCCCTGACATCAACTATCAGCACAATGTCATCCGCAGAAGCATCAGCAGAGTTTTAATTAATAATGCCAAAAGCTACGCCTACAATTGTGAATACCTGAGTCCGGCGTTGGTTCTTGGTATTAAGTTACAAGGCATCGAGGACATTTCACATCATCTGATCCTGAAAACGCAATACAACTTCGTCGGTAATTATTATTACTATTTTGAAAAAGACAATGGCTCCGGCCGTAGTTCGGGTTATACCGTACTGGATAATGAAACGCTTGACTACAATAAAATGCCCGATTTTTTTTCTTTTGAACCGACTTATGTTTTGATCAATGCAATAAATAACAATTTCAGCTTGAAATTTCATTTGGGTGTAAGCATTTGTCAAAAAGTACTTCGGCATAAATACGCTTTTCGGGTGGGAGATTATACGCGACCAGAATTTGTTGTTCGGGTCACAGAGCATCCACGAACACTTCCTCTTAATATCGGGATCGGGATTCTTTTTAATGGCAATGTTTCTAAAAAAACAGAAAGAGACTGACCGTGTGGCCGGCGACTTTATTAGCGGAGCCCCAAACCAGAAAAACGCCCCTTATTAAACGACTTTTGTGAATATCTCAGGGCATTTTTGTGTCAGCCCGGCTACATTTACCTGCTATTTTAAAAGTGTAATCTTATATTTGCATTTCAAATTTCTTTAGAACACAGCATGAGCGATAATATTTTTGAAGGGGCCGACCAGGAAAATCACAATGAGGTAGATAATATTACCCACGTAAGTGGCATGTTTAAGAACTGGTTCATTGATTATGCCTCTTATGTTATTCTGGAGCGCGCGGTACCAGCCATGGAAGACGGGCTCAAACCAGTACAACGACGTATACTACACAGCATGTGGGAGCTGGAGGATGGGCGCTACAATAAAGTAGCCAATCTGATAGGAAACACCATGAAATATCACCCACATGGCGATGCGAGTATTGGCGATGCTCTGGTGGCAATCGGGCAAAAAGATCTACTAATAGACTGCCAGGGAAACTGGGGAAATGTGTTGACCGGCGATAGCGCTGCGGCACCGCGATACATTGAAGCACGCCTGTCGAAATTCGGTCAGGAAGTCGTGTTTAACCCCAAAACAACCGAGTGGGGTTTAAGTTACGATGGAAGGAATAAAGAACCTATTACCCTGCCGGTAAAATTCCCATTAGTCCTGGCTCAGGGAGTGGAAGGCATAGCGGTAGGCTTAGCCACAAAAATACTCCCCCATAACTTTAACGAGTTGATTGATGCTTCCATTCAAATTTTGCGTGGTAAAAAAGCCGCTATTTACCCCGATTTTGTGACCGCGGGGATAGCCGATTTTAGTGATTACAAGGATGGGATGCGCGGTGGAAAAATAAAAATCCGTGCCCGGATTAAAGAACTTAACCCAAAAACCCTGCTGATCTCAGAAATTCCTTTCGGAACAACTACCGGCTCTTTGATTGACTCGATTTTGGCAGCCAACGACAAGGGTAAAATAAAAGTAAAAAAAGTAGAAGATAATACGTCTGAAAATGTAGAAATTCTGATTCACCTGCAACCAGGGATTTCCCCAGACAAAACCATTGACGCGCTCTATGCTTTCACTAACTGTGAAATGAGTATATCGCCCAATGCCTGTATCATCGAAAATGAAAAACCACGCTTTGTAGGTGTTAGTGAAATTCTTAAAATTTCCACTCACAAAACACTTGACCTACTCAGAAAAGAACTTGAAATTGAGCAGAAAGAGCTGGAAGAAAAATGGCATTTTGCCTCTCTTGAAAAAATATTTATTAAAGAAGAAATGTATATCGACTTTAAGAAATATGCTAACCGGGAAACATTATACCAGTATTTATACGAACGGTTTAAACCTTTTAAGAAAAAACTCATTCGCGATATTACAGATGAAGACCTTCATCGTTTAACTCAAATCCCAGTGATCCGTATTACACGTTTCGACAGTATTAAGGCGGAAGAACACATGAAGGAACTGGATGAAAAAATTGCGACCGTTAAACACCACCTTGCCAACCTGACTGATTACGCCATTGAATACTTTAAAAATTTAAAAAAGAAATACGGTGCGGGAAGAGAACGTAAAACCGAAACAAAACAACTGGAGGCCATTGTCGCTACCCAGGTTGTTATGGCCAATGAAAAGTTGTATGTAAATCGCACCGAAGGCTTTATAGGTACAGGGCTTAAAAAGGATGAATTTGTTTGTGATTGTTCTGATATAGACGATATCATTGCTTTTACCAAAGAAGGGAAAATGAAGGTGTTTAAAGCCGCGGATAAAGTTTTTGTCGGCAAAGACATCATCTATGTGGCCGTGTTTAAAAAGAATGATGACCGTACTACCTATAACATGATATACAGTGACGGGCCAAAGGGTATTACTTTTATTAAACGATTCAATGTGACCGGTGTCACCCGCGACAAAGAATATGATCTTACAAAAGGTTCGCCAGGATCTGTTGTTCATTGGTTTACCATCAACCCAAATGGTGAAGCCGAAAAAGTACAGGTGATTTTGAAACCTGTAAGTGGCTTACGTAAGATGGAAATTGATACGGACTTTGCTGAAATTCCCGTAAAAGGAAGGGCTTCTACCGGAAACATTGTTACAAAATACGCCATAAAAAAAGTAGTGCTTAAAGAGAAAGGGGCGTCTACACTTGGCGCTGAAGATTTTTGGTTTGATGAAAGCGTTCACCGCCTTACGAAAGAGGAGCGAGGCACTTACCTGGGCAAATTCAGCGGCGAAGACAAAATACTTACAGTCACCAGTAAAGGTTTTTATAAATTATATAACTATGACATTCTAAACCACTTTGACGATGACATTGTTTTGATTGAAAAGTATTTTCCGAATCTTACCCTTACTTGCATTTATTATGATGGACAAAGCAAGTCTTATTTCACCAAACGTTTTGATCCGGAAATGATTACGAACAAAACACTGATCATTAGCGAACATGAGCAGTCGCGTATCGAATTAATTACTACCCAGGTGAACCCTGTGGTAGAGGTAAAATTTACAAAAGAAAAAGGTGTCGAAATACCTGATGAGGTATTGAAAATGGTAGAGTTCAGCCCCATGGTAAATATGAAGGCAAAAGGTAAAAAACTAAGTTCCTATAAAATAAAGGAAATAGGTTTGCGCGAGCCGGAAGAAATAAAAGCGGCCCGTAAATTTTTATCCTCGGCCGAAGATGAAAAAACCGGTTTATCACCAATGGACCTGCACCGACGAGCAATGGAAAAATTGAACAAGGATAATGCTAAAGATTTCTTAGACGGTGACGGGCAAATTACATTTGATTTTTAGACTTGAATTTTAAATCCTACATCTATGAAAAATTTACTGATAGTACTGATGCTGAGTTGTTTAATTGTCTCCTGCAAAAAAGACAGAGTGTGTAAGTGTACGATAACCACATTTGGTTCAACATCCACCCGCACGGTGTCTGAACTGGCCGGGATTGACACTACCATCATAACTCCCTTAAATTCTACGAATGAAATGGAGATGACTTTCGAGGAGGTTTCTAAAAAGAAAGCAAAGTTTAATTGTTTTGATAAAAAAGAAACTATTAACGAGTCTACTCCCAATTCTATCCCCGGACTGTTTTCGATAACAATAACGAACACAGGAACCAGAGAGCACAGTTGTGAACTCAAGTAGTTTCGCAGTAGAATACGTTAATAAAAAAGCTCCCCTGACAGATGGCCCAAACTGGCCTTCTGATGCTTCAGTGTCGTTTAAACTAAATTTTTACCCATCTTAATTGTGAGGTCTACCAGTCGGTTGCTGTAGCCCCACTCGTTATCATACCAGCCAATTATTTTAACCAGATTACCCACGATACTGGTAAACTCTGCATCGTACAATACGCTGTGCGGGTTACCAATCACATCCACGCCTACAATCGGATCTTCGGTGTATTCAATAATTCCCTTTAGGTCTCCAGTTGCTGCAGCTTTAAATGCCGCATTGATTTCATCCGGAGTTGGAGTTTTAGTTAACACGCAGGTAATGTCAGTAAGCGATCCGTCAGGTACCGGAACGCGCATCCCACAACCTCCCAGTTTTCCTTTTAGATGCGGAAAAATTTTGGTAATGGCTTTAGCAGCACCTGTAGAAGTGGGAATAATACTCAAAGCAGCGGCTCTAGCCCTGCGAAGGTCCTTATGAGGAGCATCTTGAAGACGTTGATCACTAGTGTAGGAATGGACTGTGGTAATATAAGCCTCTTCTATCCCAAACTGGTCAATCACTTTAAGCATTGGTGCTGCACAATTGGTTGTGCAGCTGGCATTGGAAACGATCTGGTCGTCCATGGTTAAAATGTGATCGTTCACCCCCAATACAATTGTTTTAATGGAATCGTCTTTGGCCGGTGCAGACAAAATTACTTTTTTAGCGCCCGCCTGTAAATGCGCCTCAGCGCCTGCCTTATCAAGAAAGTGTCCCGTACATTCGACGACGATATCAATGGCGTTTTCTTTCCATGGAAGTTGTAATGGATTTTTAAATGATACCACTTGTATGGCTTTCCCATCTATTATTAAATTACTGTCTTCCGCTTTTACGTCTCCTTGATATGCTCTGTGTATGGAGTCATATTTAAAAAGATGCGCCAGTGTTGCAGCATCCGTTAAATCATTGATAACTACCACTTCCATGGCGGGGTTATTCACACAATTACGTAAGTAAACCCGGCCTATGCGACCGAACCCATTTATTGCTACTCTTATTTTTTTCATATCAGGATTGTTTTACTGGCTTCTTTTCGCCTTTGGACAGGCTGTAAATATACCAGTCGTTTTTTATGCGCACTAAAACTTCGTCGTCTTTGTAAATCTTCACATCCTCAACAAACAATTCTTTTTCTTCTTTGGTAATGGGATTATAAGTGATATAATATTCTTTAGGCTCAAACAGTTTGTAAATCACATAATTTTTTGTAACCATATCAACATGCCGCCTGTAGGTTCCCAATTTTTTACCGTGGTAGTCAAACACGTCGTCCTCGGTGTTAACCTTAATGCCAGCGCTACAGGCAACTATAAGCGAGTCCACCGGGTTTACTTTTAAATCCGCGTATTGATAAGGAATAATTTGTTCCTCCCTAAAGTTAATTAAGCCCGTATAAATGGTAAACCCGTCGTTGGTAATACTGGTCAAAAGAAAAGATGGCTCTGCACAAAAATTAATGTCGTGATATCCTTTGCGAGTGATTTGGTTAAAATCCCTGTCTACCAAATACTTTTTATTTTTTGTTACAACCACAAAGTAGTTTCTATTCTCACTAAACTGTCTTACCGTATGTTTGTTAAGAGTAAACACACTGCAAGTATCATTCCCGTCCGACTTCACTGAAAGATATTTCCCGTCACGATTGATATAATTACATAAATAGGTTTTCGTGTACACTTTAATGAATTTATTTGCCGATGCTCCTATTGTCTTATAGCAGGCCAAACAGGTTTTACCTGTTGAATCAAAATTAACAATGGTGTCGTATACAGGCTGAATAACTACCCTCTCCTGATCCTTTATGCCCCACTTACCAGCATTTTTAAATGGTGCAGTCTGTGAAAGCAGTACCTCAGAAAAAAGAAGACCTAGCGCTATGGTATGGATAAACAGCTTCAATGAAATAACCTCATAAAAGTAATGAAAAGGATCATTATACCGAAAGTTAGCTGGTAAATAAATTTGTATCCCAATTACCGCCGTAGAGTTACCATTCACCGACCAAGCAGCTGTTCCTACCTATTTACTATTGCCAAGTAACAACAACCAGTGTACCTTTATAAAAAATTAGTACTACAATGGAAAATCAAACAATCTCCCAGGAAGAAATGTGGAGAAAAATCGAAAAGAGTCAGAGAAGAGGGAAAATAATGGGAGGGCTGCTAATTATTGCAGCAGGTATATTATTTCTGGCTAAAGAATTAGGCGCCGAAATCCCTTTCTGGGTTTTTAGCTGGAAAATACTCCTTATGAGCATTGGGGTCATCCTTGCCGTCAAACATAAATTTATGCACCCGGGTTGGATTATACTGGTGGGTATTGGTGGTGTTTTTTTATTAAGTGACCTGTACCCGGACATGCACATTAAACCCTTCTTATGGCCGGTATTATTGATCCTGCTCGGATTACTGATCTTGTTTAAACCGAAACGTAGAGACAACTACCGGGCACACTATTGGAAAAAGTGGCACCAACATCACCATGGACATCGCCCAAGGGGGTTCGACCAGTTTAATCCACGTCAAAGATGTGATTTTTCTAACGAAGCAGTGTCCTCAGACGAAGATTTTATTGATTCGACTAACGTCATGGGCGGTGTAAAAAAAAACATCCTGTCAAAAAAATTTAAAGGCGGCGACGTGGTAAACGTATTGGGGGGTGCACATCTGGATTTAACGCAGGCCGATTTTGAAGGCACAGCAACATTAGACATAACACAGATATTTGGTGGTACAAAATTAATCGTACCTGCCAATTGGGAAATAAAGTCAGAAACAGTCACCGTTTGTGGTGGCATTGAGGATAAAAGGCCCCTGAAGCCTTTGGCTATTGGCGAACCCGTAAAAGTGCTGTTACTTATAGGTACCACTGTCTTTGGAGGAATAGAAATAAAAAATCATGAATAACCCTTTAAAATAATTATACTATGAACCGCTACTTAATAAAACTGATGTTTAACATCAATATTGACAACGGAACTCACGTGTCGCAGTTCGATGAACAGGTACGTGTGATAGAATCAAATAACCAGGAAGACGCGTTCTACAAAGCGCGTGCTATAGGCAAACAGGAGGAAGAAACTTTTCTGAATGCTGAAAATAAACTGGTAAGCTGGCAGTTCATTGATGTCGCAGAGGTCTATCCACTTGAAAATGTAAAAGATGGCGAGCAAATTTATTCTTCCACCCGCAAAATAAAGGACAGTCATTCGTTTATCTCTTATATTCGTCAAAAATCGATGGAAATACAGGCAAAAAACCTAACATTTGTATAATCCTTCGATTTGAAACTTTTTATCCAATACGGCCCAAAGAAAATAATTACCGCGTATTTCGGGGGATGGGCCGTATTGGCTTTAATGCAAAGTGTTATCCTTCATAGGTTCAATTTGCCCTGGGGACTTGCGCTAGAGGACGCGGTAACTTCGTCTGGCATATTGGTTCTTGCGTGTCTTCTTGCCATCACTTTGTTTTACTATTATCAGCCAGGCAAAAAAAACCGTTTTTTCCGACTGGCATTTGCTCTGGCTATTTCCGTTTTTTATTTCGCTTTAGTTCACGGGGTGTTAAAGTTTATTTATGTTTACAATGATGGCGATTTAAATTTTCTTGAAGCATCGATGCCGATACGGTTTTTTACTTCTTTTCTTATCATATCGTTTATCACCATTTTAAACTGGCTGGGGCATAATATTCAGGAACAAAAGGAACAAGAAAAACGCATGAGCGAAACGGAACAGTTGATTAAGGACGCTGAACTGGCCAAATTGCGACAACAACTACAACCACATTTTTTATTTAATAGCCTCAATTCCATTAGTGCCCTGGCTGGTTCAAAACCCCATGAAGCAAGGAGAATGATTCAACAGCTTTCTGACTTTTTGCGTGGCACGTTAAAAAAAGACGAACAAAAGACCATTTCGCTTAAAGAAGAACTGGAGCACTTGAGTTTGTATCTTGAGATTGAAAAAGTGCGTTTTGGACACCGGCTCATTGTGGAAATATCCTCCGAAGCAGAAAGTCTGGCCAACTCGCTTCCTCCCTTACTATTGCAACCCATTGTAGAAAATGCCATTAAATTTGGACTGTACGATACCATTGGTACCATTACCATAAGCATTTCAACAGGAATTGAACATGGTTATTTGGTGGTAGAAATAAGAAATCCATTTGACCCTAAAACACAAAATGCCAGTCAGGGTACCGGCTTTGGGCTCAACTTCATTCAACGCCGGTTATTTTTATTGTATGGCCGAAATGATTTACTGATTACTGAAAAAAAAGAGAACCTATTTATTACCAAATTAAAAATTCCACAATAGATGAAAAAGGTTGTGATTATTGATGATGAGCCGCTGGCCCGAAGCCTGGTTGTTGAATATCTGCAAAACCATATTGGATTTAATGTTGTTGCAGAGTGCAACGACGGATTTGAAGGTGTGAAAGCAATTGGGCAACACAAACCGGATCTGATTTTTCTGGATATACAGATGCCAAAAATAAATGGGTTCGAAATGCTGGAACTTCTCGATACGGCTCCATCTGTAATTTTTACAACTGCCTTTGATGAATTTGCCATTAAGGCCTTTGAAACTAACGCAATAGATTATCTGTTAAAACCTTTCAGCAGTGAACGTTTTGACACGGCTATTCAAAAATGGCTTTCAAAAACAAAATCCGAAACCATCAATGAAAATGTGAGTCAACTTTTAGAAAGTGCCGAGAAACAACCAGACGAAAAAAACAGAATTGTTGTGAAAAATAACAACGAAATCCGAATAGTGCCCGTGAGTGATTTGTATTACGTGGAGGCGTATGATGATTATGTGAAACTATTTACTCAGGATAACTACTTCCTGAAGAAAAAAACCATGAACTATTACGAACAGGTGCTTGATAATTCTATCTTCTTCAGAACACACCGCTCCTACATCATCAATTTACAGCAACTCACCAAAATTGAACCCCTAGAGAAAAACAGCTACGTGGCCCTTTTAAAAAATGGGAAAAAAATTCCATTGAGTCGGAACGGCTATGTGAAACTAAAAGAAAAATTAGGAATCTAATTTTTTGACCAGAGTGCTTATTGCCCGTTACAAATTTATTTTATGACCACAAATTTTTTGATCAACGAAGGGGCGCCATCCCTAATTAATTTCGCGACATAAGTACCAATTGGCAAGGTGGAAATTTCCAATCTGATCTCGTTTGCCCCTTCTGTTCCCTTCATCAGAACCCTGCGGCCGGTGAGATCGAAAACTTCAATGTGATTCGTTTTAGGAGGGCATTCGAGATAAATGAGTGATGAAGCCGGATTCGGGTATATCGTGAAATTCTGTTCAACGGGTTTGAACTCCGCCTGACCGGTAACCGCGTTGACGGTTCCCATTTTCATCCCGTTTCCAAAACTGGTTACCCAGAGTTCATTGCTGTTATAAGGATTAAAAAACACACGTTCGGGCTGCTTAAATGGGTAAGTCTGAACAACTGAGAACACGGGTGTTGCAGCGTTAATGTTATCGCACTTCCACAAACCATCCGTTTCTGTGGTCATATAAATTTGGTCAGCATTGTTTGGATGAAAAGTGCAGGAAGTGACGCGGTCAATGACAGATGTAGTTGTTAGTTTAGTCCAACTGGCCCCTCTGTCGGTTGTTTTGTAAAGTCCTCCCAATCCATTTGGAGGGCCGCCCCAACCGCTGAAAACACCTGCATACCAGGTATTCTGTGCTGGATCGTTAGGATCTATCACCACGTCTTTTGTCCAGTAATACATACCCTGATGAGAGACGTCGGTCCAACTGTTATTTACAGGATTATAAATAAATACACCTGAACTGGGAGTGAAAGAACCTCCACTATTACGCCTACCCGAATAACTACAGATCATTTTACCGTCGTTTAATACAACAATGGATGCCGGGTGCTTTTCGGTTCTGGGTGGATCAGGCAATAAAGTCCAGGTGGAAGATGCCAAATTTTGTAAATCGTTGCACATGTAGATGCCTCCTATCCCATTGCCCCCGGCATAGTGAATCACACTCGCATAAGCCCTGTTCGAATTATTAGGATCAAGTGCGATCCAAAAAACGGGATGATTAAACACCTTCAGGTTCTGCCAGCTGGCACCATTATCAGTTGAATAGATGATTTTTCCATTTACATCTGATCCATCGAGGATCGCGTCCTGCAAACGCGTACTTTGATACATGTCATGAATATTGGAAGTGGCGGCAAATAACGTGCCGTTAGTTGGGTGTTCTGCTATACGATAGCTTGTATTTGCAGAATGGCCGGTATAATTGAAAGACCAGGAGTTTCCGCCATCGGTGCTGCGTATCCCCCTGATATCTGAAAAACAAGCCCATAAGTTATTTGTACTGCTCCAGTGTACCTGCCAGCAGGTTGTGTTCTCCAAACCACAACTTTGATAGTTTTGGTTAGGCGGAGTAGTGGAATTGGCAGCGTGTTGGCCTGTAGCGCTCACATAGGCCTGATTCCATGACAACCCACCATTATTCGTCTTATGTATAAAACCATAGTCACCAAATATCACACTGTTAATATTATTTGGGGCAACAGCTAGTCCAAAGGCGCATTCGCCATATCCCCAGCCGCGGTCACCACCCTGCCCACTCCAGCCGGTAGTAATATTTTGATTGAGGGTAGTGTTAAATACGTGATTCCAACCGGTACCGGCATCCGTCGTTTTCATTATGTCCGGGTAACCATTTGAATTACTTCCGGCCAGGTACACACCATTGATGTCGTTATTAGCCATAGCCACAAACATCGGATAGTCCGTGGAGGTATTGATTCCTGTCATTTTCGGTGTCCAGTTCCCGGTGCCATAATCCACGGAATAAACTTTTTTAGGGAAGTTATAATAATCGGACCCCACAAGTCCAACGTAAATGTCAGCAGGGTCGGCGGTTATGCAAAAAAAACGGGTAACCTGGCCTGATTTGGCACCGGCAAAAGACCAAATGGCTTCACCGGCAGGAATCCCACTAATTGTAGCAGTTGACCAATTTGTTCCTCCATTTGTAGAAATCAAGACCCCATCATTTGTTCCAACATAAATTGCATTCCCGTCAAAAAAGACACCTCCAACCACGTTGCCCGAATTACCAAGTGCAGTGTGAATATTTGTAAACGTAGCGCCGCCATTTACCGAAAAATAAATAGAGCTGTAATACGATATGATTACCCGGTTTGGATTGTTGTAATCTGCGTCGATGCTAAAAGTTTCTTCGCTATTGTCAGGATTTCCTGGCAGCGCATTCCATGTGACGCCGTTATCAAGACTTTTCACTGGTAAAGCCTGGTCATTGTCATAATTTATTGTGTATAATAACCCTACACTGGAAGTAAAGCAAACTTTCGAATTATGTCCGCCTATTACCTGCTGAAAGTGTACCTGATTATAGGAACCGCCAAAGTCAGTGGTATGAAAAAGTTCTCCCATATCGCAGGACGCATAATATTCGTTATTATTCGCAGGATTAATAGAAAGGGCAAAAATAGCTCCACCTCCCCCAACACCTTTCGAACTAAAAGACACCGGTTGAGCTAAACTTAAAATAGAAGATAATAACAGAGGCAGGAGGGCGTAGTTATTTTTCATAAGCGCGTCAAAATTTTGTGTTTTGTACGTCATTATACGAAAATAAACCGCTTAAGTTTCAAAACGCACAAAGAGTAAAAGCCAGGCAGGTGCCCGGCTTTTACAATTTCAAAAACAGAAAACCATATCCCACCTTGGCTTAAGCTGTTGGTGTTGGTGTGTGGTAGGACAAAATTTCAATTCATTGATTAAAATTAAGCGGCCTTTGTTACGCTTATGTAAACAAATTGAAACAAGAATGTTGTTTAACCTAAAGAGGTGGGAATTAATTTGAACCAGTAATGAACATTTTTGAATTTTGTTTATTACCTGTTAGTATATCTTTGATTTTATTGCTCACTTAACATCCAGAAGTTCTACATCAAAAATAAGAACCGAGTTGGCCGGGATTCCACCGGTAGCTTGTGCTCCATAGCCAAGCGCCGAGGGAATTAAGAGTTTACCTTTGCCCCCTTTTTTAAAATAAGGCATGCCTTCCTGCCAGCCCGCGATCACGTTCTTCAAATCAGTGTTAAAGCCAGTGCTTTTGCTTTGATCGAACACGGTTCCATCCAATAAAAACCCTTTATAAACAACTGTGATATTTGAACTACTTATTGGATTAACCCCACTGCCTTGCGCGGTTATCAAATAATACAAGCCAGAACCCGTGGCCGTGGCATTCAAGTTATTTTCAGAGATGTACTTTTTAATAGCATTATCGTCGGCTGTTGCCTGACTGATGACATCTTTGCGTTTACAGGAAATTACAATAAAAAGAGTTAAAAAAAATAAAGTAAATTTCTTCATGCGTTTAAATTGGAAAAGTAAAATTAAATCATTTATTCAACACTTAAGAAGATGGTTTGGAGTTGTTTGATTAAAATTGTATTTTTAATTTAAAATTGTTATGGTTAAGACTGACTGGGCAGCCGCATTAAAACCGCTGTTAACCAAATACGGGGGCAAAAACCATCCGCTCGAATATAAAAATCTATACCAGCTGGTGGTGATGGTTATTTTATCGGCACAGGATTCGGATAAAAACATCAATCAACTGGCGCCTAACTTTTTTAAGACCTTCCCTGATATGAAGTCACTGGCAAAAGCCGATGAAAACTCTCTTTACACCCATATTAGCAAGGTGCGAAACTTTGGAAACAAAACAAAATGGCTGTTGCAGCTTGCACAAACCGTTAAAGAGGACAAAAACATTCCCCTTACCATGGATGAACTGACTAAACTTCCTGGTATTGGGCGTAAGTCTGCAAATGTTATTATGCGCGGTGCCGGTGCAAAAGCGGAGGGCGTCATTGTGGATCTGCATGTAGTACGCGTAGCGCCAAGACTCGGTCTGGCCACTGGCGCCGACCCTAAAAAAATCGAAAAACAAATTATGGAACAAATTCCTGAAAAGGACTGGGGTGAAATAGGAATGGCCATTTCCTTTCTGGGTCGAGAAACCTGCAGGCCAAGTCATCCTAAACACCAGGACTGTGTGGTAAGTTCAACCTGTGCTTACTTCAAAGCCAATCATTAATCAATACCGCCGTGTTTTAAATTTCCCGACGAGCGCCTATAATAATCTCATCATCGATTTACCTTAAAACCAAAAGCCACCGCTTAATCCACTTAAAACGATGGCCTTTTGTGTTGAACTTAAAAAAGATCAATCTGTGTGCGCCGTATCCCATCTCGGCCTAATGCTTAATGATGTCGACTTATGGTGAATTTCAACCTACTTCCTTTGTGTTTTTCAACTTCAGGGTTTAAGGTAAAGTATCATTAACATAACATACAAATTCTGTGCCAGTTGAAACTACTGTCACAACAACGTTTCGATGCCCCCACCTTACTAAGTGTTTATCGCAATGGCCGGGAATCCAACTTCTAAATTAAGGCTCAAAGCCGCTAAAAAATTAAGGATTCCATTTGTTTTTCCTTATTTTTAGTCCAATGATTTTAATTGTTGATGATAAACCAGACAACATTTTTTCACTAAAAAGTTTACTCACCCTTCACAAATTTGACGTTGATACAGCCGGATCGGGTGAAGAAGCCTTAAAGAAGATTTTGGGTAACAGTTATTCGCTGATCATTCTTGATGTGCAGATGCCCGGAATGGATGGTTTTGAAGTTGCTGAATCGCTTTTGGGTTTTGGTAGATCGAAGGATACGCCCATCATTTTTCTTTCGGCCGTAAATACAAACAAAGAATTCATTACCAAAGGATATTTGTCCGGTGCGGCAGATTATGTAACCAAACCTGTGGATCCGGATATTCTTCTGCTGAAAGTAAGAACTTTTCATAAACTGGCGGAACAAACGCACGAACTTAAAAAAATACAGGTCTCACTGCGCAACGAGATCGACTTACGTGTACAGGCACAGAATGAACAAACTGAAAGCATCCAGGAATTACGTGCCGTTATGGAATCCCTCCCGCAGATTGCGTTCACTATAAACAAAAATGGTGAAATAGAATATGTGAATGAAAAGTGGTTCGAATATTCTGAACAAAAAAGTGTTTTCCCCGTGCACCACCCTAACGACAACAATGTATGGAGAGATTGGGAACAATCATTTTCAAAGGGTGTCGAATTCTGCAACGAAATAAGGATTCGTAGGGTTAATACAAAAAAATACACGTACTACCTATTGAAAATAATCCCAATCAGACAAAACGGGAGTATTACAAAGTGGGTAGGCACGTTTACCGACATTCACCGGCAAAAAACACTGAACGATATTCTTGAGCACCGTGTTAAACAAAGAACAAAAGACCTTGTACTTAAGAATAAAGAACTGGCCATGAGTAATCACGAATTACAGCAATTTGCCTGGGTAGCCTCTCACGATCTGAAAGAGCCGCTACGTAAAATACAAACCTTTAACTACCTGGTAAAGGACAAATACCTGGATCAGGACTCTGACGCTGCCCTTTACCTTAGCAGAGCCATTAAGTCGTCAAAAAGAATGTCGGAATTGATTGATAACTTGTTACAATACTCGCGTTTATCGGCCGTGCCCGTATTCGAAAAAGTGGAGCTTGGAGTTATTTTACAAGAAATTTTATCAGACCTCGAACTTACCATCAAGGAAAAAAAAGCAACTGTTAAATCTGGAGACCTGCCGACGCTGGAAGCGGTTCCAAGTCAAATCCGACAAGTATTTCAAAATCTTGTGAGTAACTCATTGAAATTTGCACGCGAAAACGTAGCGCCGGTTATTACAATTTCGTCTGAGTATCTTTTTGAAAAATACTCGGAAGCCGCGGTTGCTGATCCAGGACCTTATTGTCGGATCACTGTCTCAGATAACGGGATTGGATTCGATGAGAAATTTCGCGACAGGATTTTTGTCATTTTTCAGAGGTTGAATACGCGCGATACCCACGAAGGCACGGGGATAGGTCTTGCTATTACCAAAAAAATAATTGAACGACATCATGGAACCATCACTGCCAAAAGCAAAGAGAACGAAGGCACCAGTTTTATTATAACACTTCCACTCAAAAATAGTCATTAATAATAACAGCCAATGGAAAACAACCCCGCTTCTATCATCAAAAATCTCCAACTTGTATTTATCATTTCGAGTGTGCTGTTGGTACTCAGCTTATTTAGTTCTTTATACAGTATTCATGAAATGTCTGAAAGTTCTAAGATGGTGAACCATACCAATGAAATACTAATTTCGGCGGAGGACATTCTGGCGAGTGTAAAAAATGGTGAGACAAATCAGCGTGGTTATTTGCTAACCGGTGATCCGTTATTTTTGAACTCCTACGAACTGTCCTATAAAAAAGCGTTGCGAGCTTATGCCCTCGTAAAAGGGCTTACTGTGGATAATTCCGTCCAACAAAAAAATTTGGAGGAAGCCAAATCCTTTATCATTCAACGGTTTGAAAAGATGAAACAAATTATCGATCTCACCAAAACTCATCCCTATTTCACTAAAAACGATTCGCTTGAACGCTATAGGGAAATCATGAATGGGCGTCAAATCATGGATAACTTCAAAACCGTGGTGGAACGAATCAAAAATGAAGAAACAAGACTGCTCCAGCTACGCATTGAGGAACAAAAAAAATACATCTCCAATACTCCGGTATTTGTAACTATTTCTGCCTTAATTTCGATTCTCATCACCCTGTTTTCCTATGTCAAAATTAAACGCGACGTGGAAGAACGTACGAAGAAACAAAAGGAGGACGAAGAAAAATATTTTGAAACCTCCAGACGAATTAACGTAATGGAAGGCATAACAAAAAAAATTGCCTCCGGGGATTATGAGGTTCGCAGCGCCGATATCATGGAAGATGATCTTGGACGTATCGGGAAGGCGCTAAACGATATGACGGGCGCGTTGGAGAACAATTTCAAAATACTTGAAAATAAAAACTGGCTTCAAGAGGGCGTAGTAAAAATAAGTGATGCGATCAGAGGGGAAAGAGATATCCGCGTACTCAGCACTAACCTTATTCGATGTGTGACAGACTTTTTAAAAGCTCCTATAGCTACAATGTATATCAACTCAACGGGAAGTTTTATGCTCACCGCCAGTTATGCAATTAGTAACGCCCCTAAGAAATTTGCGTTCGGCGAAGGACTGATTGGTCAGGCTGCTACAAATAAACAACTAAGTATCGTTAAGAATCTACCTCCTGATTTTTTGATAACATCTTCTCTCGGCAAATCACAGCCGAGCTCCATTGTCCTCCTGCCACTTGTACATGAAGAAGAAACAATTGGCATCATTGAAATAGGTTTTTTAAGAGCGCCAGAACCAATAGAAATCGAATTTCTCGAGAGTTGCTCTGAAATTATGGCAACAGGCATTAATGCCGCGCTCAGTTATGCCCGACTGCAAGACCTGCTTGAAGAAACTCAGGCGCAAACTGAAGAGTTACAATCACAACACTCCGAACTAGAAAATTTAAATACCGAACTTGAGGCACAGTCGCAGAAATTGCAGGCGTCAGAAGAAGAACTGAGGGTGCAACAGGAAGAACTGCAACAAACGAACGAGGAACTGCGAGAAAGGTCGGTATTACTCGAAGAGAAAAATTTTGAAGTGCTCAAAAAAGCAGAAGAGCTTGAAATAACCACGCGCTACAAATCAGAGTTCCTGGCCAACATGTCACACGAATTGCGCACCCCCCTGAATTCCATTTTACTGTTAAGCAGGTTGCTTTCAGAAAATAATGAAAAAAATCTGAGTAGCGAACAAGTGGAATACGCTTCGGTGATTCAAAATTCCGGTCGCGGATTACTCAGCCTAATCGATGAGATTCTTGATCTGTCGAAAATTGAAGCCGGAAAAATGGAGATGGAATACTTCGACGTATCTCTTGCAAGTATTAGGGATGACATGAACGATTTATTTAAACCTGTAGCCCGAGAAAAAAATCTGGATTGGAGAATTACTTTAGCCGAAAAATTACCCGCAACTATTGAAACAGACAAAAGTCGCTTGGAACAGATTCTAAAAAATCTCATTTCCAATGCGCTCAAATTTACTTCGAAAGGTGCGGTTAGTCTTGAAATTAAGAAATGTCCCACAAATGAAGCCCTGATTTGTTTCGTCGTGAAGGACTCAGGCATTGGAATTGCAAACGACAAACTTGGACTTATTTTTGACGCGTTTAAACAAGCGGATGGTTCCACACGGAGAAAATACGGCGGCACCGGACTCGGACTTTCGATTAGCCGCGAACTGACGTACCTTCTGGGAGGCGACATCCAGGTTTCAAGCGTGGTGAATAAAGGAAGTGAATTTATTTTACGTGTCCCTATTCTTCAGCCGACCGTCAAAGATCTCGCCAAAACAGAGAACACACCCGTTGAGGAGAAATTAACCGACTCCACTTTAAAAGTGGAAAGGGAAAAATATGTTAGCGCCACTATTCCAGAAGATGTGCCAGACGATAGAAATGATATTTCCAAAAATGATAAGGTGATCCTGATCGTAGAGGACGACACTCCTTTTGCAAAATCGATCCTTGACATTACGCGTAAAACGGGATATAAAGGAATAGTTTCAGTGAGGGGCGATCAGGCACTGGCACTGGCACTGAAATATAAACCACAAGGAATTTTACTGGATATTCAGCTCCCGGTTAAAAGTGGGTGGGAAGTTATTGACGAACTAAAAAAGGATATTACCACCCGCCACATTCCCGTACACATCATGTCGTCCTATCAGGTAAAAAATGAAAGTCTGATAAAAGGAGCTGTTGATTTTATCAGTAAACCAATGGTTCTTGATCAGATGCCGGAAATTTTAAAAAAAATAGAATTCGTTCTCAATCGCGATGTCAAAAAAGTGCTTATCATCGAAGATAACCCAAAACACGCCAAAGCACTTGCATTCTACCTGGCCAATTTTAACATCAACTCAGAAGTGCAAAGTACGGTTAGCGCAAGTATAGATGTACTCAAAAATAAAGATGTGGATTGTGTGATCATGGACATGGGCATTCCTGACCCACAGTCGTATAAACTACTCGAAGAGGCAAAAAACAACCGTGGTCTGGATAAGATCCCCATCATCATATTTACCGGAAAAAGTCTTTCGCTGGCAGAAGAACTGCGGATTAAACAATACTCAGATTCTATTGTGGTTAAAACTGCCCACTCCTATCAACGTATGCTGGATGAGGTTTCATTGTTCCTGCACCTTATGGAAACGGATAAAAATCCTATAGGCGCCGACGACCCAAAAAAAATAAAATCGTTGAATGAAATACTTGACGGCAAAACTATTTTGGTAGTAGACGATGATGTAAGGAATATTTTTGCACTTTCTAAATCGCTCGAAAACCTTAAGATGAACGTGATTACCGCCTTAAATGGAAAAGAAGCACTTAAAAAACTGCAACAGCATGAAGACGTTCAGATAGTGCTTCTGGATATGATGATGCCTGAAATGGATGGATACACAACTGTTAAAAAAATAAGAGAAAACCCTATACTGAAAGATTTACCGGTGATAGCGGTTACTGCAAGGGCTATGGCGGGTGATAGAGAAAAATGTATCAATGCGGGCGCGTCCGACTTTATTACTAAACCCGTTGATGTAGACCAACTTTTATCACTTCTGAGGGTATGGTTATATGAAACTTATAAATGAACAACAACACTTTAAATCACAGCAATAACCCAAAACCATTTACACCGCAAGCGTGAGTTGTAAAACCAGTTAATCTAAACCCAGGTTACACTCTTTAGCAAAGTACAATTTAATATGAACATCGAAGATGAACAAATAGAAATTCTCCTCAAAGACCTGCTGGAAATTTACGGATATGACTTTACTTACTATGCCCGGGCTTCGATAACACGGCGTATCAACCGTTTGTATGTGCTGGATAATTTTCTAAATTTCGACTCTTTTCGTGGCAGAATCGTTTCCGACCGCACGTATATTACCCGTTTTGTTGAAGAAATAACAGTGAACGTAACAGAGATGTTCCGTGATAGCAGTTTTTATAAGGAACTTGCGCAGGAAATCATTCCCACGTTAGGAACAAATCCTTTCATTCGCGTCTGGTTGGCTGGTTGCTCAACGGGGGAAGAAGCTTATTCAGTGGCTATTTTATTATACGAAGCCGGTCTTTTAAATAAAACGTTGATCTACGCTACTGACATTAACCCAGGCGTTTTAGAAAAAGCAAGACTCGGCGTTTTTCCTATTAGCCAAATGAAACAGTATTCGGAAAATTATTTCGCTTGCGGTGGTCTTGAAGACTTTTCGTCGTATTACACGGCAAATTACAATAGGGTTAAATTTAAAGAAGAACTAAGATGCCGGATCATTTTTTCCACCCACAACCTCGTATCAGACGGTTCATTCAACGAATTTCATCTCATTGTTTGCAGGAATGTACTTATCTACTTTAACAAAGAACTACAGGAAAAAGTTTTCCGCCTGTTTGATGCCAGCCTTGCCAAATTATCTTATCTTGCTCTTGGATCAAAGGAGACAATTAGATTCTCCGACATTCATTCACGCTTTAAACAAGTTAGCAAAGAAAAAATATGGAGGAAGGTGAAATGAAAGACCAGCCTTGTGAACTGCTTGTTATCGGTGGCTCCGCCGGAAGCATTGATGCGCTAGTGAAAATCCTTCCCGGTATTAAAAAACAAATTTCGTTTACCATTGTTATTGTGCTTCACAGGAAAAAATCGACAGACTCCGGTCTAGCCGATCTTTTCAGTCTACGAACAACCATTCCGGTAAACGAAATTGAAGATAAGAACTTTCTAAAAACCGGCACTATTTCTCTTGCTCCCGCAGATTATCACCTGCTGTTCGAAAAAGATAAATCCGTGTCGCTCGATTATTCGGAAAAGGTAAATTATAGCAGACCGAGCATTGATGTGGCATTTGAGTCAGCGGCAAATGTATACGGCCAGACACTGGCTTGCCTTTTACTTTCCGGTGCCAATGCAGACGGATCCGCCGGGTTAAACATTGTGAAACAAAAAGGCGGGCTAATCGCCGTACAGGATCCGGATAGCGCCGAATCTCCTTATATGCCTCAACAAGCAATAAATTTGGTTAACGTAAAAAACGTTCTATCTCCCGAAGAAATCGTTAAGTTTATTAACTCACTTTAAATTCTGTCATATCGTAAGATTTATGCAATAAGCCGCATCGGCGTATGGTTCAAAACTCCCGATAAATAAAACAGCACCGATCCAAATTAAACAGATAGATGGAATTGCCTTTTATCCAAAATTCTGCCGTTTACCTGAATCTCTAGTTCATGAACGCCTGCAAAGTGTTTCCGCGTTGTAAAATCTTTCATCTTTTGTTTTTTAGATAGGTGCGTCCGCTGGGCTGGTAAAAGGGTTAATTCTGTAAGTTTAAACACCTTAGGCGACAACTCTCCATGTTTTTTACGGTAATGTATCAGGTAATCTATTACCAGTTTTTGTGATGTTTTCTTTTTCGACACTACGTCAAAGTCAAATTGTAAAGTATCTCCCAATTTTAATTTAGTATTTTTCAGGACAAAATTTTCGATGTTTACTTTCACATTTTTTTCAAAATCAAACACAGCGAGCGATCCCGAATGCCCTTTTTTAATAAGGCTCCGGCTCGCGTGCTTAATAATCCATGATGTATGCGCATGACTTTTGTCCCAGCTGTTTACGAGCGTTAACATGTGATTGGGATTATCTTTAGAAATATCATTTAAATGGTTGGCAACCGATTTACGAACGTATAACTCGGGATCCTGCTTCAATTGTTCAAGAATAGCAAAAGTGGCGGTGGGGTTTTTTATTACTTCTTCCAACTTAAAGGACCAGGGCAATCTTGGTCTACTTCCTTCTGAAGCCAGGCGTCGGACATGGTAGTTTTTATCTTTGGCCCATTGATTCATATATCCTATCGCTTTTCTGAAATCCCGTTTTAAAAATTCACGAACCGCGAATTCAGAAGAGCCAAACCGGGTAAAAAATTTCAACGCTTCCATTGAATGATCAACATGGTCATGTCCGTATAAACCTACAAAATCAGGAAACAGAAGATTCGTATAACCCCCCGGCATCTGTGGAATGACTGTCTGCAAAATTTCCACCGCTTTTTTATAATCATTTGGCAAGTGATTTTTGAGAACCAGAGAGGTATTTCTCATTCGTTCATTTAATGAACGATCTGAAAGGCCCCTTGTAACATCTAAAATAAATTTATGAGGATTAAAATTTTTATGTACTTCGGCAAATTCATCTGCCAAACGACTATAAAATGTTTTATTAAACATTTCCTTTAGTGGTTCCATGCTTTTTTTTGGATCAAGATACAGAATCCATTTTGTGCATAAAAAAATAAAAGACAGAAAATATTTTATTTTAATCACACGAGTGATTAAGAAATATTAAGCACACGAAAAAACTATTTTTTACCGGCCTTTGACAGGTGCGTTTTTAAAGCCTGCTCGGTAAGTGGTAATTTGCCGCGCGCCCCGGCAGACTTATAGGTATCATATTTAATAATTGCACTAAAATCGAGCCCGGTTTCAGTTTGCAACGATTTAATGCTGCACTGGTATTCTTTGAATTCAATGTTTTTATCAAAATCCAGTTGTTCAAAATCAATATCCCCTACCAGATCTTCCTGCGATAATCTGAACGCAGTTGCCTTTACTTTCCTATCCTCCGTCAGCCATAAAATAATTTTGTAAAAATCCAATGGCACCTGTATCCCTTTAAAAACTGGATCTGTTTCTTTAAAAACCGGTCCGTTAAATACCGAGATTTTCCTGGTTTTTGCTTTTTCCCGGGTGGCCCCATCTTCCAGCACCACCTTTTCTAATTTTCCCCATAAACCCTCTTTTTTACTTTGATTGAGTGCTGCAACTTGTGGGCAAGCATTGGTATGCATACAGGTAAGGTCCGCGTTACGTTTGGCTTCTTCTGCTGTCTTTCCCCAGTTGGCATCTTCCCGACGACTCATGTGTCCGCGGTCAAACCCACTTTTTTTATAATAAGGATCGTCCAGTTGTACATCATAATCGATCCGGTTATCTCTTAACCACGAATCTTTTCTTACAGAATCGTCGATCCGCTTTTTTAGATCACCGTCCACATTAATCGCACTTACCAAAGGCATCATCCTTACCGAATGATGAATGACACTGTAATGATAGTATTTAAGAACATAACTATCTGTGCCTGTTAATTTGGTGACAAACTTTTTAAGTTGTTTGCCGGGTAGCGGTAAAGGAATATTTACTCCCAAAAAATCTGGGTCATACCCGCGACATTTTGAAAAATCCAATTCCACCTCGAGCTTCTTCAGTTCCTCACTATCAAATCCATTCAATTCACTTTCATTATCAGGGATTGACTTATTCGCAGATACCGGGTTGCGATGATTAATCTGCACCTGAATAGTTCCTTCATTTTCCAGTAGAGAGGCGGGGATTGAAATGGTAACATCATTTCCGGTATGGTTATTCTTCTGTTCCATGAGTGGGTTGTTTTTAGTGGTGAATAGTTGTTCGGAATTGTCAGTTTTTCGGTTTTTCTCAACCACCAATTCAGGAGGTGCTTTCCTAAGCGCATTGATGATAGGGTCGTTTGGGTATTTACTAAAAATATCACTCAAAATTACACTCGTTCTGATTCCTTCGTTGGCCTCCCAAACAATCCGCGATTCGTCTACCCGGTTATTTTCTACCGGAATCACCCGGTCGTATTTATCAACATATTCGCCATTCGTGTTTTTTTTTGCAATTCCCATGTGGTGTAAAGCAACAATCTGCCACTGATCATTAAACACCGGGCTGCCGCTGCTTCCCGGTGCCGTATCTGATTCGTACCAAATGGCGGTGGGCGTTATTCTTTTAAACAGGTTTTCGCGGATAGACAATTGTTTAAAATCGCCGTCCGGATGGTGAATAATGTTTAACGCTTCTTTCTCCTCATCACCCAATTTGCCCAAGGTCGGATCCAAATAAAGGTATCCGATTTCGTTAATGCTGACATTTGCGGTTACGTCCATTGGATCCACTGCTACGAAACAATAATCCAGTTCTTTGCAACTGTGATAAAACACGTCACTGCGTAACCTGAAAGAAGTATATGTACCGGGAGGATTCCCATTTACATCGAGTTCATACCCGAACTGAATTTCACTTTGGCCCACTTTGTCAATCGTCTTAAACACATGCCAGTTCGTCAAAAGCAATTGCTCAGAAACCATAAAACCCGTAGCGCATCCAAGTGGTTTGACTCCCTGTTTAACAGCGATCCGACCCACCTTTTTTTTTGCGTTACTTATAAGCTCAATAAAATTACTGAAAACAGCATCATTCTTACCAATGGCCCGTTCCAAAGCGAACTCGAAGGGTTCTGCTGATTTCGCCTGCAACATTTCCTTTCGCTTACGAAGATTTTCAGAGGAGGTTAACATCGCTCCTCCGCCTGTTAGGGGAATAGTAGCTTTATCAGTACCTGCAGGTCCCGTGTTTTTAATCGGAGTTTGACCCGTTGCCAAAAACCGCTCCTCAGAATCCTTAAGTTGATCTACATTCAGCAACATGACGCGAGCTATTTTGAAATATTACGAACAGTGGGAAAGAAAACTCTGATGTAAATGTATTATTTTAAAAACACAAAAAAGCTACGGTTTCCCGTAGCTTTTTAGAAGCGACTAGATAGCGAAATTCCTTTGATTTCTGCCAAAAATACTGGTTGATAAATAATTGAGAATATTTTGCTTTCTTAGAGCACTTCGGCTAAATATCCTTCAGAACGCAGCAATAAAATAATGGCCAACGGATCAATATCAAATCCTTCCACACGCAGAATGCGATCGCAGTCCTCCAGATCAAAATTGACCTGTCCAAAGCCAAAGGCAGTTTGTATTCTTGTAACCAGCGCCATTGCCTGAGTGGCTTCGGTTACATTGGTCTTAAAAACTTCAACGGTAAGCGGTGCTAAACTACAGTTATTAGTCATTGGATTTTTGTTTGATCGTCCAAATTAACTGCCTTAACTGTCAACCCTATGGCAGCCTGATAAATAATTTAAAATTATTCTTTAAATAATTTCGCCTTTCTTTCATGAATACCCAGCACCTGGTCAATCATACCAAATTCTTTTGCTTCAGTGGCTGTCATCCAATAGTCACGGTCGGAGGCTTCATGCACTTTTTTATAAGACTGCCCGCTGTGCCGCGAAATAATTGTGTACAACTCCTTTTGCAGTTTTAGAATTTCTCTGGCCGTGGTTTCAATGTCCGAGGCCACACCTTGCACTCCTCCCGAGGGTTGGTGAATCATCACCCGGGAATGTTGAAGGGCCGAACGTTTGCCGGGCGCTCCTGAACAGAGTAGCACGGCTCCCATCGACAGCGCAACGCCAATGCAGGTGGTTCCAACATCAGGAGAAATATGATGCATGGTATCATAAATGCCGAGCCCCGCGTCGACCGACCCTCCCGGAGAGTTGATGTAAAGTTGGATATCACGCTTTGGATCTGCTGACTGCAAAAACAATAGTTGCGCCTGAATAATGTTTGCAATTTTATCGTTTACCGCGTCCCCTAAAAAAATGATTCGGTCTATCATCAGACGCGAAAATACATCCATTTGCGCCACGTTTAACTGCCGTTCTTCCGTAATATATGGCGTCATGGCTTTCGGGAGTTGGGTCTCCACTTTTTTGATAAAACTTTCAACATGCTGACTACCAATGTGGTGGTGCATCACGGCATATTTTCTGAATTCACTTTTGTTCATAGTTATGGCTGATTAATGGTTTAGATTAATTAAATTATTCTCAGAAATGTTTCTTGAAAATTTAGAGCGGTTGTTTAGATTCAACTGGCGGCATCAGAATCCCGTCAAGCCATTTTGAAAAATGAGAGTACTTTTTTCCGGAAACTTTTATGTTGCCTTTCGCTGAATAATTTTTGATGAATGGTTTCCAATTCGGCTTTCAATTGTTTGCGCGCATAGCTTTTTACGAGATCGTACGTGTATTGCTGCTGCTCACAAATTGCCGCCATCCTGGCATTAATTAGCAAATCGGCCCTGAACAACAGTTGTTGCTGCGGGTCAAATTTACCGTTCAGGTAATTGTCTATCACTTTTGTTTCATTCAAGGAAGTCTTCATACACCAATGATTTTTCTTTTATCTTATTTCTTACTTTTTCGAGACATTTAAATTTTTGTACAGTGGCAGAGCGGGTCCCCGAAAATCCAAACTCCTGAGCAATTTGTTCAAGTTGTAAATGATCGTAGTAAAACGCCTTTAATAATTCCATACATTTTTGACCAGCGGTTTCCAAATATCTCAGTATCTTTTTTTTGGACGGTGCGCTTTGATCAAAGTCAGAAATTTCCGCATGGGGGGGCAACGAAATCAACTTATTTTCATTTCGGTATTTCCTGAACCATAAGTGCCTGGCAACACCAAACAAATAAGCGGGTTCGGAAGTTTTAAGTTCCAGTGTACCGTTCTGTTGTTTTTCATAAAAAATAACCAACGCGTCCTGGAAAACATCCTTGGCTTCTTCAAAGCTACCGCCCATCTTACTTATGTGACTGGCCACTGTCGGAAAACTCGTTTTGTATAAAGTAATAAAACGTTGTTCCCGCAGTTTAACGGAACTCCTGTTGTTTTCTTCACGTAACATATTTACCTGTTTTTAATAGATGTGCCATTTTAAGGAAAGGTATCACCTTTTTGCCAAAAATAATTTTGAAATTTTAAGCTAATTTTACGCCATGATCTCAAAAATAAAGACTAATAGTACCATCCCGGCTTCCAGCTTTGAATTTTTAAAAGCCATCAAAAAAAATAATAACCGCGACTGGTTTAACGCCCAAAAAGAAACCTATTTAATCGAATTGGCATATTTGGAACAATTTGCCAATGCATTGCTAAGTGAAATGAACAAACACGACGTAATAGAAACGCCGAGCGGAAAAAAAAGTTTACACCGCATTTACAGAGACACCCGTTTTTCCAAAGAAAAAACACCTTACAAAACCAATTGGAGTGGCAGCTTTTCGCGAGCCGGGAAACAACGTCGCGGCGGTTATTACTACCACCTTGAACCCGGCAACAGCTTTGTAGCTGGAGGATTCTGGGGGCCCAACCCCGAAGATTTGAAACGTATTCGCGAGGAATTGACATACGATGCAACTCCATTGCGCAAAATTTTAAAAAACAAATCTTTTAAAGAAACCTTTGGCACTTTGCTGGGGGAACAGGTGAAAACCACCCCCAAGGGCTTTGACGCCAGCAGCCCGGCCATCGACCTGTTACGTTATAAACAATTCCTGGTAAAAAAAACGTTTAGCGACAAAGAGGTGCTTGATAAACATTTTGTGGAAAAAGCAGCGCAAACTTTTCGTAGTATGCGCCCATTTTTTGATTACATGAGTGAGGTGCTAACCACCGATGTAAATGGAATTTCGACGATTGGATAACCTGAAAAAAATACACCTTTTTACTGATTCTGTTTTCTTATGGTATCCTTACCGATCCGTTCAGCCATTTTTTTATTCATTCCATTACTATTAACAGGTTGCAAACGCTGGATGGAAGATTATTGGAGGAGAAATATGTTGCGCCAACAACCTATACCGATGTTGCTATTGATGACCGAAAGCTGGAATGGTCTCATTTTATAGGACACCCTGAAAACACTAATAGGATGTCATTCGAAACACATCGCGAAATTGTATTGGAATATTTATTGTTATTATTAGGATTCAGCGTATTTCTTGTGACAAGGAAACTAACCACGCCACCGGGAAAAGGCACAACTGATGTGGGACAAAAAGTTTCAGGCAAAATAAAACGTATTTGCTCCACTTTCACATCAAAATAAATTTATACCGTTTCGGAGTTAACTCATTAACCTGCAGATAATAAAATCCCCTGCCAAGGTGATTTAAATTTAGTTCATATTTATTGCTATCCTTCCCCTCGTTTAATACGCTGGTATAAACAAGTGCTCCCATTTCATTGAAAATGCTTATTTCCCTTTTGAGAAGGGTAAATTTCTTTGGAAGTTGCAACACAATCTCACCATCTGAAGGGTTTGGAGTTATTAAAATTTCTTCTTCCATATCCGGAAGAGAAACAACAGCAATTCTTGAATTATTCTCCCGCCCGTTATAGTCGGTTTGTTTAAGTCTGTAATAACTTACACCGCTTAACGGAGACTCGTCGATATAGGTGTAGTTATGATGTTTTGTTGTTGTTCCAGCGCCAGGAACATTCGAAATGTTTTTAAAGTCGATGCCATTGAGACACCTTTCAACCGTAAAGTAGTAGTTGTTTTTCTCGGATGCTGTTTCCCATTTCAATTCAACACGCGCACCGTCAGACTCAGCTGAGAAATAAATTAGTTCAACCGGCAGTACCAGGCACTGTATAGAGGCGGATGTCTGGGCACTCAATGAATAATAGGTTGCCGGTGAGTTCTGATTGTTGTATTCTGTTGCCACCCAATCTGCGCTGCGGGGCACGTTAAGTATTCTGAATTCATCCATTTGTCCTCCCAAAAACCTGTTAACATTCAGGTCTGAACGGGCACCCAAAAAAATATTTGTAGTTGGATTGTAGGCATTTCCACCAAGTATGGAAAGGTAGGCCCTTTGTATTCCGTCGACATAAACTGTAGCGCCACCCGAATTTCCTACTACAAACGTATAGTAATGCCAAAAACTATTTACAAAAGCAGTGGTGGCGTCCAACCCCGATGTATTCGTACCATCATTTGAATCCTGGAAAATGTTTTTAAGCATGCTTTGATCCGGAGCAAAAGCCACATTATCTTCCCCTATATAAATATTAGTAGAGTGCTGTGCACTGAAGTTCCCGTGGCTAAACATGTATTGGTATGCAATTCCATTTACTTCCGACAGGTAAAACCAAAAAGAAATGGTAAACGATTGGGTGTAGTCAAAATCGGCAATTGATACTGCATCGTCCACTTCATCGAATTGAAGAGCCGTCCCAATTTTACCGGCTACCGAATTGGTAGCAGTCATTGATCCCTGACAAGTTCCGGAATTAGCGGCAGAAGTTGCGTCCAGCATTTGTGGTGCAACCGTAGTCGGATTATTTCCGAGATGAAGCACACAACTAAAATCAGCACTCCAGGTTTGAGGAGTAGAAGTTGGTACTGTTACGGTAGGGTTGCCATAATAAATATGGATTTGTGTGTTAACGGTGTAATTGAGTGTGGGTAGTCTTATCCAGCAAACCAACTCCCCGTTTATCGGGTCATACTTTTCAAGATCATGCTGTAATAGGAGTCCACAACTGGCATCTGTAAATAGGATGTCATACCCATTGTTACTGGACACATAACCGCCGTTAGCTACAGATCTCAAATCAGCATCAATTACTTTAAACAGGAACGGGAAATCACTAAGATTGTTTGTACCACTTACTACCGCCGAATTAATGGTTATGACTTTACCATACTGATACCCGAATGGTTGGCCAATGATCTTTAACGATAAACCTATAAGAAGAAAAAACCCGTGTATATTTTTCATAGTCTTAAAATAGCGCCACAATTATCTCTACGTGTTTACACATTGTATGAAGTATTAAAGTGACCCCGATACTTAAGGATCAAGGGTTAAACAGTTTTTTTGTTGTAATCACTTTGTCCCCATTCAGCAAGGAAACAAAGTAAATCCCTGCGTCGACAGCGAAATCAAGATGCACTTCATCCATCTTTGTATGTTGGCCGAGATAAATCACTTTTCCCATCACATCACGGACCATTATCCCATCCATTTGTTGCGCAGAATTTCGCCAATCAATTATTAGTTTTCCATTACCGGGGTTAGGGAAAATTTTAATAAGGAAGGCCGATTCTTCTTCCCGGATGGAAGTAGGTTCGCAAATGGATAACAAAGCGTTGCCCCAGGTAGAAGGCGCATTTACGCTCGCATTAGCAGGCCATACGTTAAATGCGTTAAAGGTATTGGTTACATCTAAACAAATGCCAAGGGTGTTTGTGGTACCTACTGTCAAGTTCAATTTCGCATAAGGAATGGCGATTTCTACCTGTTCAGTAAGAGGTTGGCCCTGGGTAATATTGTTGTTAGCAGTCCAGCCCGGTTGTACCAACTGGCAATTGGTATAAATTCCGTAAGCGCCCTGGTTTTCGCAATCGGTTGCTGACACATGAAACCACCAATAATTGCTCTGCCAGGTTGCGCTCTTAGAATTATTCCTATCGATCATTACTTCCGGAAACCTGATCTGCGACTCCAGATTGCCACTGAATAAAAAAAACAAATTATTGCGATCACACATCGCATATACCTTTACTGTTTTATTCTGTCCGATGCTAATCCGAATGGTGTCAGCCGCATCCCATTCGCCTGCCATAACGGTCCCATCGATAGTGGGTGTGTTGGCACATGGAACATTAATGGTAGGTATTTGAGCCCGGCTCATAAAAACACACCCCATCAGAACATAAAAATAAAATTTCATCGGTTTAACCTCATAGAAGGCATCACAATAATAACAGGTATTTATGGTCTAAAAATTCCGGGTCAATAGACAGCAGGAATAACCCGTTGAAAAATGCGTTCCATTGTACAAATGATTTTTGGCTTCCTTTTCCCTTACGCATAAAAAACTGAATTAGTAGGCGGGAAGCTTAAACACTTTTTGCAAATCCCCCTCCACAAAAATACGAGCAAAATAAACACCTTTGGCCAGTGTCCCAAGATCCATCGTTAGTACAAATTCTTTCTTTCGATCTCCTGTATATAAAGTCATTGTTCTTCCATCCCCGTCAAAAAGTTTGATTTCCACATTTTGGATAGTATCAAAAAAAACTTCCAGAAGATATACATTATTCCCAAGGCTCTTAAGAACCAAGCCTGGCGATTGTTCCACAACGACAGCGTTACTGACACTATCCACGATTACAACTTTTTTTGAGGCGGAATCCAGACACCCACTTTTACTCACACAAAATAACTGCACGTTAAAAATTCCAGAAAGGGTATAAGTAAATGCAGGTGAAACCAAGCTGGACGTGTAATCTGTTAATCCAGAAATCCAGTAATGTGTTTCTGCCCCAATTGAAGTATTTGTGCATTGCAGAATGGAGAGCGGTTTGAGCAACAAACTATCCGCGCATACAAACTGCGCCTTTACAGGAATTTGTTCATGTATGGTATACGATGAGGTGCTGTTATCACACAAACCGGTGCTATTTAATTCCAGCTCGTAAACCCCCTTCCTCAATCCATAGAGTGAGTCAGGTTCAATTTTGTTGAAGCTGCGTTTTATCTCGGCAGCATTGTGCTTCCAGATGTAGTTCCACGGACCGTTGTTTCTACCTTTAACCGAAATAATTCCTGCGTCGGGAAAAAGACAGTCGGGTTGGGTGACAAAAGAATCAATATCCAATGGGTGTAGACTTATGTGGAGCTCAAAACGCGGAAACAAAGTTGTATCTGCCAGATAAAAACTGTAGCCTGAATTTTTAAGATCAGTTACTGTATTATTCCAGGTGTCGTATAAACGAATACAGGTGCCAAGGGGGAAATTGGATATTTCGCTGGCGGCAATAGAATATGTACCACTGGTACCACAGGTTACTTTTAATGGAATTGTAAAATCACCGTTAAGGGGCGCCACTCCATTCACCTGAAATTCTACGGAATCGTGCCAAATGGTGATTACCGGTAACGTCGGGTCAAAGGGTCGCATTTTATAGGCGTCGTGGGCCGCGTTGAACTCACTGCCAGCCCCGGCTTCAAAATACAGAACCGTTTCATCGTACCGCGTTGTACTATCAGAAAGTGCCAGACGAATAGTGGGTCGGATTATACTGTTTTGTTGTTTCAGAAAATTAGCGGGGTTGTTTACTTTGTTCGATTCCTGGGCATTTAATGAAGTAGCCCCGGTAGAATGAACGTAAAACCCTTGACACATGGCAATATTATCATCAATGCCTCCCGCGTTTATTGCAGGACTGCTGATACCATTCACGTAACTGGCATATCCACCGGCACCGGCATTAAGATCAGGATTATAAACATAAATAGCGTTGTCCAGATTAGGCGTAGATCCTTTCAAGGCGGTCCAGCTAATGGTGGACGGGTAAGGATTATGAATCAGGTTCCAGCCGTCGTTTATCGAAGAACCGTAATTCGTAAAATCGAGGGGGATGGTATAATTAAATTTTCTTACGCTCCCAGTTACGTCAATAATGAGGTCATCGGTGAGTCCAAAATCAGATCCCAAATAGACCCAATAGCCCCTACCCGGAAGAATAAGGTCATTTACAGAACTGAGAGCCACGTAAGCTCCTGCATTATCATATAGTCCCGGTTGTGTTTCGTCATAAGTATAGAGTGATAAAAATCCCGCCGCACTGCCATCGGGACAAGTAGAGCAACTGATAAAAATGTCGTCGTCCCAATCGTTAAGCGTTAAAGGAGAAGCAATAGGCGTCCCCAAAAACACCCAGCCGGTTGCACCACCTGCCACAAATCGTTGTGCCGTGATATCCCCGTTAATATCTCCGCTACCTGTTATCTCGGCAATGCGCCCCGTAGAAACAGAGTTAGAAACCAGGGTAAGAGATTGCGAATTAGTACTAAGCGTCCCATTGTTAAGGGACAGGGTCCCCAAAATGTTTTCGGGATTATTAAGCGTAACCCCCATAGGGTTATCAATGGTGAGATTATAAAAATTAGTGATAGCGCTGCCGCTTATTCCTTGTGCGTTATTGCCATTTAAAATTACCGTGCCGTTACGTGCATTAAATATCCCACTGTTACTAAAGTTGTTTTTTACTGTGAGTGAAAAAGATGGCATGCCAGCGTCCACCAGACTCCCCGGATTAATAGAAAAATTGCCGTTTACCTGTGCGGATGATGAAAACGTTTTAACTCCGATTCCGGTCATCGTTAAATGGTAAAATGTTTCGCCGCCCGGACTTAGCAGGTACTGTGGGGCTCCGGAATCGAAGGTAACCATCGCCGTACCAGGTATGAATAAACCGTTGTTTTCCCAATTCCCACCCAAACTGATACTAAAATTATTGGTAGTAAGTGTTCCTGCCGCTATGTGAATGTTATTTAAAACGGTCAGGCTGTTATTGATCAATTTAGCTGTAACAGCGTTACTATTTACCACTAAACCGGGTAGCGGTTGCGCCGTATTTATGGAGATGGTTTGGCTGGCGGGTGAATTATTGTTCCCGATTTGCAGAGTGCCTCCGGTGATACTCGCAGTAACCGATCCTGTGCATACATATCCAAGATCCTGAGAACCGGTTCCTCCCTCACGCTCAATAACAATGGTTCCCCCGGTCATGAATATATAAGCTCCGGCAGCTGATACGTGAAACGGAGCAATACTGGTATGAGTGGTTCCGTAACGTGCCAGTTGGATTAAACCACCGGTCACGCTGAATGTGCCCGCGGCAGACCCCGCATTGTACTTTCCGGCCACAACCAACGTGCCACCAGTTACGCTCAAAGTGCCGCCGGTAGAGGTTAGGTCCTCATTCACACCGTTGCCCACAGCAAGCGACCCCGCAGAAATTTTCAATAGCCCGCCAATATTTATTCCTGAATTAGTGTTAGCGACAGCGCCTGGTGAGTTTAACCACAGACCGCCTGTAACAGGGATACCTGTCAAGTTGCGAAAAGGTTCAATACTTGTATTTCCCAGGCTCGAAAATTTAAACGTGCCGTTGTATAACGTGAGAAAATTGGTAGCCGCACTAAATGTTGGCGTTGTAATCTCAAGAATGTTGTTAATGGAGGTTCCCATATTGAGAACCACATTATTAAACCGGGTAATAAGTCCTGTTCCACTTACTGTGCGGTTTCCGTTACCTGTAAATAAAACATCGCACAAACTGTTAATGTCCTGAAAAAATCTCAGGTTACCATTGTTCAAAATGTTACCACTTAGCACGAGTGAATGCGTAGTATTGGAGTTAGAGAGAATTAAAAACGAAGAGGCATTCGCAATGGTCAGGTCACCATTAATTGTTAAGGTGAGTGGTGCGTTTCCGGAGAACAGAAGTTGCGCCGCTCCCACGTTGGTGCCAATAGTGAGCGAGTTGCAGGTAGCCGTTACATCGAGAGTCACCGTATGTGCACTTAAAACAGTTACATCGTCAGTCGGACCAGGAACCCCGGTAGGGGTCCAAATAGCTGGATTGCTCCAGTTACCACTGGTGTTGGAAACTTTTACCTGACAGAAAAAAATTTCAAAAAATAATACCAGTAAACACACGAGGAAGGTGGTCCTGTTCTGCATACGTTATGCTGTGGGTTAGTGTTTGGATGACTCAAATTTAGGCAGCCAGACGAAAAATACGAAACTCAAAAAGTCATAAGACCCTTTAATGATAGCTTATCCCAACCATCTGTCGCTATTTCCGTACCAAAGGAGTTTACCGGCGTGCAGAAAGCGCCTGACGCGCCTGCAGCTCCATTAAAATTTTCCCCTGAAAGATTTGTATTGAGCGCTAGTGTTCGCAGGTTACCCGGAGCATCGCGCTAATCAGTTATTACCGACAAAATAAAATCAGAATCTTGATGTTTACGGCCACATTTTTGTACTCGTTAGGTCGTTCGTGTGTAGATAACGGCTATACGTCTATTTCGGTTACCTGAAAGTATGTGTATTTAAAAGACATGCCTAATTTTGTTGGCGAATGGCCAACACACACCACTATAAAAGGGCCCTGCTTCATCTCCTGTTCTGGCTCGTGTACATCTACTCACAAATTTACGTTGAGTATGGCTGGATTCTGCATTATTACCCAAACAATACCCGACTCGAGGTGTTCATGATGGCTTCCACCGAAGAATTCTTATTACTGCTCATTCGTGTTCCAATGGTTTACTTGTCTTTTTACATCTTCGATAAGTATATGAATACACATAACCGGTATACGAGAGGCATGGTATATCTGCTGCTGTTGATGACAACCGCCACATTACTTTATCGGCTGATAGTCGCTAAGTACATACTCAGCGAAGTATACCTGATGGATGAACCTGAAGATCCCTTAAAGCAGGAAAATGTAGTACGCGCCGTTCTCGATCTCTTATTTTTATTTGCACTAGCCAATGGCATCCGTTTTTACCGCTCTCGTGTAAAAATGAAAGCACATGAAATAGAACTTTTAAAACAAAAAGTAGAAACAGAACTCAATCTTTTAAAATCGCAGATAAACCCCCACTTTTTATTTAACACCCTCAACAACATTTACGCCCTGGCATTAAAAAATTCCTCGCAAACTGCCCCGGCGGTGCTAAAGCTCTCTGAACTCATGCGCTTTTTATTGTATGGTTCGGGGAAGGAAAGTATTAGTATACTGGAAGAAGTTAAACTGGTAGAAGATTATATTGAGCTGGAATCTATTCGTTACAACAATCGTTTACAAATTACCTTCGAAAAAGAAATTGACGACGTATCCGCGCAAATAACACCGCTACTACTGCTTCCCCTCGTTGAAAACGCTTTTAAACATGGCGCCAGCGAGAGCAGTCGCGAAGCGTTTATCAGCATCCGCCTCCGGCTTAAGAACAAACAATTTTCCTTCACCCTGCAAAATAGTGTGGAAGACGACGAGGAAAACCAATCCGGGCATGGCATAGGACTTAAAAATGTACAGCGACAACTGGAGCTGGTTTACAAAGAATTTTTTTTTCGCTTTAAAAAAACGGCCTACTCATTTATTGTTAAACTCGAAATAAACTTACATTAAGATGCAGTATTCATGTATTATTGTTGAAGACGAACCCCTCGCGGTTGAAATTATGGAGAGCCACATCGCTCAGGTACCTTTTCTGAATTTGCTGGCGGTATTTGGCAATGCGATTGATGCCTTAAATTTTTTACGCAAAACAAAAGTAGACCTCATTTTTTTAGATATTCACTTGCCGAAACTGAAGGGACTCGATTTTTTGGCCACGCTAAAAGATCCACCACGGGTTATCATTACCACAGCTTACCATGAATATGCTCTGAAAGGCTATGAGTTCAACGTCACCGATTACTTGTTAAAACCGATAGAGTTTAATCGATTTTTAACCGCCATCAATAAACTAAAAATTAACGACGAGGTCACGTTATCTCATGATAGCAAAGAACTACCGGGAGAAAAAGGTCACATGTTTTTTAACATGAACAAAAAGAAGATTAAAATTTATCTGGATGACATTGTGTTTATTGAAAGCCAGAAGGAATACATCAAAATATTTACCACCACGCGTGAAGTAGTGACAAAATTGCCATTAGGAGCTATTGATGAGTTGCTCTCCAAAACCGATTTTTTACGTGTACACCGTTCCTTTATTGTGGCCAAAAAAAAGATAGACGCTTTTACCTCTACCGATGTGGAGGTAGCAGGACGGCAAGTCCCCATAGGCCGCAGCTACAAAGAGTTAGTGCACTCGGTGTTAGGGCAGATGGCGTGATCTTTAATATCTTTTCAATGATTAAGTAGAGAAAAAATGGAGGTTCTCTGAATTTTTAAACTAATTTCGAAAATCTAACGTTAAACCTCTGTATGAAACCAATCTCCATTTCTTTTCTAGTTGCAGTTTTATTTTTAAGTTTTACGATGAAATATGAAATAGCCCCGTGTTATCTCAATTTTAAAACTGCAACGGACTTAATAGCCTTAGACCCGGAACGTTTACCGGCGAGCACAGAGCAAACCAGAACAGTGAATTCGAATAATGGAGACATTGAAGTGACAAGAATTGACGGCTACCGAATACTTTACAAAAATAGTTTAAATGCCCCATTCGTAAATTTAAAGATAGAACTTTCTAAAGAAACCTCTTATTTAAAGGACCAGCAGAACCTTCTTGAAAATTTAAACTATTTAAACGCACATTCAGCCGATATGGAAACCAAGGAACTGATCGCCCTCGAATTTAATGGTTACAAAATACATGGGTTGAGTCGTAAGTCTCTTGAAGTTGGAAGCACGTTAGGTACCTTTGTGATGTTCCCTGGAAATGGCATCACCGTTTATTTTTATTTTAATAATTTAAGGCCGGAATTTAGAAACTTTACCAGCATAGAAGATTATCGAAAACAACGCGACCGGTTTATTGGTGAATACACTAAACATTTGAAAGGTTGCATGGGACATTAATAGTCCGCTAACTCAAATCCACTTGGGCATCATAGTTTCATTTTCCCGCCAAACATTTGTACTTTTATAAAAATACCATTAAAATGGAAAGTTTACGGTCCATCTTACCCTTTTGTTAACCCAATGCTCATGAACCCAGGAAACATTAAGAAGCTCAACCGCTTTACCACCCTGCCAGTTTTACTTGACTTGCTGCAACGAAAAAAATTAACCCTGTTAAACCCGGAGTTGTGGGATGATAAAAACGACTCTGAAGTAGTGTTGGAATATAAAAAGAGAAAAAAGATCAAAAACATTTTTGCCCTTTGCTTTTCGCATGGCGACGAAACAGTGCACCACTGGAAAACATTTTCGAATGGTGCCAGTGGCTGTGTAGTTGAGTTCGACGCCGTCAAACTGTTTAAAATTTTGGATAAAATTCCCAACCTGAAACACCAAAAAGTGGTGTATAAGAAGTTGTCTCAAATTGAGAACAAAAACGCTGTGGTAGACATTGCCCAAATGCCTTTTACAAAAAGGTGGCCCTACCGGTGTGAGGAAGAATACAGAATTATCTTAGAAGACAATGGCGCCGGTACTTTTTTTGAAATTGATATTCCTTTGGACGTGATTCGAAAAATAACACTTAGTCAGCAAATGCCCGAACCTATTTACAGCACCATAAAAGGCTATCTAAAAGATCTGAAAAATAAACCAGAAAGTAGAATCAGTCGCTCCACGCTTTATGAAAACAAACGCTGGATAAACCGGTTTAGAAAAAACGAATAACCAAAAAATACGTATAATACCTGTAATACGATTAACGATTGCCGTATTTTTTTCCGTCAAATTTGTCATTCGCTCCCCTTAACACCATCGTTTACTTGCTCGATTACGTCATTGCATAATAAGATGGCACTCTTCAATAAATTGGCCGGAAAAAATATGAAATTTCACTATATTTAATGTCGGTTTGTCAAGACTTTGCATTACTAACCATGTGAACAGGTTAGCCCTTTGGGCAAGCCACTTTTACAAACTTCGGAACACGGTCCTTATTCAAAAAAGATTTTGACACAAACTAACGGCACCAAAGTATAACTTTTAAACTTATCAGTCATGCGATTACCTTTATTATGTATCCTTGTGTTTAGCTCTTTGATTTATGATGCGCAAACAAGCGATGCCAAGCCCCTTGTCTCGGGCCAGGTGGAAGAGTTATATTCTGCCATTTTAAATGAAAAACGGACGCTTAATATTTACCTTCCCTATGGCTATACGCGGGAAGACAGTACCCGCTATCCTGTTATTTATCTGTTGGATGGTTCCCTTGATGAGGACTTTATTCATGTAACCGGTCTGGTACAATTTAATAGTTTCTCATGGGTAAACCGGGTGCCAAAGTCGATTGTGGTTGGCATTGCTAATGTAGACCGCAAGCGCGATTTTAGTTTTCCTACGAAAGTACAAGCTGACTTAAAAGAATTCCCAACCACCGGACATTCCGACAAGTTCATGGCTTTTGTGGAAAAAGAACTACAGCCATTCATTGAAAAAAATTATAAAACCTCAGCGCCAAAAACTCTTATTGGGCAGTCGCTGGGTGGCTTGTTTGCCATAGAGGTGCTTCTAAAAAAGCCCACACTCTTTAATAAATACATTATTATAAGTCCAAGCCTTTGGTGGGATAGTGGTTCACTCTTCCATCAACCATCTGATATTTTTAGTGAAAATTTTTCCCACAAAATAGACGTATATATTGGAGTGGGAGATGAAGGTCTAACGCCAGGTCTTTCTGGTACACGAATGGAAGAAGATGCCAAAGTATTCGCTGAAAAATTAAAGGCTATAAAAAACAAAAGCATTAACACGTATTACGATTACATTCCCAACGAAAGCCATGCCACTATTAGCCATCAAGCGGTAAACAACGCGTTTAAACGGATGTATCAGGCCAAATAAAAATAACACATCAACTGGAGTTAAACTTTTATGGTTGCAGATCGTGTTCACTCAGGTATTTTATGAACCGGTATCCTCCAAAATTTTCAGTAATACCCATTGGATTATTTCCTAAAGCAATAGCCGCCTGATCGCCATATAAGAAATTAAGGACCCTTGTGGGATCATCGGCCTGGCGATTTACATCAAATAGCGCGCGGGTTTGTTCAAATTCTCTACATGATCCATATTCCAGACTTGCATGGTTACACACAAACAACTCCTGCACAACATGCTGTTCCAGAGTAATTGGGCGGCCATGTTTAAAGAAATAAAGACTGCGATAACAATAGGCGTAGGTGCGCGATTGTATTTTTGGGACGTCAATAATTTCGCTGGTCCAAAAAACGGGAACACAAAAATGCCGCCTTATTAGAGGTTGAATCACGAACTTACTCTGATAATCGCTGGTGTAGTGGTTTGTCCAACCTCCTTTCAAGTCGTCGGACAAATTGAACCCCGTTTTAAAAACTATTGGATCAGGATCGTCCTTCAATTCATCATTTACTTTATTTAAAATTTCGGTAATGATCTCTTCAGCATTTAGGTTTTTCATTTTTTGCAGTGTTTCAGTTACGTGCGCTTTTGCCATTGGATTAAATCCTCCTATTGGCAAAATCAGGTCCCCTTTTGTATCTCCCTGCAGTAAATGTAAATACCGGTTGAACCTTTCTGAGGTCGGTGTATGCATGTAAAAGTCCAGCATACGATCAAGTAGTGGTAAAAGTTCGAATGTCATTCAGCGTTTGTTTATGCACTAATTTAACTGTTTTCTCATACGCCTCTAAAGGACTCGTATATCTGTGTCGGTTCGCACTTTACAAATGTAAATAAACTCCACTTATCGCGATCGGAAGTGAGAACTCTAATTGCCTTCAAAATAAAAACACCCTGCAGGCGAACCTGACAGGGTGAATCTACTAAACTATTATGAAAAATTACTGGATCAAAGTTACGTGCGCCATAGGCGTTTTAAAAAATTAAGAGATCGTTAAAATTACACATGTAAGAAACAACTACTTATTGTCATGATTGGGCGCCAGCGCAAAGATCAAAGAAAGCTCAGTCGGTTGGTGAGTCCTTTTCTGTAAGATTTGCTTATTGGCAGGCAGGTATCCTTTACAAAAACGCTGTTTTCCTCGATCATTGAAATTTTATCGATGCGAACGATGTAGGAGCGATGAACCCGTACAAACTCTTCGTCCGACAATTTGGCTTCAATGGCCCTCATGGTAGAATAAATGGTGTATTTATTGTTACGCAAATAGATATTTACATAATCGGACAGGGCTTCAAAATATAGAATATCGTCAGCAGGAATGCTAATATAATACCCTTTGTGTTTGATAAAAAAAGAATTGTCGCGCTTGCCGGTAAGTTTAAAATTATCCTGAATCTCTCTGGCCTTATCCATCCCTTTCGCAAAACGTTCATAATTGATCGGCTTCACCAGATAATCGGTCACATTAAACTCATACACGTCGGCCGCGTATTCTTTTTTAGCCGAACACACAACGATTTGTGGCAGATTACCAAAATTTTTAAGGAGGTCCAATCCGCTCACGTCGGGCATTTCAATATCTAAAAAAACAAGATTAATCTCATGCTTATGGATCGCCTCCATCGCCTCCATCGCATTATCGTAAACCCCAACCAAATTAAGTCCCGGGTACTTTTCAATTAAAAACTGGATAGCTTTTTGAGCCACCTTATCATCATCTATTATTATACAGTTCACGATCGTAAATATAATGCAAACTTGGTTTCATTTACCGACAATTTTAGTCCTTTTACCCTAAAATTTAATCCTCCCACCGAATATTATGCCTAAAAGCAGCTTTACTGATTAAATTAGTTTCCATTAAGTAATTTTCATAAAACATAAACAATTTTTACGTCCCATTTATAGATGTCCACTGCACCTTACAAGTATTATGAAGATTCGCGTGCTTCATATTACGAACGCCTTATTTTCCCCGCGAGTTTCCAGAATTTCATCGAAGTTATCCGTAATAACCACGAGTCCATTTTTAAAAGTGAGACGCCGATCCGTTTTAAAACACTCGAGTTTGGCGACACTGAAAAGGAAGTAAGCCGAAAACTTGGTGTCCCGCGATTTATATGCAAAGACAATGGTTTTTCGTCTGCGGTTTATTATTACCGCGAAGAATTCATGAACCATAGTCTGCTGTTTCAATTGCATTTTTTTGATGACAAATTTGTTTTAGCCACTCACTCGATCATTGACTCTGACCTGAAATGGAGAGGATTTATAAAAAAAGGGGTAATTGAAAAATATGGGGGTAACGATCCGGTTCATTTGATCGAAAAAAGTGATATCACGAGTATTGTTTTCTCGGATGAACCGGGAAACAAGATTTTCATTTTAGAAAGTATTAACCTCAACATTGTTTATTTCAGTGGCGACCCGGCGCATCGCGAACTCGTGAAAAAATTTACCCGGTTAAAAATAAAAAAGATAACGGACGAACTCGAAACTTTAAAAGCCTTACTTCACGATTCTCTCTAATGCGGGTCCTTCGTTCGATTAACCACTTCCTGCAACTCGTCCTTTACCCGCGAAACAATTTCAATCATGCGGGCCGTTTCTGCTTTAAACTCATCGGGTCCATTCATAGCAAAACTCTCCAGTTGTTTCAGCTTTTCAGTCACTTCGGCGCTAATGCCCATAAATCCCATAGAGGACCGCAATTTATGACAAATTTGGCCAATCCGCTTAAATTCGCCCGCGGCCAATGCAGCTTTCAAATTAATAATTTCTTTGGTAGTTTGCTCTATGCAAATGACAACAACTTCCTGAACAAATTTTTCATTGCCATCCGAAAAATTGTTTAAATAATTTAGATCCGTGTACTTCTGGGCTTCAGACATAATGAGTTACCGCTTATTTTAAAGAGTCCTTTTTTTTTTGACAGGTCCTAAAATACACATGATTTACACCCGGCATTAAAATAAATTTTAAAAGTAGAATGTTCATAAATACTTTTTTATTCGATCACTTCTAAACCCCTTTCAATAAGCAAGTTACGCCTCTCTGTGCATTTATGGGGCTGTCTTTAAGTTTCATAAAAATTAAATAATTTCTGAAAAAAACGATTATTGTACCTAAAAATGGCAATGGGTAATCGTTTAACACCTCCCCTGATTACCAAAATCCAAAATCACTATGACTACTCACTCAGGCCAACTCTAAATTGCGGAAATAGAGGCTTTTTCCTTGTCGGGATAGAAAAACTGATAAGCATTACGTTTTGATGGCATCACGCGGATTGATTTTCCTCCTTTTTACATAAAACGCGCATTTAGAGCGCTATTTTTGCAGCGTTAGGGTTTGCTACCTCGTTGGACGGCCAGCCGATCTAAAATCTAAACGCAAATAAGGATGGCCAGGATTCATAAACCTGATTTAAATCAACGTTAAATAAAATTTAATAACAAAATTATTCACCGGCTTAACTGTGCGTCATTGTTAAAGCCGTTAATAAATATAATTCGCTCATTATCATTGTGCTATAAGATTTTTAATCTTTACTTAATGTTTTATTAATAACAAGTAATACTATGTGAACACATAGTTTTTTACTTTTTTACCCTGGTTGTGTTAAGTACAGTAAACATCGCGTGTTATTTTTTATACCTTCGCAGCCAAAAAATAAAAAATGAACCAAAAATTCTCTTTACGTAACTTGATTTCTAACAAATTCCTGAATGCGATTCTGTTTGTTTCGCTTGCAGGAGCAGGAACTCTAAAAGCCCAATGCACTACAAGTATGTCGGCTTCCAGTACTTTAATTTGTTCTGGTAACACATTAACCATCACTGCCTCGGCAGCCGATTCTTACACCTGGAGCGATGGTAGTAATACTTCCTCATTAGTTGTTACACCAACCATTACCTCCAACTATTCTGTAACTACTACCGACGGATTAGGCTGTGTTTCGTCTGCCTCGTTGACAATTGTAGTTGATAACACACCAACGGTTACGGCCATTGTAAATACTTCAACTGTCTGCGCTGGATTACCGGTAATAATGACCGCCAGTGGGGCCAACACTTACACCTGGACCAATGGTGTTATAAACGGCAGCAATTATATCCCTGCCATTTCATCCAACTATACGGTAACCGGTACAAATTCCTGCGGTACCTCAACAGCGGTTATTTCGGTAACTGTTTTGGCTTTGCCAATTGTAAGCATTACCGCAAGCAGTCCATCTATTTGTTCGGGTGGCACGGTTAACCTGAATGGAACCGGCGCTTTGTCCTATACCTGGACACCGGCAATCACAAATAATACGCCGTTCTCTCCGAATTCAACTACTACTTATACACTGGCTGGTACTGACGCAAATGGCTGCGTGTCTCAAAACACCTTCACCACTATTTCTGTAGTCATTGCTCCAACCATAACGGCTTTAGCCAGCAATACCAGCGTTTGCGCCGGACAATCTGTTAGTTTAACAGCCAATGGAGCCAGCACTTATACCTGGAGTAATGGTGTAAATAATGGATCTTCATTTATTCCAACGACCACCTCTGACTACAGCGTTATAAGTACAAATGCCTGTGGAAGTTCTTCCGCGGTTGTTTCAGTCACTGTTTTTGCCCTGCCTGTTCTTACCGTAACTGCCAGCAGCCCATCTGTTTGTGGCGGCGGAACCGTTAACCTGAACGGAACCGGAGCTCTGACTTATACCTGGACACCCTCTATCCCAAATAACACACCGTTCTCTCCTACTCTTACCACCACTTATACATTAGTGGGTACAGATGCGAACGGTTGCGTATCCCAAAACCTAACCACCAATGTGGCCGTAACAATTGCCCCTTCGTTAACCGCTGTAGCCAGTAAAACTGCAGCCTGCATGGGACAAACGGTTAGTTTAACTGCCAGCGGCGCTACCACCTATACCTGGAGCAACGGAATCGCGAATGGTGCGCCATTCTCTCCTACTTCCACTGCTGATTATACAGTGACCAGTATAAATGCTTGTGGCAGTTCATCGGCGGTTGTTTCGGTAACTATCTATGCATTACCAACCGTTACAGCAACGGCCAGCAGCCCGTCCATTTGTGCAGGGGGAACGGTATCACTTAATGGAACCGGTGCATTCACCTACACCTGGACACCAAACATTGTTGATAATACACCCTTCTCCCCAACAACAACCGCTACTTATACCCTTTTTGGTACCGATGCCAATGGTTGTGTTTCCTTAAAATCGACTACTAACATTGCCGTGATCAATGCGCCTACAGTTACCGCTGTTGCAAGTAAAACCAGTGTGTGCGATGGACAAGCAGTTACCTTAACCGCAAGCGGTGCAAGCACCTATACCTGGAGTAATGGTGTGGCTAATGCGGTTTCATTTACGCCAACAGCAACTTCAGACTATACCGTGTCCAGTGTAAATGCATGTGGCAGTTCCTCCGCAGTGGTTTCAGTAACGGTGTTTGCCTTACCAACGGTTACGGCAAGTGTTAGTACTCCTTCCATTTGTTCTGGTGGTACTATTATTCTGAACGCTACAGGAGCGATCAATTACACGTGGACACCAACCGCCCCCAACAATGCGTCATTCACACCTGCCGCTACAACCAACTATTCAGTGATTGGTACTGATGCGAATGGCTGCGGAGCTCAGGCGATTGTCGGTGTTACTGTAATTAACACCCCAAGCATTGCACCGGTAGCCTCTTCTACCGCCATTTGTGTTGGATCAACCGCTACCATTTCGGCGGTGGATGCCGCTAACTATAGCTGGACCGCTCAGAACTTTGCCGGTTCAAGCAACTCCATCATCGTAGTTTCTCCTACAGTAACAACAGTGTATACTTTGGAAAGAGCTAACAGTACTTGCACCACTTCTGCTGTTGTGACCCTGGTAGTAAACAATCTGCCAACGGTTACCGCCAGTCCGGCCTTAACTGTATGCGCCTGTACTTCTTCGGCCATCATTTCTGCCACGGGTGGTATTTCCTACATTTGGCAACCGAGTTCTATCACGTCTGCCAGCGTAGTCGTGTATCCTTGCTCATCCACCATTTATACAGTGTTTGCCTCCGACGCATTCTGTACGAATACGGCAACTGTTTCTATTACGGCCAATCCATTACCAATCATTAGCATCTCCCCTTCTTCGCCCTCTGTTTGTATTGGAAGCTCTGTAAGTTTAACTGCCAACGGCGCGTCAAACTATACCTGGACGTCACAACCGAACGCCTCCGTATACCCTAACACAGCTGGAATTATAGTTACACCAAGTATCACCACGTTATATACGGCTTCTGGTACCAACTCGCTGGGTTGTACATCATCCGCGGCACTCGCTGTTATTGCGCATACTGTTCCTGTAACAATGGCATCCGTTTCTCCATCCATACTTTGTGCCGGAGGCACGGCCACACTTAACGCAAGCGGAGCGGATACCTACAGTTGGATCACGTTAGGATCCACTGCCCCTTCTATTACTTTATCGCCTGCAGTCACTGCAACATACAATCTGATCGGTTACGGCAATAACGGTTGCTCAAGCAGCACGGTGGTGAGTGTGCCGGTAAGCACCTTGCAACTTGGTGTTTCGGGTAATACAACCGTTTGTCGTGGAAAAGTAACGACACTGGTAGGAAACGGTGGTACCGGTCTTGCATGGACCGGCTTAAGCCCGTTCAACACCATTAACCTAACACCAACCGCTACTGCTGTTTACACCTTGACAGGCACCGACAACAACAACTGTTTTTTAACCAAAACTGTTACTGTGGTTGTGAATCCAAATCCAACCATTACAGCTTCCGCCTCTCAAAGTTTAATTTGTAAAGGAGAAAGCGTAACGCTCACCGCTATAGGAACCGATGACTTCGTGTGGGGAACTTCTGCGGGTTCTGCTACTACCTCAACGGTTACAGTAACACCCGCCTCAGTGCTTAACCACATCTACGATGTTACCGGCACAAACCAATTGGGTTGTTCTGCAACCACTACCGTTTCGGTAATTGTTGACGCTTGCACAGGGGTTAACGAACTAAACGGTTACGGAGCTTCCATCAACATCTATCCTAATCCTAACAACGGTCGCTTTACCATTAAAACAAACGAAGCGGTTACATTAACCATCATCAACGCATTGGGTCAGTTAATGACCACCATTTCGATAGATCCTGCCACTGAATTTTCAGTAGACGGTTTAGCGAAAGGTGTTTATTTTGTAACTGGTGATACCAATGGCTTTAAAATAAGTAAGAAGATCATTGTTGAATAATTTTCTTGCACGCCACTCTTAAACTTAAGCCCGCAAAATTTGCGGGCTTTTTTGTTGAAACAAAAAAAGGGTTCCAGAGTACGTGCTTATAATCTTTCTAGTTCAAGTAAGACCTCTGCGGATTAAATTTCAAAACAAGAACAGCATTGGGAAAACTCAAAACATAGAGAAAATATGTGAAAAACCGTTAGAAACTTCCTGATTTGTAATATTTGAAAGAGGGTTTAAAAAGAGTGTTTACGACTAGTTGTACAAAAATTCAGAAAATATATCATCTAACATTCCTTCTTTTCTATATTAATCGCCGCTTTAACTTCTCCAAAAACACACTGTAACCAAAAAAGGGTTTGGTCACGTTAACGATGCTCAACTGGAATGCTCGGAATAGATACTACTGTTATAACACCTGAAGGTAATCTGTTCTCGAAATTCATACATCCATTAATCTGCTTAAGCCTTAATTCAATACTGTTTAACCCTAAGCCCTTTTTGTAATTATTAAGAAAACCTATTCCATCGTCATCAATCATCAAAACGACATTCGCTACCACCTGGTAAAGAATTACATTCACCCTTTTTGCATAAGAGTGCTTAAGTACGTTACTCAATAACTCCTCTGTTATCCGATATAATCCAATTTCAATGCTCTCATCGAATCTTTTGGATCCGATATTATTATCAAAACTATACTTGATTTCGGTCCATGACAATAAACTTTTTAAAAGATATTCGATCGAATCTCCCAAACCTTGTTCTTTGAGCGCCACGGGCATCATTCGATGAGAAATATTCCGAAGGTTATTTGCCAGTCTATCCACCTGAATAATATTTGCATCTATTGCAGTGTATAACGACTTGTGATTCGTCATCTTTAAACAGTTAGTCAAAGAAGTTTTTATGGATACAATACTTGCCCCGGCAGAGTCATGAATTTCCCGGGCCATGATCTGACGTTCGTTTTCCTGAATCTCAAGAACAAGACGATTCTTTTCTTCATTCAAAGCGATTATTTTCTTCTCTGTATCTAACTTGCGATTTAAATCTCTGCGGATCAGAATCACTGAAACAACTAATATGATAAATAACAAACTGAAAACTATGATTATGTAAAACCGCGTTTGATTGGTGATTCGAATTTCATTTTTTAAATCCTTATTCAATGCCTTTTCGATTAAGAGTTGTTCCCGACTTTTAAAATCCGCGGTAAGCGCCGTCTTCAGTCTATCCAGATCCGAGGGATCACTATTTAAACTATCGGCTAATCTGTTGTAATTTTCATAATAAGAAAGTGCCAGTTTATAGGACTGCTTTTTTTTGAAAAACTCATAGAACGAAAAATTCACTTTCTTCAAACCACTTAAATCCTTCTGCTGGGACGCAATTAAATAAGCCCGTTTCAAATATTTTAATGACTGATCGTAATACCCTCCTTTTAACAACATCAGGCCAAGACTATTTGCAGCTTCCCAAATTCCTCCTTCATTGTTTATAGTTTCAAAAATTTGTAATGCTAATCGTTGGTAAGAAATTGCTTTATCATTTTCATTGTGGTCATCGTAATGGCTTGCAATATTTGCGTAACTCCAGGCTAACATGTACATGTTTTCCGTTTTTTTACAAACATCTACAGCTTTAAGAAAATAAGTGAGCGCGAGTTTGTTTCCGGCCCTGGCATAACAACTTCCCATGGTATTATATAAGATCGTTATGTTCGCCTTGTTTCTCTCTCCCGTATCGAGGAGCATAAAAAACTCCGCTTTTTTGAGATTGAAGAGCTCTTTATCGTGTTGTTGAATGGACTCAAAAACCCCTGCTATTTCGAAAAATGTAGAAGCTATCCCGCGGTAGTTACTTTTGTCAAATAAAGGCAGTGCCAGGTAAGTATATTTTAACGAACTGTCAGGTAAATTCATGAATCTATAAAGCAACGACAAATCCAAATAACAACTTGCTAATCGATCATTCCGATGCAACTTTTTTAGCATCTTAATCGCGATACTTGTTTGTTCCAGTGATTTAGCCCGATTCACGGGTTCTATCGAATAAATTTGACCCAGTGACTTATGACCCAATGCTACGCCATAGTCATACTTCATTTTTTCGCAGTAATTTATGGCCGAAGTAACTGTTGCAATACCAGAAAAAAGCGCCCCCTTTTGCATATCATTTTCCGCTTTTGCGAGTGAGTCAAAAACCTTTAATGAATCTATCTTTGACAAAAGTAACTTCCCGGGCAGGTCTTTTATGATTGCCTTTATTTCATCGCCGATCCCGAACCTGTGTAAATAATTATTCTCTACAACACCGGCTTTAATACTATACGAACAAAAAAGCAGTAAACAGGCTAACGTTCTCATGATTCGATCATCCCTTTTGCAATGGCATATTTTACCAGACCGACAACGCTGTGTATATCTAATTTTCTCATTAATGAGGTTCGGTGTCCATCAACCGTTTTTGTGCTAATAAAAAGTCTCGTTCCTACTTCCTTATTGGATAGCCCCTCCGCAATTAGTTTTAAAACTTCCAATTCCCTCGTCGTTAAAAGCAAGTGTGTGGCGTCCAAAGAAATGATCGGGTCACTCTTCACACGATTCGGATCATTCGCTAAATTTTCGTCAATGAATTGAAATCCGAAAAAACATCTTCTTATGGCTGTAATCAGTGTTTCCGCATCTGTGTTTTTCAGTAAATACCCCTTAGCCCCGGCCTTTATAAATCTATCGACGATTTTTTTATTGTCGTGCATCGACAACCCTATTATGCCAATATCTTTATGCTTTTTAGAAATACTGTTTGTTGCTTCTATGCCATTTACATTTGGCATGTCTATGTCCATTAAAATTATGTCAATGTCGTTTTTTTCAACATAATCAATGGCCTCAGCTCCATCGTTTAATGTGGCGACCACTTCAATGTCCTCCAATTTGTTTAATAAACGTCTAATGCCTTCGCGCACCAAACTGTGATCGTCAACAATAAGTACTTTTATTTGTTCCATAATTTTTTCTCACTGTAACTTTTGTGTCTAATTTGTGTCGATAACCTCCAAATGTACGAAAACTATTGACGTATAACCGAACTGGTCATTGTGACCACGCAAATGGGGTATTAACCCTATATTTTTACAACTATTAAACTCACATTTTTACAAAAAATTCCAAAAATTGGAAAGTAGTTTTATGTGATAAGAATTAATAAGGTTCCTGTTTGTCACTAAATGTTGCTTCGGTTTTGGAAAGTTTAGTCAGCAGTTATCCTGTTTTAAGGCATTGAAGCGTTTTGATTTAAAATATAGGTTCTATGATTTGTTGTTCTTCTTAAATGTTGTTTTGTAAAATGGATTTGTACGAAACGTTTAATTGAGATTGCAAAGTCCGGAAAAGTTTGTGTTTTGTTCTTCCCCGATCCGGACAATGTAATGTATGAAGTGAAAGGAACTGAATGATTATTGTAGATTTTTCGAGGTTCCTTTCCTTCATATTAAGCCCCTGAAGAGATAAGTAATAAGTGAGTAAAGTAAGACGCTACGATTTTAGGTACTAATAAAAAATAAGAGTTTATACATAATTTAATTAATTGTCTCTAATGAAAAAACTGTGTTTTAGTTCTAATCCTGCTCACTGGATGTTTTCCTTCCGGTTCAGCGCCGGTTTCCTGTTACTTTTTAGTGTGTTATCTCAAATTAAATCGAGTGCGCAAATTGTTAACATCACTTCGCAAAACGTTACTTCCACTCTGTGCGCAGGCACTCCCGTTACTATTACTTACACCGTTTCAGGTATTTTTTCAAATACCCCGGGCCCCAACATTTTTTCGGCACAGATTTCCGACGCTATTGGTAGCTTTGGCGGGAGTCCCGTAAGTATCGGAACAGTGGCCAGCGTGTCTGGCGGTAGTATTTTGTGTGCATTGCCCTCTACACTGGTAACCAGCGGGCTTTATCGGTTCCGGGTTGTCAGCTCTAATCCGGCTGTCATTGGATCAGACAACGGTGTGAATCTTACCATCTTTGGCATTGCCCTTAATAGTCCAACCGTTAGTTCCGGTACATTTTGCCAGGGCGAAACCTTCACGGTTAACTTCTCGCACGCATCCTGCAATTTTGTAAACACCCCTTCGGCCAACGTGTATTCTGTGCAACTCTCTAATGCCACCGGGAGTTTTACCAGCCCGGTTGTAGTAGGTACACGTACCGGAACAGTACCCGCAGCAATCAGTTGTACATTGCCCCCAGGTACTCCGGCAGGTACAGGTTACCTGTTGCGAATGGTAGCCAATAGCCCTCCCGCAATAGGGCCCGACAACGGATCAAACATTACCATACAGGCAGCCGTTGGCAACCCAACTGTTTTTGGAAGCGGCACCTGGAACGTACATTGTTTTGAAACCCGGAATAATTACGTGAATAATTATCGTGGATTTTATACAGAGAACAATTTGAGTTTTACAACTACCACACGATGGGTGGATACAGGCAGCCCCAGTTCCGCTAACTCCTCGTCCGGATCAGCATACAGTGGTTGCAACATTGGCATTATTGATTATTCTTACAGTTATAAAAGAACCAATATCCCCTGCGGGTATTATCAAATTGACATTCCCAGTCGGCGAAACGAGGTGTATATCCTGATCAATGGCGTAACGGTGTATCAGAATACTGTGTGTTGTGCAGGGGTTACAAATGCGTGGCGGGGAGTTATCCAACCCAGCGATAAAGTCGAGATTCGATCTTCCAATGTAAGCCCACAGGGATTTCTCACTGCTAATTTCACTAAACTCAACGAGCTTTCCATATCGGCCCCGGTAACCATTTGCGCATCCACCAACGCCAGTTTGAGTGTGGTAAATACCGGTACCTTGCCTGTCACCTACTCATGGGCACCCGCCGGCTCTTTGAGTAGTTCAACAGGTTCAGCAGTTATTGCCAACCCTGCAGCCACTACTCAATATACGGTTAATGCGTTTGCAAGTGGGTGCGCTGTGTTTACAAGGTCTGTAACCGTTACGGTGAATGCCCTACCTACTACCAGTACCAGTGTAAACACCTCGGTGATATGCACCGGACTTTCAACATCCAGCATTACGGCCACAGGAGCCAATACCTACAGCTGGGCTCCAGCTACCGGCTTAAACACGACTACCGGAAATGTGGTAATAGCCTCTCCAACCATAGTAACCGTTTATACCGTAACCGGCTCCAATAATTGCAGTACCCTCAATGCTACACGAACAATATCGGTTCAAAGTGTACCAGTTTCCCCATCTCCCACCGTGTCTGGGAGCGGCGCGTGGAATGTGTATTGTTATAACAGTCCTTCCTTTGTCAATTTGTTTGGTTATTATACCGAGAATAATCTGAGTTTTAATACCACCAGCAGATGGGCGAATACATTGACTCCAAGTAACGCTAATGCCAGCTCCGGCGCCGCTTACTCCGGTTGCGTTATTTCTAGCACGTTGCACAGTACCATCCACAAACGAACAAATTTCACCTGCGGATATTATCGCATCAGCCTCGCACACGACGACTTCGTTTTATTGGCAGTAAATGGCGCTACCGTTTTTCAAAACGCCAACACGGCCACAGATAATGCGGTCTGGAGCGGGTTTCTTGGTGCAGCATCCACTGTTGAAATCAGGCAAGCCAATACGTTCGGCACTACCAGCGCTCTTTCCGCCACTTTCGCAACAGTACCTTTCCCCGACCTGGGCCCTCCGGTTACTACCTGTCCAGGCACCAGCGCTACGCTCACAGCCGGTTTTGTTCCAGGCCTGAGTTATTCCTGGACCCCTTCCACGGCTCTGAGTACCACTACCGGAACAATTACATTGGCCTCACCCACCATAACCACTGTGTATACCTGTAAGGTAACAGACCCTGTCACTTCCTGTAGTTCTATCGCTACTACCACCGTTCTGGTAAGTGCCGTGGCAAGCACTACCGTTAGTGCCATTTCCGCCACACTTAATTGCGCGGCACAAAGTTCCACATTAACCGCCGGAGGGGCCAACACTTACTCCTGGTCCCCCGCTGCCGGACTAAACGCCACAACCGGCTATTCGGTGGTGGCTTCTCCAAGCATCACCACTATTTACACGGTAACGGGCAATAATAATTGCGCAAGCGCTAATGCCACTGTGTTAGTTTCGGTAGCGCCTTTGGTTAACCCTACCGTATTTCCGTCAGGGACCTGGAACGCTTATTGTTATAGCGGCACTACCTTCACCAATTATTTTGGTTATTATACCGAAAACGGATCGGGCGCCAGTGGTTACAATTTTAGTACCAGTACACGCTGGTCCAATGGATCGGCCCCATCCAATGCCAACGCGGTAAACGGAAATGCCTACCTGGGTTGTACGATGCCTAGCAGTAACTGGTCCATGAGTTTTAAACGCACGGGCTTTGCCTGCAACACCTACTCCATCCAGGTGGGATTCAACGATGACAACATTACCGTTTTTATCAACGGCTCACAAGTTTACACCCGGGCCTTTAACGGCAGTCCTGTAACTGCGTGGGCAGGTGTGCTTTCGGCATCCACAACTGTAGAGTTTCGTTTGCAGCAGGGTGGTGGCGGTTCGGGTTTAAGTGTTTCGTTTATACCAGCCACCACAAGCCCTTCCTTAGCGGTATGGGCAGGCGCAACCAGTAATAACTGGTTTACCTCTTCGAACTGGTGCGGTTCGGCTGTGCCATCGGCCAGCACGGATGTACTCATTTATAATTCAGGTACATTTTTTCAACCGGTTATTAATTTAAGCGGAGCGTCTTGCAAAAATCTCACCCTTTCTCCAGCGGTAACTCCAACCACGAACTTTTCGGCCATTGCTCCTGGCAGCCTTTCGCTTACCGGTAGTTTTGGGCTTGATGTGTATGGCAACTGGATAAATAATGGGAGTTTCGCCGCAGGAATCGGTACTGTGAATTTGGTAGGTAGTGCTTCAAGAACGCTTTCGTGCATCAACACACAAACGTTTAATACCCTGGTGTTAAACACCACAGGTAGCATAACTATTTCCGCGGGCACGCATGTTATTAGTAACACCATGAAGCTGACCTCCGGCATTACTCAACTAACTGGTGGAACCATCCATTTTTCAAATGGCGCCACAGCTACCAATGCCAGCAATGCCAGTTATATCGAAGGAACCGTTGTTAAGTTCGGGAACCAGGCTTTCACGTTTCCATTGGGAAGCGGCGGGTATTACCGGCCAATTGGGATTTCCGCTCCTTTAGCATCCAGCGAAAATTATTCAGCTGTGTATTACGATATGGATCCGAGTCCATCCTTCACGAATGCTTCAAAAGACGCCACGATCGATCACATTAGTAGTTGCGAGTATTGGGTATTGAACAGGCTTGGTGGTACAACGCCCGTAAACGTTGTCTTATCTTGGGATGTCAACAGTTGTGGGGTTTCCGTTCTTCCAGATTTGCTGGTGGCGCGTTGGGACGCTGTACAGGCAAAATGGAAAGACCAGGGCAATGGCGGCACAACTGGTAATACTACGTCGGGAACCGTTATCTCAGGATCGCTGGTATCTTCGTTTAGTCCATTCACACTTGGTTCCGAAACAGTTTTCAATATTTTACCCATCGACCTCCTGAATTTTAATGTGATCTGTAACGAGAACGAAGTTAATATATCCTGGTCCACTGCAACAGAATCCAACAACGCCTATTTTACCCTGGAGCGTTCTACCGATGCCATCAATTACACGGTAGTTGGATCTCTTAAAGGCGCCGGTACAAGCAGTTATAAACATGATTACACGTTTTCCGAAAAACTGCCATCACCGAACATTTATTATTACCGGTTAAAACAAACGGATTATAACATGAACGCCAAATATCTGAAAACAGCCGTCACCGATTGCCCGGAAAACACAGACGGAATCCGAATTTTTCCAAACCCAACCGAAGATAAATTTACAGTGGTCGGAATTAAAAATCCGACAGAAGTTCTTGTGACGAATATGTTAGGTGAAATCATTATGAAGAAAATGATTGACAAGGGCCTGCCGCAAATTGACTTAGGTGAAGAACGAAGCGGTGTTTATTTGGTGAGCATTAAATCGGGCTATGTTTCAACTCTTTTGAAAGTCATAAAAAAATAAACATCTCATTTTGAGCAGATTACAGGCCAGGTACCCTTTAACGATACCCTCCCAACATCGACTCAAAATCGGTAAACATAAAAAATTGAAAACTCAAAGATCTTATATAAGTACCTGCATATGTCCTCCGAAATTCTAGAAAAAACGAATATAACAAGTTTAAAAAAAAAGATTGAAGAAGTTAAGGTGAATGATGAATACATCTTGTTGGAATACCTGACAACTCTTGAAGAATTAATTACAGCCATGCCAGACAATAATTGGAAACATGAAAAAGAACATTTATTAATTATTCGTATGGAAACAGAATTTCTTTTCGCTTTTCCGGAAAAATCTCCGGCGCGTTTAAAGGTACTGGAATTAATTAAAAGCGAGATGTTACGGCTAATTTCTAAACGTATTTAATTTATAACTAACGGATGCATTTGTTCAAAAACAAAAAATATTTTTAATAAAAAACGGGTTCCGCCATGCCAATCACTTTATGAAGCCATCTCTTAAACCCAAAAAAGAAAAATGATAAAGAAAAAAAATATTACGACGGAACTTCTAAAAACCAAGGTAATGCGTAAAACGATTATTACACTCATTGGGTCTTTAGTACTGGTTTCTAATTGTTTAATCGCCCAAAATAAATCCCTTAACAAAGTTAACGAGGAAAACGCAGATTTTCACCTTGACCGTGGTGAATATGAAAAAGCGTATGAAATTTTTGATCAACTTACCAACCAGTACCCGGACATTTTAGACTACAAATTTAAACTCGGAATATGTTGCCTTAATTATCCAGAAAGGAATGCGAGGGCTATTGAACTATTTAGCCAAATTAGATCTGTTAAGCGGGATGCCGTTTCCGATTTCTACCTGGCTAAGGCGTATCATGTGAATTATAATTTTGATGAGGCCATAACACTGTTAGATTACCTACTCATCGAATTAGGTAAAAGGTCGGAGAACAAAAAATTACGAGTTGACGTTAAATCATTGCTGGTTAATTGCAAGAATGGGCAAATTCTAAAAAAAGAAAAATCCAGCTCCTCGGTTGAATTAATTAATATAGCTAATACCAAAGAGTTTGAAGCAGTGCCGATTCTCACTTCAATGGACTCCGTACTCATTTTTACATACGTTGGGAAAAACAGTCTCGGAGGCAAACGCAACGAAAGTCTCAAACCCGACTCAAACGGCACCTATTGTTCGGATATCTATAAAACCACGAAAAACACTAAAGGTGACTGGACGCGACCAGAACCGATCACCGAACTTAACACCATAGGGAACGATGCGGCGCTAGCCATTTCTCCGGATGGTGATGAACTATTTCTATTCAACAGTACTAACAAAAATCCAGGTGACATATACGCTTGCGAAACAATCAACGGAGGATTTAGCGTTGCAAAACCGCTTAACGCGAACATTAATTCCGCTGACCATTGGGAAGGGTCCTGCGCGCTTTCCCCGGATAGCCGGTTCCTGTATTTTGTAAGTGACCGTCCGGGTGGATTTGGAGGCAGGGATGTTTGGGTGAGCGAATTCGTCAATGGGGATTGGGGAATTGCGAGCAATCTGGGGCCATCCATAAACACCCCCTACGATGAAGACGCTCCTTTTATGCACACTGACGGAATTACCCTCTTTTTTACTTCAAAAGGGCACAGCAGTATGGGTGGATATGACATTATGTATGCGATAAAAAAAGACAATGGTTGGTCGCAGGTAACCAACCTTGGCATTCCCGTAAATACCACAGGAGACGATAATTTCTTTTCCTTAAACAACAAATGTGACAAGGGTATTTTCAGTAGCATCCGGTCTGGGGGACACGGTGAAAGCGATATTTATATGGTCAACCAAATCGATTACAGGATTAAACCGCCTGTTAAAGTTCTCATCGGAAAAGTTAATACCGCGGCCCACTCGCTGGTCCCTTCTTTTGAAGTAATAAAAAAACCGAATGGTGAAATTATTAATTCCGGCCACTACGATCGAAAAACCGGCCGTTTCATAGTTTCTTTAAGCCCGGGGTCCGATTACCAAATTAAAATTTCCACACCGGAATATGAAAACCTGGAATATGATTTAATAACGGAGAACTCAGACAGCTATGAGGAAATAAAAATGGATTTCTCTCTGAAAAAAAAAAACCAACCGGATGTTGAAAATAAAGAAGTTTATGCGCCTGAGAAACTAACAGATGAAAAAATGACAAAAGACACCATGACTCTTACCGTTAATGATAGTGATATAAAACAACCGCAAGCCGGAAATTCACAAAAAGCGCGGCATCAGTCAGATAGTCCGGTAAACGTGCATGAACAGGATATAACGAATAAAATAACAACAGACCCCACAAACCAGCGACAGGATGTAAAAACAGAATCCAAAACAATGCAAGAAATAAAAATTAAGGAACGAATTGGAAATATTCTATTGACCCATAAACCACAAAACTTTTATTTTACTGTTCAAATTGGAGCTTTTAGACATCCGCAAAACTTCGATTATAGAAATTTATTGGGACTGGGAAAAATTACGTCGCAGAAGTATTCCGATGGTATTACCAGATTTACGCAGGAAGAATTTGCCACGCTGATCGATGCTGAAATTCACCGGCAAAAATTAATACAACGCGGCGTAAAAACTGCCTGGATAGTCGTATTCGTAAATAAAAAACGAAAAACACTTGGCGAATTTCTTGCCGAATATGAAGCCGTAAACGTAAACTAACAATGTTACTGTAGATGAAATATTTAAAAATAATATTAATAGCGCTCTGCATTTCATTCATCGTGAGTGGGCAAAATTATTTTAAACCAAATAATTGGAAATATCAACGTAAAGAAATCACGTTAAATTTTGGCGCGTCTGGTTTTCTGGGCGATTTAGGCGGTGGCGACAATTCAGGACGACCCAACAGTCCGGCAGATATTAACCTTTCACAAACAAGATCATCGATCGGGTTTGGTTTTACTTATAAAGTAAAAAGCTGGTTGAACTTAAATAGTAAACTCGGGTACATCGTGTTAAAAGGAGACGATGCCGAAACCAAAAATATATACAGGAACAACCGGAATTTAAATTTCAAAACAAACCTGTTCGAACTGTCTTCGCGTATAGAAATAGGCGTCAATAGTGGAAAATTCGGCAAAAACACTTACAGCATCAGGAAAAGTTTTGCAAGTAAACGCTTCTATCACAGTTTATATGGGTTTTGTGGGATCGGACTCTTTTATTCGAATCCGAAAGCTAAACTTTCAAACGGGACGTATGTAGCGCTAAGGCCGCTGCACACCGAAGGCCAGGGCCTTGCCGGAGGGCCTAAACAATACTCCAAAATAAATGTGTGTATTCCTCTTGGATTTTTCTACAAACTAACGATCAACCGAAAATGGACGTGTGGGCTTGAGTTTGCGTGGCGAAAAACATTTACCGACTACATCGATGATGTCGGTTCAACCTATTATAACAAAGAACTCCTTAAAGAGAACTACGGCCCCATGTCAGCCCAGCTTTCTGACCCCGGACTTGGCAACATATACGGAGCTGCTCTTCCTTCAGCCGACGGAACACCTGCCAAACGAGGTAATGTGCAGTATGATTCATACGTGACCATGGAAGTCCGGTTAGGATATGTATTTGAGAGAAAAAGAAAACAAGGCAAACTACGGAGTGTATTCTAGTCATCAGAATTTTAGATACGTAACTAGTTACAAAAAAATTATCAATAAAACCTAACCAAATAAATCCCTGTATTAACAAACACCTACACCAATTTCAATACTAAAAAAATGAAAACTAAAATCATAAAATTAATACGAAACTATGAGCTGATCGTTTTTTGGTCCTTTATAACCCTTTCAACTGTAATTATGATTACGCTTTATACGTTCTTTCTTTAGCATAACCCAACAAATTTTCCAAATAATGCCCGATCAATTTTACGTATTTGTTTGGCAATTAAAAACCGCCACGTTAACATGAAGATATAGTCTTTTTTTGTCTAAGATGCCGTTAACAATCAAATTGATAGATAAGCTGTTAGTAAAACCTCTTTTAACATAATACCTATAAACCACAAAAATGAAAAATATAAAAAAACAATTTAAGTTCAGGAAGAACTTAAATCTCCTGACCTTAGCCCTTGCATTCTCAGGAGCTTTACATGCCCAGATGTCTTACACCTTTACCTCCTGCGGACAGACTGGCCCCATTGGCCCTAATCAAAGCCAGGCAAACACCGCTTATGGTTTAACTAATTTAAACGGTTCAGTTACTGCGAATAATGGTATTCAGTCTTTTACGGTACCGCAGTCGGGTTTATACCGTATCATCGCCATTGGTGCTCAGGGAGGGTACAATGGCGGACCGGGGGCTTATATGGCCGGTAATTTCGCCCTAACCGCGGGCACGGTATTGAATGTACTGGTTGGCCAAACAGGCACCACGTATACCGCGGGTAACGGTTCTTTCAGTAGTGGTGGTGGTGGCGGTTCTTTCGTCTCTGGGGCGTCACCAGGTTTTTCCCCCTACGTGGTAGCGGGCGGTGGAGGTGGCGATGCAACAGGTATCGCTTCGAATTTTTCAGCATTCCAAGTATGCACCGGTTACGTGGCCGGAATGGAGGGTTCTATTACTACTACCGCTAATGCAGAACCTAATACCTCCACCCCGGGTGGAACCAATGGGAACGGTGGAACCTGCGGTGCATCGCAAAATGGCGGCAGCGGTGCTGGTTTTTATGGCGATGGGCTCGCCTGTTGGGCCGCTTCTGCAGCATTATCGTTTACCAATGGCGGAGCTGGTGGTTCGGCCAACCCAACCGGTAACGGCGGCTTTGGAGGCGGTGGCGGTTCTTGGGGTACCGGACTCACTCAACTGGCCGGTGGCGGTGGTGGGTACTCCGGAGGATCAGGCGGTGCTACTTACTTCGGTCCGGCATGTCAGGCCCCAGGGGGAGGGGGAGGTTCATTTAATGGTGGAACAAACCAGACCAATTCTGTAACGGCATTAGGCCTCGCTGATGGAAAGGTAATTATTACCATGATTTGCTCAAGCCCCAGCATTACCATACAAACTTCCTCAGCATCCATTTGCGCGGGCTCCTCTTTAACATTAACCGCCAACGGGGGAGATACTTACACCTGGAGCGCTTTGCCTTCATTGTCAGGCGCAACCAATCCTACACTTTCCACCATTGTTCAGTCGCCAAGCGTCACAACGCAGTACACCTTGAACGCGACAGACGCTGCCGGTTGTTCCGGCACACAATCGGTAACGATTACTGTCAATCCGATTCCAACCCCTAGCATTCAAACTTCTTCTGCAGCGGTTTGTGCAGGCGCTTCATTGACCTTAACCGCTACAGGAGGAAATACCTACACCTGGAGCGCTTTACCTTCATTATCCGGCGTTAGCAATCCTACTTCGGCCACCATCGTGGCGTCACCAACCATCACCACGCAATACATAGTAAATTCAACAAGTGCCGCCGGTTGTTCCAACACACAATCGGTAAACACGGTTGTAAATCCACTTCCAACGCTCAGCGTATCTTTGGAAAAACCAACGATATGTATTTTTGAGTCGGGTGTTTTAACTACCAATGGCTCCTGCACCAGCTGGTTATGGAATACGGCTGCAACCACCCCTTCAATCATTGTAACACCAACTACAACTACCAATTATACCGTAACCGGCACCGGCGCTAATGGTTGTTCGCGAACCGTTACGGTAACTCAAAACGTAGCAAACTGTGTAGGCATAGAACAGATAAACGACAACATCGATGATCAATTGTTTATCTACCCCAACCCAAGCAGCGGTGATTTGACGATTCATTTACAAACGCCGATGAACATCAGGATCGTTAATGAGCTGGGTCAGCTGGTACAATATGCCAGCCCTGCTCCAACCAACCAGAAATTGCAAATTGTAAATCTGACGAGTGGCATCTATTTCATTATTGCCGAAAAAGATGGTCACATCACCACCCGGAAAGTAGTCGTTACCAAATAAGGGAAAGTTCATTTATCATAAAAGAGGCTATGTCGAAAATAGCCTCTTTTTGTTTGGGCTTATTTTGATTTTACTTTTTCCATAAAGTACGCATTGCCAACTTATTTGATCTCATAAAAAGTAAAACTTTTCCGGAACGAGCTCGATAGAAATTTATTGTTATGAAATAACATTGATCATTAAAGCCAACCAATCTATTTACCAATAATAAGGCGGTATGAAGAATTATATAAATAAAAAACGTCGAACCCATTGGCGCAAACTTAAAAAAAAACCACTGTTTATTTCTCTATTGTTTATGGCTTCAAATTTGCCTGCGCAGACACTAACAACCCTGACTTACACTAATAATAGTACCCCAGCAGGTTCAACCTATACATTTGTTGTTCCTTGGTGCGTAAATTCGCTCACGTTGCAGGCATGGGGGGGCGGTGGTGGCGGTGGTGGTGGCGACGCTTCTTTCGGAGGTTCGGGAGGAGGAGGCGCCTACGCGAGTATGAGTATTTCCGTCAGCCCTGGCTCATCATTAATTATTAATGTCGCTGATGGTGGAGTAAATGGGTTGATATCATCAGGTGGCGGTGGTGGTATTGGAGGTTTTGGGCTGGGAAACGGCGGTAACGGCGGGGCTTCTGGCACGCAAAATTTATCAGGAGAAGGCGGCGGCGGCGGCGGCAGTAGTTCCATTTACCTAAATAATTTGCCCCTTTTAATTGCAGCAGGCGGCGGCGGCGGTGGCGGTGGTGGTATGATGGATGCAGGTGGTAACGGCGGCGGCGGCGGCAACTTCGGACTTTCTACAGTCACAGCTTCAGGTGGTATTGTTGGCATGGGTAATGGAATGAACGGAACGAATGGTCTTTCTTTCGGTGTACCAGTTGCGTATAACGGGGGGTTTGATGGCGGCGGAGGCGGCGGCGGAGGGGCTGGATTAATCGGTGGAAGCGGCGGCGGCTATTCAACGATGGGTTGTGACTGCGGAGGCGGAGGCGGTGGTGGTGGCACGAGTTTCGGTTCAATAGTTATAAATGGCAACGGTTCTTTACCCGGCAATAACAGCGGCCTGACATCTTGTTCTGTTTGCGCGCTTGGAGGTAGCGGCGGATTGTACAATGGACCACCAGCAACCCAGGGAGGAAAAGGACTGGTTCTAATTTCATACCTACAATCGACTTATCCTTTCCAGGGAACATTGTCAGCCACGGGAGCGTTGACGTGCCTAAACAACTCAGTGACAATGCTGGCTGCTCCAACTGCAAGCATTGGCGCATCGAACTACCTATGGTCAGGTCCATTTCTCTTTGGCAGTGTAAATACTCCAACTGCTATTGCCGGCCAACCGGGTATATATACGCTTTCGGTTTTGCAAGGATCCTGCCCAACTACCGCGACAGTTGCTATTTCGCAAAATACACTCAGTCCAAACTTATCCGCCAACGTTTCAAATTCTCTTAATTGTATTGTCACGTCAGCTACTTTGGTTGGCAATTCCAACACTTCCGGCGTTTCGTTTTTATGGCAGCCCCAAAACGCCAATTCAAATAGCGTGACGGTTTTAGCGGCAGGCAGTTATTCGCTTAGCGTTACTGATCCTGTAAATGGATGTACAACCAATACACTAGTGGCTGTATTGCAAAACACGACGGTACCAAACATTGTTGCTAACGTATCCAATTCGTTGAATTGTATTCAGTCAACCGCTAATCTATCGGGTAGCTCCATAACAGCAGGTGTAAATTATAATTGGTTTTCTGCTGTTTCCGGGCCTATAAGCCAGTCCGCAATCACTGTGAACTTACCGGGCAGCTATAGTCTCTCTGTTGTGAATCCTATGAACGGCTGTTCATCCACAACGGTATTAACCGTTACGCAAAATACAACATTGCCAACGGTATGGGCCTCCGCATCAAATTCTCTGAATTGCCAGTTCAATGCTGCTACTTTAAATGCCATCAGCACTGATACTGCTGTTTCGTTTGCATGGAATGGTGGCGCTTTAAATAATGTCGCTAACCCTGCAATTGTAAATTTACCGGGAACTTATTCTGTGAGCGCCACAAACACCTTAACCGGATGCCAGTCCTACACCGTAATTTCCGTTTTACAGAATACAACAGCGCCAACAAATAGTATCACCGTTTCTAATCCACTTAGCTGTCAAAGACCCACCGCACTATTAATGGGATTGTTAGACGTTGCCACTTCATCGTTTACCTGGTTCCCTCAAAATTTAACGACACAAAATGTGCTGATCAGTGCCGGGGGAACTTATAGTCTTATTGCGACGAATAGATCCAACGGCTGCACAAACACAGCAACAGTAACAGTACCTGCTGCTCAAATATTTAGTTCAAACAGCGCTATTCTATCCCACGTAAAGTGTTTTGGTGATAGCACTGGCGCCCTGGAAATTAACACCATTTCTGGCGGCCAGTCTCCCTTTACGATCCGTGTTTTGAATAACAATAACACCATTCACACTATTGCGTCACTTCCTTTTAGCATCCTTAATTTAATTGCGGGAACGTATTCAATTATTATTACCGACGCAAACGGTTGTTCTCAAACACTCCTTATCAACATTAACCAGCCACCAAAGCTAATTTCTACCATTAAGGGCAGTCATACCGCTTGCGAAGGCGAGGCGATTTCACTAAATGCATTGGCTAATGGTGGGACCTGGCCTTATGCGTATGCATGGTCAAACCATCCCGGTAACGGCTCAGTATTGAATACGATTGCGACCAGCGGTACTGTTTATTCGGTAAACGTTACAGACTATAGTGGTTGTACATCCATTGCTCAGCACATAGTAACCGTTAAACCAAAACCAAAGGCAACCTTATTGAATAGTCCTGTTGTGGGTTGCAGTCCCATTTGTATATCTTTCAGCTTATCAACTTTAAAAACCGACGGTTATCTTTTTAATTGGTCGTTTTCATCGCAAACGTCAATAGCTCCTGAAATTCAGAGTAACGGCACTTTTCCTACCATTTGTTTTGAATACGGAGCTAACTATAACGCGAATATCAAGGTGACCAGTCCGGAAGGTTGCAGTTTAGATTTGGCATACCCGCGCTTAATATCGGTCCATCCAAAACCGAAGGCGGATTTTACTTTCGAGCCAAAAGAACTAACTATTATCGAGCCTGCGGTAAAGTTGATCAATCTGAGTAGTAACGCTTATATTTATGAATGGTATGCCAACAACGCGTTAATATCTTATCAAACAAACGCGCCGTACACGTTTGCCAGTCCTGGTATATTTAATATCACACTTGTTGCTTCTAATTTAATGTGCGCAGATACTATAAGTAAATATGTAACAATAGAGGATGTGTTTTCAATTTACATCCCGGACACATTTACCCCTAACGGGGATGGGTTAAACGATAATTTTTACCCCGTTATTTCTGGGTACGATGGAAAAGCGTATCAATTTAGTGTATTTGACAGATGGGGAGAACTCATTTATCACTCCACCGACTTTAGAGAAACTCAATGGAACGGCTATTTTAAAAATGAACCTTGCAAAGAAGACGTATACGCCTGGAAACTGCGTACCGAAATCCGCAACAGCAAAACAATTGAAAAAACAGGGTGCGTGAAATTGATCAGATAAAACGAGTTTGTAATTAGTCTAACAGCTAATACTAGCAGAAATAATGCCTTCCACTAAGCCGCTTTGCACGTATGATGAAGTAAAGAAAAAAGGGCTCCAAAGTACAAACCTTTGAAACCCTTTGATTTGATGGTGACCCCGCGGAGGCTCGAACTCCGGACCCGCTGATTAAGAGTCAGCTGCTCTACCAGCTGAGCTACGAAGTCATCTCATTGAATGTGCAATATTAATAAAATTATCCTGGATCCGGTTGCAGACAATTCATAAAAAATGTCTAACCCCAATTGAGTTGTGTGTGACTTTGAATGAGTACATAGCTTGCCGTTTATTCCCACCATGTAAAACATTTTCCTAAAAATTCAAATTCCCCCGCAAGGGGTTGATTGAGACATTGGAAGTCCTTATCTTTAAAAGATGAAACACATTTCCATTCTTGTACCCGAAGGCCAATGCAACATGAGCAGCATCATAGGCCCCTATAAAATTTTTTCAAAAGCCGATCAATACCGGGTGGCCAAAAAAGAAAAACCTTTGTTTAAGGTGCAACTGGTAGGCAACGCCAAAAAAGTAAACCTGTACGACGGACTTCTTTCCATACAACCTCATTGCCATTTTAAAGAGGTCCGTAAAACAGACCTCATCATTATTCCCGCCATTTCTACCAACAACCTCGAAAACACCGTTCAAAAAAATAAGGTGTACACAGCATGGATCCGCAAACAACACCAACAGGGATCAGAAATCGCCAGCATCTGCACCGGCGCGTTTATTCTGGCTTCCACCGGCCTACTCGACCACAAACAGTGCAGTACGCATTGGAACGAAGCCGCACGTTTCCGCAGCCTGTTTCCCGTGGTAAACATGGTGCCAGACAAACTGATTACCGACGAAAATGGTATTTATACCAACGGAGGCGCTTATTCGTTCCTGCATCTCCTCATGTACCTGTTAGAAAAATATTATGGCCGCGAAACCGCTGTTTATTGTTCCAAAATTTTTGAAGTAGATATTGATCGTGGCAGCCAGTCGCGTTTCACCATCTTCTCCGGATTAAAGGACCATCAGGACGAACCCATCAAAAAAGCGCAAACCTTTATTGAAAACAATCTGCATAAAAAAATTTCCATTGAAGAGCTGGCCAAACGTTTCGCCATTGGTCGCAGACATTTCGACCGGCGTTTCGTGAAAGCAACTTCTAACACGCCGCTGGAATACCTACAAAAAGTAAAAATGGAAGCGGCCAAAAAATCGTTGGAAAGCAGTCGCAAAACCGTGCAGGAAGTGATGTATGACGTGGGTTATTCGGACGTAAAAGCTTTTCGCGAAATTTTCAGAAGAATCACCGGCCTTTCGCCTCTCGAATACCGTAATAAGTACAACCGGGACAGAGTGAGCTTTTAGCGCTGTGTGCCGTGCGATCCAAAATTTCTGAAAATAAAAAACCCCGGTAAACCGATAACCATCGGGACCAGGGTTTTAATGTACGGTAGTAATAACCGGTTATTTTATGGATTAATCACCCAGGTATTCGGATTGGGAGTTATCACATTAAAGTTTCCACTTGGGCCACAGGTAGTGGTGCCACTCTGGCCATAAGGAACCAACACGTGGCACACAGGCCCGGTTCCCACCCAAATGTGATTAGCTGGTGGGATTGCTCCGCCAATGTTTGTAATAATAAGGCACATGCCCACATAACCGGCGCAGGTAGGTAAAATGGCCGTGCCCATGGCTGGCACCACAATGGAGCCTGAAGTGCAAACACCACATCCCCCATTCCTCATTTCGTAAAACACCACCACATCACAATTGAGTTTGTTCATGAATGTGTAGGCATGCGATTTAAAACTCATCACCAGCAAAAAGAGGGTGAGCAATCCTGCAAATTTGATTTTGTTTTTCATGGTTTTGTTTTTTAATTGGTTTGTGGTCAATGTTAGGACGATTGCTTTTCGCTAACAAAAACCGCCTGTTAAAATTCGTTAAAAATAAGTAGTTTCCGAAGTGTATCCCATTGAAAATAAGTGTTTTCCGAAGTATATCGAAAAAGAAAACTGAAGCAGAAGAAGCCGAACCTTATGTAAGATTTAAGCATTTAAGCTCGGACTTAAACTAAACAAACCATTGAAACTACGAGACGGCAAACCGTACAAACCGTTGGAATTTTGTACCCCACTACAACAATTGTTTTCGCGATTTAAATAAGTATTTTTCCGTTCATCGCACCTGAAGTTCTTTAAGCCCGGTCGTGCCATCTACCGCTTCATTTAGTTTTTTACAAATTAATGGGCGATTCCCCTTGTCGGATGAATAAAAACCTGAAAAAAGGCGCCACTGAATGAATGGACACTCAACAGATCATCAACAACCGAAGTTGTCCGTTGTTTTCCTCCGGCGCACGATGAATACAAGGGAGTACCTGACTTTCAGGGTAATCCACCGCCAGACGCCACAGGTGACCCAGCCCCAGACTGATTGGGTTGGCCATGGCTTGGGCGCGGTAATGCAAATCAAAAAAATGTTCCTTTAAAAAAGCCTCAAACCCTTCTTCCTCGCCACCATACAGTTTTTTGAGCGCGTTGCGTAGTTCGGGAACAAGTACTTTTTGCTCCGCCTGCGCGTTGAGCAATAGCTCGCTCGGTGCGCCATGGTAGGTACATAAAAAAGTATCGGTGGGAATGGGCGAACGATCGGCGTGAAACGAATACACATCCGTGGGAAAAAAAGGGTAGGTCGTATCCCGCTCATAACGTCTGATCAGATTTAAAACCGGAGACGCCCCATGCGCTTTTAACAGCTGCATGTCATTTAAAAGAATGTCACGCGCCAGCTGCCCCTGCTCCGTCAATTCAAGGGCAAGCAGATCGCTGTGCTCCACCACCGTTATGTTTTCAGCCAAGGTCAACTTGCCCACAAGCTCCGAAAAATCACCCGCTAATTTACGAGTCCAGCAAATCGCGTTCATTGCGCCCTGAAAGGGCGTGGAAACAAGCTCCTGAAAATTGTCGACGCGGTGAATTGGATGCTCAGAGGCAGATATATGTTTCATAAAGACGAATATTAATTAGGGCGCTTGCGGACCATTGGCGTTTTTGCAATTCCAAGTTACGCACTTGACCCTACTTGTGCAAGCCTGTGCAACAGTAGGCAGGTGTTTGAGTGTGATGCAGCAAAAAAACTTAGGTGCTGCTAGTACCAGTTGCCGTCACACAGTTTAACTTCCGGTCACGTGTCCGCCGATAATTTTTCAAGGTCGACAATTGAGTTTCTATGTCCGAACTTTTTAATTTTTTGCGTGCGATAGGAAAGCTTTGTGAAAAGCACCCGTTCTAATAGGCGTTTAGGCTGTTGTAGATTATGCGAGCTTATTTGGCCCGGCAAAAGCCTTGTAGGCTTTTGAGCGAGATTGTGTGCAGGCATTGTAGATGCCGCTGAAAGAAGCGCCAAATATGGTTGTAAAATGTGCGAGGGTTAGAGAGTTTCCATTTCGCCTTGAAGAACGTTGTATTCATTCCAAAAGTGAATTCTGCATTGAACTTTTTTTCCAACCAGGTTAGAGATGTGTTTTGTTTCGCTTGTTTTACAGGGATGCGTTATTCCGATGTTTTAGCACTTGCTCCGGAACACGTGCATAAGGACTTTATCAATTATAGGATCGTAAAAACAACTGTTAGCAATACCATTCCACTGAACCCATTCTCTAAAGCTATACTGAAGAAATACAAGGGAAAGTTAGGAAACAAGTGTTTACCTGTCATTTCCGAGCAAAAAACCAATGATTATCTAGAGGAGGTTTTTATTGATGTAAAATTGAAGCGAATGGTTCAAAAGATAAACTTCCAGGGCGCAAAAGTTATAAAAGTTACGGCGCCCTTACATGAAGTTGTTACTTATCACATTAGTAAAAAAACCTTTATGACCAAATTCCTGGCTAAAGGTGGAAGCCTATTAACCGCAATGTCTATTACAGGCAATAAGGATTTAAAGACTGCCCGCAGGTATTACAAAGTTGTTGATACTCTTAAGGCTGATGAAATGGCGAGGGTGTTCGGGAAGTAGCCTCGTTTACAAATATTGACGCTAATTATTCACCAAATCCTGGATTTTGCACTTTTCTATACATGTTCGGCGAACATATATAGTTTTTAGGCAAAATCCATATATAAGTTTGCAAATGTCTTGCATTTGACTTGCATTTGTTTGCAAATGTGTTAAAATCTATACATATTTCAAAAATATGTATAGAAAATAGCGTTTTTCTATGTATATTTGTTTATTTAAGAGATGATTAAGACATTACCACCAGAAGGCTCTGTTGAAACGGTTAAAATCTTGCGCAAGTTAAACGAGGCGCATCGCTATCTAGCTGAGTTAAAAGGTGTGGCGGCGTCCATTCCGAATGAGCGTATCCTTATTGACACTTTGTCCTTGCAGGAGGCAAAGGATAGTTCTGCCATTGAAAATATCATTACTACCCACGATGAGATTTATCAGAGTGATTACAACCAAAGTTCTTTCACCTCCCCGGCAGCAAAGGAAGTTCACAGATATGCCGAAGCGCTTAAGCTTGGCTTCGCCGAGGTCAAAGCTAAACCATTTATTACCCTCAATCTTATCCTGCAGATGCAAGAAGTAATAGAATCCAATAAGGCCGGGTTTAGAAAGGTGCCCGGTACGGTATTAAAAAATGAGCAAACCGGTGAGGTTGTTTATACACCGCCTCAGCATCCTGATGAGATAAAATCGCTGATGTCAGACCTCGAAAAATTCATCAATGACGATGAACTATACGAGGCAGATCCTTTAACGAAAATGGCAATTATCCATCATCAGTTCGAAAGCATACATCCGTTTTATGATGGCAATGGACGTACCGGTCGTATCATAAACATATTGTACTTGATCAAATGTGATCTTTTAAATCTTCCGATTCTCTATCTCAGCAGATACGTTATTAAAAACAAAAATCTATACTACCAACTGCTTCAGGACACAAGGGTAAAAGGTGAATGGGAGCCCTGGATTTTATATATGCTGGAAGGCGTTGCGCAAACAGCCAAGGAAACGATCATACTCGTAAACGAAATGAAGAAGCTGATGATCGAGTACAAACAACTCATAAGAAGCAAGCAACCGAAAATATACAGCCAGGATCTCTTAAACAATCTTTTCAGGCACCCTTATACAAAGATTGAATACATCATGAATGATCTGGAGGTAAGTCGCTTGACGGCAACGCGCTATTTAAATCTCTTAACCGAAACAGGCATTCTGGAAAAGATTAAGATCGGAAGGAATAGTTATTATCTGAATAGCCGTTTGTTCTCGCTATTGCATAACAAAACGGATAACTTTTAGTAACGATTCGGGCGGCCTTTCGCATATTCTTACTTTTAATGGTCTTCATAAAATTCAGCACCTCTGATTTCAGAAAGAGAATTTTTCGGCCAACCCTGTAATACGGCATCCCTTTCTTTTTATACTTGTGAATGCTCACCTTCGAACAATGAAGAAATTTAGCTAATCCCGGAATATCCATTTCGTCTTCCCCTGTTTTTGCCGATGGAGTAGGTTCTTTATCCTTATTCAAATTTTCATTCAAAACCTCACTCATGAGGTGTTTTGTGAGTGCGATGTCCGCTATGGATAAAGTAAACAACGGTTTCGGATCGGTTGAATTGGGTAACATGGTGCGTCTATTTTAAGATCAGTACTACTATAGATATTTCTAAATTTACTTAGCTGCGTTTTTCCGTGGTTCATGAATGCGAAGTGCTTCAATCAATTCAGATTCCCTGATAAGTTGGCGTTTACCTATCTGGAAAATTTCCGCCTCTTTTCCCTTAAGCTCTTTGAACAATCTCAATTTGCGGGAGACCCACTTCATATTGGTGTCGTACTTTTTAATAGCTGCATTGATGTTGATGAAGCCAGGAAAATTTGCTTCATCCAGTCGCCATTCGACTTCTAAAGCCTCATTGCTTTTAATTGTTGCTGTTTTCATGATATTATGTTTTTTATTAATCTTATTATTTTTAATCAGACGAGGCAAGATCCCCTCTTTTCTAGTAAAAAGTTCGCACATGTGAAAAGTTGGTTTGGACTATTCTGGACTGTTCTGCATGAAACCTAATTAATTTTCTGGTTTTTATGGTCATCAGATTCTTTAGTAAAGGTAAATCAGCCAAATTTGTCACTGTTGAACATTTTAAGAATGGTGGCGTTTAATTCGTATCTGTTGTTATCTGTTTACTTCTGTTCACTTTTATTGATTTTGGTAAAGCCTAATTTTTAATAAAGTTACAACAGCTCTAATTTCAACTGCGCCACTTTGCGCCACATTGCACCACTTTTGCATCACTTTGTCTCCGAATCGTTGTCTAAAGCTCAAAAAAGCACTTTTAGAAACTTTCAGGAACTTTATCCCAAAGGTCCGACATGTTTCTGGGGCCTGCGAACCAATCCGAACCAACGTTGAAATTTTTTGCTCTAAATTCAAATTTTTTTAAAAATTCCTCTGAGAATGGGAATTTTACGACACTTTGGCTGGAAGAAATCCTTCATATGTTAAAAAATGACATACTGGAGCGATTGAAAAACGATAGTGGAGCCATGCTGCATGGATAGCGGAGCCATGTTGCAGCCATGCCGGAGGCATGGGGAGTCATGTGTTCTTATTGGGGAGCCATGCTTTTGGCTGAGTAAAGTAGTTTTTGGAGACCTTTACCTGGGTAGTTTTAATAGTCCACATTTAATAGAGCTCGTCTAAGTTTGCTATGAAGTGAATTGCTTTTTGGCCATATGTAAATTTTAAAATAATGATTTATTGTCTTGATGTGTTTAATAAAGTCAACGTATTCGTCGCCAGATTCAACTGCATTTGTCGTGTATTTAAACAGTGAGTTGTCCTTGCGAAAGATAAAAACATTTATTGAACGTCCGCCACCACTGCGATACTCGATTGATTCAATGTCATTATATGAATAAACTACTTTCTGAAGTTTGTGTCTGAATTGAATTGCAATTTCGTTGTCAGTGAAATTAATGTCAAACACTTTGTTACGATAAAATTTAATTGAAAGGTAAATGGCCAAAGAACTAATAATTATCGAAAGTACAATAAAGAACGAATTTATATTTATCGACGTCAGGATAAGAGAGATTAGTCCAAAAAGGTAAACGTTTAGAGTAAATATGTTAAAACCAATTCTCGAATTATTTGCTGAATATTTTTTCATGAAAATGACGTCTGTCTAAATTACCCCTGTTAAATATAAGTCCATTTGTCTTGGAGCAAAAAAAATTTTTCTAACGGAACGTCTGTCCCGGCTGTTTAACGCTAACGGACCGCGTGCAGGCGTCCGTTTTTGCTAAGTCCAAGTTATGCATTTATGCGCTAACCCGCAAAAATGGAGCTT
>Ga0075158_10000027_pt1 | contig 103736 bp, 71 predicted proteins | sample JI91814BDNA_FD_70968 | JGI IMG/M metagenome (GOLD analysis project Ga0075158, IMG submission 70968) | Wastewater effluent complex algal communities from Wisconsin, to seasonally profile nutrient transformation and Carbon sequestration -... | ecosystem: Engineered > WWTP > Effluent > Algae... | reverse complement strand
GCTTTGCTCGAAAAAGTAGAACGATCCATGGTTTAGCTCCTGAGTGAAAGGAAACAAAACCATCGAGCCTACCACGCTCGACAAGATGTACTTCGCCGAACGCTCACGCTACAAAATTCAACTCTCGTGCGGGAAGTCCGTCAAAAAACTCTTGGCAACATCCCTCATCAGATGCGGCGATCAGCAACTCCGTTGCAGACTCGATAAGACTCTGCCTAAAAACTTCATCTTCCGCTAATGGATGCTCCCAATATCGCATCATCAACTGCAATAACAGTTCGGCCTCAAACAAAGGGCACATTGCCAGACAGCGTTTTGCAGTGCTGTCGCTCATCAGATTGCTCTACTAGGAAGTTCCGAATCATCAACGAGCAATCGACAATTCAATAGTGGGTGCTCACGCTGCGCCAATGCTGATTTAAGGGCATACTTTACGTTTATTCCCTCAGTTTCTTCTACGAACAAAACCGTATCTGGCTCAAGGTTGCTCCACATCTTATTCTCAAGTACTTCCTCGACACGTCTTCGTATGTTTGTACTTTCGCCAGCATAGAACCCAACGTCCTTAGAACTCAATACAAAAACGCCTGGAACCTCAAGCCTATCCATTCTTTCACCTAGTTGAACACGAGGAATTTTCTTGGATTTACTTATCCACTCTGCAAATCGACTCGCAGCATCACTTCTAGCGTTCTTTGAGCGTTTTCGAATTGATACCGCTGCACGGCGCAAATCAAATGAGGTAATGTCACGATCTACTGGTCCAAACATTTTTGCTAGCCGATCAAATTCCTCGGCGAATTCTGGTGAACACAGGATCTCATCGAGAGTCTTGCAGTAGTCAATAGCCAACAAACGCCAAGCGACTTCACTAGCAAAACCAAACTCGTCCATTTGCTGTGGACTTATTTGAGCCGGCTTAACGGTACAACGAGGAAGCCTCCCTGATTTCCTCAGAGCCAATAACGAACGATTCCAAACGTAGGCACTGCCACCAATCCCACTTTTCCGACACTCACTCGCGAATTCGGCATTAAGTTCCTTATGACATAACAGATAGTCGACAGGATATCCCTTGCCTACCCTCAAAAATGCGTCAACAATTTTCTTTTCGAAATTCTCATCTCGACCAGTTTTTTTCCGCTTCCCTTGATTGGTACTAGGTGCACTTTCAATCGGATCGACGGGCCCGTCGATGGGCGCCCCGATTTGTGTACTATCCAAACGATCCTCGATACGTGTGGCATACTCCTTCGAAAGCTCAAAACCAAGCCAGCGACGACCTAACTTCTTAGCGACAACCAAAGTGGTTCCACTTCCCCCGAACGGATCCAGCACCAAATCCTGCGGATTACTCGATGCTCGAATCACACGCGCCAGCAATTGCTCAGGCATTTGGCAACCGTGAAAGCCTTCACGTTCTTTGAAAGTTCCGGCCACGCGCGCGAAGTACCAAGTATCGTGACTTGGACTGAAACTCAGCGGTGCATCCTGTGGACGAGTAATCCAAGTATTGTCCGGCAGGCGTCCGTTGGGATTGGCTCGATTATCGGCGTACACCAACTGACGAGCCGATTGCACTCTGATCTGCGGATTGGTTCGATTGAAAGTAAATTTCGACGGATCTTTTACGAAGTGAAAAAGATGAGTGTGTGAACGACTAAATCCATTGACGCAATTCACGCCAAAAGTGTAATACCAGATCACCCAACTTCGACAATGAAAGCCTGTGCGTTGAGAAAGGATCTTTAGTTCTGCCGCATACTCGTCGCCAATCGCTAGCCAGAATGTTCCGTCAGGTTTAAGAACACGATGAACGCCCGAAATCCACTCCTGGCACCACCGAATGTAGTCGCTTTCATCCCGACGGTCATCGTATTCGTCGTAGTCGTAGCCAATGTTAAAAGGAGGGTCAGCAAAAACGAGATCTACGGTGCCGGCTTCGACTCCAGCCAGTAGCTTTACACAATCGCCTTGATGAATTTTGTTCTTTGGTAACACCACTACTCTTCCCTGCCATACAAGAACCATCTCGATAGCACCAAAGTATCAAATCGGCATGACACCTTTGGTCACAATGGTCACAAAGCAAGACAAACCGCAGGAGTAGTGTACCAAATTACCCTAAATCTACAATGCGTCACCGCGAATTCGAGAACATTCGCCTGTGATAATCTTCGGACGAAAAATCTCCAAAAGAAACCTATTCCCATACTTTCGTTTCGGCCAAAATCTCGCGAAGTGCAACGCGATCTACGTCGCTCAAATGCTTATATTTTTCATCTTTATCTGATCCGCTCAAGATCTGCTCGAATCGATCTTTAACGTAACTCTTCATTTCCGTCGGCAGAACCTTGAACGATTCAGAATAGATCAAATAGCTGCATGGATACTTCCACAGTCGCGTTTGCAAATCAAGCTGACGCAGTGAACGTCCCTTGGAGTCGTGTGGACCAAGACTGGAAAAACGCTCCGTAAACGAAGTATTACCTTGAATGGGCTCGGACCAATGAGCCTCTTCCACCATCAACATTGCATCAACAAGATCGTTTCCCGCACTGCGAATTCGACTCTTGACACTATCCAACATCTCATCTTTGGGCACACCCAACGACTCATGCATCATGGCCTGATATTCCATCGCTTGCCGTGTCATGAAGCTCGCCTTCGTTAACATATTGTGCACAACAATCTGATGCTCCATTACCATCAACGCAGCGATATCACTGTTGGGTTCGAGATACTTGTCGGGATTGAAATAGGGTGTCAAATCATTGACGTTACTTCCGACACTGAAATCGAAGTCGTCGGGAACTTCACGCCCTTTGACGAGCACATTACCCATATGTGTCTGCTTGCCATGCTTGCCCGTCACGTACCAACCACCCCAGCGCTTCTCAATAGGCGTCTTGTAGTTGACGTTATGACTACCTTCCGATAACAGTGGTAGACCACGCGCATCAGGATAAACCGACCGAGCCAAATGCCCCGGCACACCTTCTGTTCGCGAGGAACTATGACACGTCAAACAATTGTCCGTGTGACGCATCATTCGTGGACGATCAACGGCCTCCTGATCCAATGAATAGAAGACGGCACCTAACTTAGGATCCACAGCCGAAATTTCTAACACGTCACCCTGCTGACAGAAACCGACATAGACATTGTCGTTGAAATAGATAGCCCGCGGCGTTCTGGGTGATATCTTCTGCAATTGCAAACTAGTCTTTGAGAAGACCAACATCTGGGTATCGCGTTCGACATCCAATGCTTCCAGCAGCGACGGAAGATACCCATACTTCTCGTCATATTGAAATTTTACTTCACCTGAATCCAGCTTCTTCTGCAAGTCAGAAATGCAGTTGGAAGGCTCAGCCTTACTGTAATGAATCGGCGAGCGCTCAAAATCGTCTTCCGCATGAATTGCCGCGCTGCAAACAACCAGCGTCACAGCCATCACTTTACGAACCCAACTCGCTGTAATACTCCCCATAATCGTATTCCTCACGTTAGCTCACGTTTCTCGCGACGCCTTTCACCATCGATTTTGCATTCCCACAAAACCAACGTCGCAGCGTACGTCTTAAGGCTAACACCCACATAATCGGATGTCAATATCCAATTTATTCACTAAATGACTGGAAAAGCTCCGAATTTCCCCGAAAATCGAGGATATTCGCCCCCTTTTATCAAGGAAAAGCGTTCCCAATCTCCGCTCGCTGCCACCGTCACCTAGCCTCCGCTGCGCTCCAGCTACGGGTTAAACGAAACTCTGCTATCGTGGTTATGTGAATCGAGGTGAGCCCTCGCTCGTCCGATAGATCTATTCTTCCGACAAAGCGTGAATCGTATTGTGCACAACGCCGCGAACCACTTCCCCTTGCTGGTTGCGGAACTGATACCGAATCTCCATGCACCATGTTGGGGCGATATCGGGCACCCTTAACAAGAGTTCTCTACCGTCTGCACTAAGCTCTGCAGCGGTAACTTCAAGAGCATGTTCATCGTAGTGCTGTGACCCGTAATTGGCAGTTCGTTTCAGCGACCACACTTTGATTTGAACGTTCTTTGGATCAATCAACTTCGCGTCCAATGCATCGGTAAATCGCAAACGCAAACCATTCTTCTGCGCGTGCAATTCCGTCGGCAAATTCATTGTTTTACCAGTTGCTCTCAGGCGATAAAGCCCACCTGGTTCGGTCGCATTGCCCGCCCATGCAAACATCCCACACAAATAGAGAGCCCCGTCGCTTTCGGAAAAGCGCCCACGCATCACACCAGTTGGAAAGTCGGGAATCGGCAAAGAAATCATTCCACCTTGTACTTTTCCTTGTACGTCTTCATGCGGTACGACAAACACTCGACCGTAACCATATGACAGATTGAGCAGGGCACCATCCAACGCGCCCCACGTTTTACTCTCTACCCACAACAATTCTGCTGGCGAGCGATCAAACTCATTGGTAATCCAACAAAGTGGCGGCTCCATCGCTGCATCACTATCATCGGTAACAGAATGATACCCAAACATGTTGCCATAAAATTTGGTGGAACCGTCTTTGGGCACAGTAACCCAGTTGATTCGATTCTTTGGATTCCAAAAGCCTTCTTGGTCGGTCACCACAAACGATCCATCGGGATTCAAGCAAACTCCATTAGCGGCCCGAAATCCTGTTGCCAGAATCGTGGTCGTCTCGCCATCTGGTGAAACCTTCAGTAAGGTTCCATGATGAGGCACAACTGCCTTCAAAGCATGACGTCCCGATTTTGCATAGTAGAAATTTCCTGCCGCATCGACCTGTAAGCCCATCGCAAATTCGTGAAAATGCTCAGTGACTTGATGATCATTGTTAAAGCACTCATAAAAATCGATTTCTTCATCGCCGTTCAGATCGTGCAAGCGAGTCAGTTGATCACGGCAAGTAAGGTAAATACTTCCTTGAACGACCTTGAGTCCCAACGGCTGAAACATCCCGCTGGCGATACGTTTCCAATAGAGCTTCTTTTCGTCTTCGTCGATCTTCACCAGCCAAACGTCACCATCCCATGTGCATACAGCCATGCGACCATCGGGTAAAAAATCCAAGCCAGTGAAGCGAGTGAGCGCTAACCAGGGATTACCTTCGGGTGCCAATAAGTTATCGACGGCAAAAGGTCCATCGCCCTCTCCCCTTTGCAGTTCAGTAACTAAAGGTTCGCCAAATCTCTTGGGGCCCCCCGTTGTCCAAGAGGCGAGATCAAAATCTACCCCATCCACCAACTCCGCCTCTTCATCCTTAGCGGCGCGTGCCATAACCGCCAAACGTCGGGCCTGTTTCCCCGCTGGAATTTTCAAGCAGAGCATTCCGTCCTGTTCCACCCAAGTCAAACCAGCCACATCTCCTTTAACGGCAACAGACCACGGCAGCGTTTGTGCCGGCGAGAAGCGTTGAGCGTTTTCGATCGTTTGAATCTTCGCAGCTCCAAGTTTGCCATTTACTGTGGCCCCATTTGCAACCGAGCCTTGTCGCACTTGTTTCGTCTGCCAACGTGCAATCAACGACTCCTCCGCAGCGGTATCCCATGTCCAGTTTTTCGGGAGTACTTGGTTGTAGATGCGTACTTCATCCATTTCACCAACAAACGAGCTTGTCTCGGGAAAATTGGGAGCGGTATAGCCGATACGAATAAGCCCTGCTGCCAAAGACGCTTGCGGTTGCAAAGCGCCTCTGCCATCTGGCTTACCGTCAACAAACAGTTGAACTTGTCCCGTGTTCGAATTCAAATCGCACCGCACGACATGCCACTTGCCATCATCAATGTTCGTACGCCCTGCAACAGCTCCGACCCAACCGATATCGAAGGCGAGGCGTCCCTCACGAATAAAAAGCGTTTCACCGTTGGGAATCCATTTGGGTCCTGGTTCGGTCCACGCCAGAATCGTTCCATCTTGCTTGGTCTTGATACGAGCCACAATCGAAACGGAATTCTTGGCTGGGTCGAACCCTTTAACTTCATCGACTTGCAGATAACCTGTGTTATCAAAGGCGAACGCCGCAATAGCGTCGGCTGCATTAGCTTTCGTGGCAACTTCCACATTGAGTTCTGCGAGAACATCGTTACCTGTCGAGAATTTCCACGCTCCCTTACCAGCGGTCGAAGTGGTGCTTGGCGAATCCATAACACGTAGCAACATTTCTTCCTGGCGTGCGCCAATTTGGAAGTGCCGCACTAACCAAGGTTCATTCTCAGCCACCTTGGCTTCTTGCATCGTCGGATATTCCAAGATCGATGCCGAGCCCACCTGATACTTCAGCACGACCTTTTGGTCATGGTAGTAGTAGCCGAGAAATTTGCCCCAAGTCTTCGGAAGTGGACCATAACGTTTTCCATCGCGCCCCTCGACTCGTTCGCTGTCAACCAACTGCAAGTTTCCGGGTTTGCCCCAACCTGGCCCGGTCGAATTGAACAGCCGGACATCCCCGGAAACCTTGGGATGAATCTGGTGCTCGCCATTAAATTGAATTCCGCGCCAATCGATGAATGGTGACTGTCCCTTACCACCGTGCCTCCATGAAGCAGCCATCCGCAACGTATCTGTATCAAAGATGCCCCAATGTTTTCCGCGTGATATACCACCTCCACCTTGATCCAATCGAATCGCAATTCCCTTGTAAGCAAAGTTCTCTTTTTCGCCTGGAACTTCATAGGTATGCGTAAGACTCGGTCCATAATCCATCGCCACCCAAGCTTCGATTTGGCTAGCTGCTGGACCTTTGGTATCCCCAACAGGCAGCGAAGCAAGGTACGCATCGCTCACCTCTGCGTACTGTGAGGGATTGTGTGGTTTGAGATATCGCTCACGAATAAAATGAATCACATCGTACTTCTGGGAAGGTACCATCCAAGTTTGAGCGACCATAAACCCATAGCCGCGAGTCAAAGTACGATACATCGATAGCGGATCAGAGCCGTTTTTGAATTTACCTTCCGCAAATCTCAACGACGTAGGGAGGGAACCTGGTTGATCTTTCGTGCCATGGCAATTCGCACATACGCGCGTATAAATGGCTTCACCGCGTTTGAGGGATTCATCATCCCAACTCGAAATCAAGCCAGCGTGATCCAAGTGATTTTCATATTCTGGAATTCGGACCGCAAGCAACGCAGCGGATGGCTTCAGTTCTATCGCTTTCGTTCGCCCACCCTCTCGCAACGTCATCAGATACTTTACAAGATCCAAAAACTGTTGCCGAGTTTGAAGGTTGTTCATTAATCCTGCCGGCATTATGGACAGCGGATTATCCTTGATTGCTTCCACATCTTCTTTCGCAATCGCCAACACCTTCCCTGTGGGTGAGCCTTCGCGCAATTCGAGGTGTTGGTCATTTTCGCTGACAACAATACCCGTCAACGTTTCACCATCGGCCGTAGCCACAATCACACTGCGATATTTTTTGTCGATGAACTGCGATGGCTTGAGAATGGCATCCACAAGTTCGGAATCTGAAATGGGTTTTCCACCTCGTGCTACCGACAATTGAGAAAGGTCGGGGCCTAAGACCGTTCGGCTCTCATCGTCTGTATTGTGGCATTGGGCGCAAGTCGACGTAGGTTGGTGAAATACAATCGCGCCTCGAGCCGGATCTCCCAACTCCACCGAAGCTTGAATCAAACTCTCAATGGCTTCCTTTTGCAGTTCCGCTTCCAATCCTTGAGCACAAATCCCCTTCTCGATTAGGGTCATCAGTAATAGGGCAACACTGACGCAACCAATCTGCTTGAGCATGAACAACTCGCTACACTGTTTCTTAATCGCACAAATGATATACAAAGCCCGTCCAGTATAGTTGGAAAGGACTAGGCAAGGATCTCAGAAATCACTTTGCCGTGATCGATTTCAATTCGCTTTCTACCCGGAATCTCCATCCGTCGCGAATCGAGACCAAGCTGATGAAGAATCGTGGCGTGAATATCCGTTACATAATGGCGGTTTTCCACAGCATGGAAACCTATCTCATCGGTAGAGCCATGTACGATACCACCTTTTACGCCACCTCCCGCCATCCACACAGAGAATCCAAAGATATGATGATCTCGTCCGTCAGAGCCCTGAGTTCCTGGGGTTCGACCGAATTCGGTCGCAAATACGACAATAGTATCGTCAAGTAAACCGCGACGTTCGAGGTCCATTAACAATCCCGCAATAGGCTTATCAACCGCGCGCGAGTTACTCTCGTGATTACCTTTCAAACCACCATGCGCATCCCATGCACCCGCGCCGCCACCTCCATGCTGGATTTGAATAAAGCGAACTCCGCGTTCAACCAATCGCCTGGAGGCAAGCAACTGCATACCAAAGGGTCGAGTGTGCGCGTCATCCAACCCATAGAGCGATTGTGTCTCGGCAGTCTCTTGCGAAAAATCGACAACCTCAGGGACCGAGGTCTGCATACGGAACGCGAGTTCATAGGAAGTAATACGCGCAGCCAACGCTTGGTCATGCGGATATGCTTGACCGCGCAGCGAATTCAATTCGCGAATCAAGTCGCTTCCGATACGCTTACCATCTGCCGAGAATTCGCGAGCTGGCTTACCAAAATCAAGTGGTGAGTTGGGATCAACTCGCAATGGCACTGCATCATGTTCGGGTCCAAGATAATGCCCATCTTTCTTGTTCCAATACTCGCGAAATCCCATCGAGATAAACTGAGGCAGATCCTCATTGAGACTCCCTAAGCCGTAGTGAACCCAAGCCCCCAGCGTTGGGAAGTCTCCATCATTTGAATGGCGTCCCGAGTGAAACTGTGTTTGTGCACCATGATTGCTGTCGGTAGTCCACATCGAGCGAACAATCGCCAGCTTATCCACCTGCTGCGCGATGTGCGGGAACCAATCGCTAACCTCGATGCCGCTTTCGCCATGTTTCTTGAAACCCACCTGCAATGGATACAAAGTGTTGCGTTGATTGCCATTCCCATCCGGTACAACCAAGCGTTCAATGGCAAGTTTCTTTGGATCTTGCACATCTGCAAATGGGGTCTCCGCGATCGTCTTACCTGCGTACTTTGACAGCATCGGCTTGGGATCGAAGCTTTCCATGTGGCTTACACCACCATTCATGAACAGCCAGATGACACTCTTGGCTTTAGCAGGAAAATGGGGTTGGCCTGTTGGTGGTTGCCAAACACCATCGCTACCATATCCATCGCGGTGCAACATGGCTCCCAAAGCTAAACCTGCGAAGCCTAAACCGCTATTGGAAAGAAATTGGCGGCGTCTCATTTCGATGCGATTCCCATCCGCTTCATTTGTTCTTCGATTCGAATTCATACGAGATCTTTCCTATTATCGCACGGTCACAAAATCATTGTGATTAATGAGAGTCCAAACCAACATCACGCGCTCGCGCTGTCCACTACCAGCCCCTAATCCTTCGTCAGGCAACTTTCGCCAATGCTCCATCGCCTTTTGACAAGCTTCTAGCTCCGCCGACGATGCATTTACACCCAGCAATTGGCTGAAAGCGGCTCGAATAAAGGCATCGTCTTCTTTAGCATCACTCGTCAGACGCGCTGCGATCGCCGGTGCCGCATCCAATACTAATGGACTGTTGCTTAGGGCTAAAGCTTGCTGCGGAATGATGTTTTGTTCGCGTCGATAACATTCTTTTACCATCGCCTCGTCAAACGTTTGCAAGAACATGTTTCGTTCGTTGTTCGAATGAAAGAAATAAAGACTACGACGTTTTGACGCTTCTTGTTCTGCAGGCAATACTGGGGGCCCACCACGAGTCTCATCCAGCGTACCTGCCAAGCTCAAGATAGAATCTCTCACCGCTTGCGATTCGATACGAATAGGGCTGCGGCGCCACAAAAAGCGATTATCGGGATCGCGTTGCATGTTTGACTCCGCCCCGAGCAACGAAGAACTGCGTTGATATGCAGCCGACAACAATATCTGGCGATGAATATGTTTCATGCTCCAGCCATTGGCCATCAATTCGTGAGCCAGATAGTCGATCAACTTCCTTTGTGTAGGCTCTGTCCCTTTGAGCCCAAAATCAAAAACGTTTGCCACCAATGGTTCACCAAAATGCCGTGTCCAGATGTGGTTGACTGCAACGCGGGCTGTCAGCGGATTGGATTTTGCGGTAATCCACTCGGCCAAAGCCTTGCGCCGACCTGTGCTTGTGCTCGGAAATTCAACCGCAGGATCGTCGGCCCCTGAATTCAAAAAGCGAGTTGCTGCCCAACGTGCTCCCACAAACGGCTGCAACTCACCCTGCTTGTCTGTCCATTTCTTTTCCGCCGCACCCACAACGCCCTTCGCTTGACTAACCTCCTTTTCCGCCGACTCTTTCTTATCCGCTGCACTGCGAATGAGATTGGCTTCCGCCGTTGTTAGGTTGAAGATTGCATTGGCAAATGCTGTTTGATTTTGTGCATCGATCGCTATGCTTTGCGCTGCCGTCGCTTCAGCTCGCGCATTCTCGAGGTCTTTCGGCCCGACATTGGTGTTGCGTACGAGATGCTCGACATGCCAATTCGCCTTCCAGGCTTGCTCTCTTAAGTCCAGACTCTCCAATTCGGCTTGTCGCCATTTCAATTTTTGCTCTGCAGCTAACTTCTCCACTTCAGCAAGCTTGAAAGCGGTTGCCACATCTAATGAAGCTCCCGAGCCTGGCTGACGGAGGACCAAATTGGGTGACAACGGTTGCAAGCGCACTTCATAAAAGTCGGCCAATACGTCAAAGGTCGTGAATTGCAATGCACCTTGATGACGACCGCCAGGAATTTTCCAAGCTAACTTAGGAGCGCCGTCTAACGAGGCGTTCACTAAATCACCGCGAACCTGGAGCCGCAATTCATACGTCTTGCTCAACTCAATGGGTTGAGGTACTCGGCCATCACCCGGATATTGATAGTTGCCATTGACCAGATAGGAACCTTGAATTTTCGGATCAGGCCCATGTCCGCTGACATAAATCATCGTCTCGTGATCGGAAGGTTTAAGTGGGCTTACTCCACCATCGTGTGTGCAATCAAACGATACCCCGACGCTGCGATACAAACTTCCCCCTCGGATTGCAAACTTCAAAGTAACATCAAAATCTTGAGGTGGCGTTCCTTTCCAACGCAATACCGAACGACTTTGCCCATCGCGATTCTGAGATAACTTGTTGGGCGTTAAAACCCAATCGCCACCGATTGTGTCCCAACTTTCAGAGTTCAATTGCTCGAATTTGTCATAGAGCAGTATCTTTTCCTCGGCAGATGCTGGAGTTGCGCCCGACGCGGGGAGCGAGTCGAACTCTTTTTTGGCCGCCGCATATTTTTCGAGGGCTCCCTTCAACTCCGCTTCTGCATCAACAATATTCTGCTGCGCGACTTGGCGGAGATTTTTCCGCACCAACTCTCGACGCTCTGGCTGCCAAGCGACTTCAGGCAACGATACATCTTCAACCTTAAATGCGTCATTAGCCAAAAACGCAGGCACTCCGGGGAGTATGACCTTCGTCTTGTCGGGCTGATGTTCATCACCACGCACAAAGCGATACGTTGGTAAGTCTAGCCATCCATCATAAACCCTTGGGATGGCATCACGATTAATGTCGGGAACGCCTTCCACCATATCCAAACGAACATGATATGGTTCAAAGATGGCCCGCATCTGGTAATACTCGGCATGTCCAATCGGATCATATTTGTGATCATGACACTTGGCACAATTCATCGTAATGCCGAGGAATCCCTTGCTCACATGCTCGACCGTATCTTCCATCCATTGATTGCGATTGAACAAGAAGTAATTGCGTACCAAAAATCCCGTCGCTCGCAGATCACCGCTATCATCAGGCATATACTCATCAGCCGCGAGCATCAATCGAATCATCTCGTCATAGGGTCGATCTTGATTCAGCGCTTCGATGATCCAATCGCGCCAATGCCAAACATGTTGTTGACTATTTCGCAATTGATCACCCAGCCCCCACCAATCGCTGTAACGCCAAACGTCCATCCAGTGTCGCCCCCAGCGCTCGCCGTATCGGGGATCTTGCAAAAGCTTATCTACCGTTGCTTCATACCATTCGCGCTCAAATTGCTGAGGTAACTTGGCGAGTTCTTCTGGCGGCGGAGGTAAACCGATCAAATCGAAATACAACCGTCGCAAAAGTACTTCTGGCGGCGCTTGGGAATTCGGCGAAAGTTGCTGCTCGTTTAATTGCAACTTGATCAGAGCATCGATTGGGGATTCGCCCGCCAGCAACGGAACGTTAGGAGCGACGATGGGTTGATACGCCCAATGGTCAGCAGGCCCTGGCTCTGGCTTTTCATTGGCAGGAGCATGTGCGCCAGAATTGATCCACTCGGTTAATATCTTGACCACCTCGGCAGGGACTTTTTCCCCTTCGCCTTCAGGTGGCATGCGCTCATGAATATCTTCCGTAATGATACGCTGAATCAATAAACTTGCGGAAGCATCGCTGGCTTGAATCACGCTACCAGACGTACTCCCTTTTTTCATCAGGTCGACAGTGTCAAGTCGCAACTCGCCCTCCTGTCGTAACGGACCATGACAGGCAAAGCACCGCTCACGCAGAATAGACTTCACTTTCGTTTCATAGAGCGTTTGCTCATTTGCTGCGTGAAGAAAACTCCCCGACAGAACTGCGATTGCGCTAAGTACGAACAGGCACTTCATCGGCATGGTAGGAATCAACGAGAAGGGGAGGGGGGCAGGAGGGTCATGGGACTCCTTCCATCATACCAATTCGAGGGGGCGCGTTCCACCTTCTTCTTAGGCAAACGCCCCCTCAATCCTTGCCTTCAAGCCGTTATCTGGCAGCTTCGAACTGGTCAATAAGTGCGAGGAGGCCGCAAGCACTTTGGCTTGCCAAGCTGGCGAACAATAGCGGAAATCCTCAAATATTGCCGAGCTGTATTTGTAATCGTGGGAATCGGTACCTTTCAGCAGCACCATTTCACGAGCCAATTGCAGCATCTGGGACAGATCTCCCCCGTCTTGCACATACTTCAAAATTGCTCGGCTTGCCTCATCTCGGTTGTCACCCAAAAGCGAGAAGATCTCTCTCGCCGACGTCACTGGCTTATCCGCTGCGGACAGCTCTAATAAGTTATTTTTGGCAAGGCCACCTCTGGCTGCGGCCGACTCGCGAAAATGTCCGATGAACGAAGCGTTCTGCAACAATAGCCATTGCCGTAGATCATTGGCTTGAACAGTTCGATAAAGATATTGCAGCGCATTGGAAGATGTGATGGCGTGTAAGGGAACGATAGCTGGTTGTCGCATTACCATTTCCGAGGCTGCGGTGTAAATCCCATCAATGACACTCCTTGGTGAAACGCCGCGATTCAATCCTTCGAGCGTAAGCAGCGCTAACGAGGATGGACTTTCTGTGCGCGACGCCTCAAGCCATTTCTGCGTGTACGCATTATCTAACGACATCGCGTTTGTATTCAAATTCAGTTTCGATACCAATTCCCAATTCGATCGCCCCGACTTGTCCGCCGACAAATCGTTCTTCGATGGATTCGGTTCACCGTTATGATTTAGTAACGCAAATGCCAAACTTCGCATAACAGGCTCTGCATGCTGCCAGCCAATCACCTCCAATGTTCGAAAACCACCAGCGACCCAAATGGCCTTATGTCCGATGTTTCGAAAATCGCGCGCCCCATATCGCGCGAATACCTCAAGTAGCTGTGCCGGTGTGGCGACGTGGGCCGCAGTTGCAGCTGCAACATCAGCCCGTTCCACATCCCACTCTTCGAGCGCGCTTGCCAATTCCCTCAGCGCTTGCTCCGCGGATGCGTTCGTTCGCTCCACCGCTCCCATCGTCCAATCACCCTCATTGCGATCTTGATCTTGGCAACGTTTGAAATAATCCATCGACCAAAAGAGAGGAAACCAACGCTGTTCATCCTTTGCAGCCAACGTCGCTTGATGAGCAGCGTGCATCACCATCACACAATGGAACTTGAAACCCACATTGGGACGCGGTTGTACGTTGCGAATTCCCGCCAACAGAGTGGCCGCCAAGATCTCAGCGTATGTCCTTCCATTCTTGATATGTACAGCGACAGCATTGAATAACTGTTCGCGGGGCGTTTCTTCAATCAACCGAACCAGTGGTTCTATGTCCGGACTGAACTGAACGGAACTAGGCGTCAAACGCACCTCACCGGCAGTTAATGGCTTTAGCCATGGCGCCACCAGCATTGCCGATCCACTAGCCAACAAGAGATTTCTTCGCGATAGATGAATCAATGCCATAATCATTCTCACTTTGTGGAACAGCTCCAATGCCCGGGCGACATTAGTAGCGTAGACGCTTGACTCCCCACAGGTCAATTCGATTCCCTCTCCGAACCAACAAACATGAGATAGTTCAACGCATATCCCCTTCACTCACATGCAACTCTATTGCATCTTCAGCGCCGTCAACTAGACTAGATAAACCCACGACGCATTCCCTAATAAACCAACTAGGCCACGAATGATACGAATCCTTTTTGCGCTATTTGTTTGTGTGTTTAGCCTTGGCCCTTCCACAGCCATCGCGCAGCAATCGCACTGCGAGGTGGAAGCCGTTCATGGTATTTCACAAACCGGCTTTCAACTCGCACAGCTTCCGGAATCTCTGCAAACCAAAGCTCGCAGAACATTGCAGGATCTCCTAGACCACGAAGGCCTATACACTCTCTTTAGCGATCTCAAACCGATGAGCACCGGCTATTGGAATACGCATTTCGCGGAAGCCGAAGGGGAACCCCATGAAGTTCGTGATATGAAACAGATTCTCCGTAAATTCGAGATGCCCGGTCGTATCACTGCCGGTGTACTGACCTTTAACCAAAGCTTCGATGGTAAAAAATACGCAGAAGCCTATATCGCAAACATTCCGGTTCTAAAACGTCTGCTCATTCGTGAAGCGAGCTTCTTTAACTCGCTTGGATTAGTCGAGAATAGTTCTCCGCAGACTATCATCGAAACGGTGGATCGCGCCGAGCCAGAATTGAGATTCAGAGGCTTTGGCTTATTGTTTGGTTATCCGGAGCATGCGGTAGAGTTTTTCGTGGAAGCACACAAGAAACAACAAGTAACGGGTAAATTCGTCGAACGCGATTTTTTTCATGTTGAAACATTCAGTAAAGAAAAAGGGGCTTTCGTGTGGGCTGTTCCCAAAGGACATGTTGCTAACGAAAGAGATCTTGAAATTCGTCGACACGCAGAGGCCATTCTGGAACGCTACCGATCTCTTCGCGAAATCTGTATAAGCCACGCCCTACCTATTGAATCGCTGGTCAAACACTGGTTCGAGCACGACACGACCTCTTCTCGGGCCGTTCGTGTTAAATGGAATTTGCGAACTGCATCGCGTAAAGGAGCGTTTTTCAACAAGCTCCGCCCACAGTCTTTAGTCCACCAAATAAGACATCAGGTTCGACAATGCTCTCAATCGCTCCAAGGGAATAATCGTCAACTTCATCGGTAAATCCTCACGCATCTTGCAAACTGTGAATACGCTTCTGGGGCGGGCGGAGCGTTTAGCCCGTGTGCCGCAGGCTAGAAGTCTCGTCACTCAGGAAGAAAATGCACTTGGCGGTGCGGAGTACGCTGAAAGAACATCGACGCGGCAGCAAACGAATCAACCTCCTCCGTTGACAAATCCAACGGCGCGTGCCTTGCCTTCGGCATACGGGTTAAACGAGCTCCCCGACATTGAGCGTCGATGCGTTTCCGCATCTCAGTTGGTATTTTCAGTCGCTTCTTGCCCTTGTAGAACAACGTATGAACGAGATAAGCTCCCCACCTTGGGATCAACGCATCAACCGCAACGACTTCATCGCAAACTGAGACAAGCCCCATGTCGACCTTCTCCTCTCCTTACAGGCACATTCCCCTAATCGGCCTGATTGCACTGCTGGTCCTTATTATTGGAACTCGTTTTGCCACCCCCTGTCCTTTTTGTGCGGGCGTCCAACCTTCCTTCCTCGATGAACTCAACGACGTCTCCGAGTTCCATATTGCGGCTTGTGTACGTTCGATGCCACACGCGGATGAGCCCGGACTCTTTTTGGCGGAGTTTGTAGTAGTTGAGCCGCTGAAATCCATCACTGCCAAGAAAAATAAAACCACTTTCACTGTGCCAACCTTTGAATCGCTGGCTGCCAAGAAAATGTATCTTGTAAAAGGCTATGGCGAAGAGACGGAGTTCCAGTGGGTAGCTCCGGTTGCCATCGAGCTCAGCGATATCGAATACCTGCGAGGCATTTCGCGATTGGCTACGGGGACTCCCTCCAAACTGACGAAACTCAAGTACTTCTTTGATCATCGCGATTCACCGTCACCACTGATCGCCGATGATTGCTTCAATGAACTCGGCAAAACTTCCATCGAAGATTTGCAACTGCTCAAACCATATCTACAGCCAGAGAAACTCAAGGATTCGTTGCGCAATGAGAAACACACAACCGATCGAAAGCGACTTGATTGGGTTCTTCTGGGAATTTGTGGTCAAGCGACCGATGCCGCAATCTTTGACGAGCTTCTCGGCATTTATTACAAACAAAGAGAGATGGAATCAACGACGGGCGTATTGATTCGAGAATCGATCGGGCTCGATGCTGCAATATCTACCTACATTACATTGCTAGGTGAACGCGGCCTGACTCGCATAGAGTCCGAATTCCTCACCAACCCGAAAAGCGAGTTCTCAGACGTCTTTTCTACCGTTCTGGCGATTCGCGTTCAAGGCGATGACATCAAGAAGATTTCCCAAGATCGATTAGCCGAGTCACTGGCCCTCGTCTTGCAACGCCCTGAGATGGCCGACCTAGTTGTATCTGACTTAGCACGATGGCAGCAATGGAAATATTGCAAAGCCCTTCTCGATCTATATTACAAATCAGAGAAGGACGAACTTCGCCTCCGTTTGCCGATCATCAATTACCTCCGAGTATGCCCACTGCCCGAAGCACAAGAAGCTTTGGAAGTCATACGCGTAAATGAACCTCTCAACTATCGCCGAGCACAAACGCTCTTCCCGCAAGCCGAAAAAGCTTCTTCGAAATGAGTTTCTTCGCGGGAAGATGGGTTGAGAAAACGAAAAACGCACGTTCGCCAAAACGGTGAACGTGCGTTGTGATCATTAGAACGGTTTATCCGCAATTTCTACTATAATGCTCTATCACATGGATTAAGCAAACAGTTCCATGCGCGGCTGACCTTTCCCATCTTCGGTGACATAAAACGGACGTTGTTCGATCTCGAATACCGTCTTCGGACTGATGCCCATCGCATGCATCAACGTAGCGTGCAAATCGGTCACATTCAGCGGATTTTCGATTGCGATACAAGGACGCTCAGGGGCTGTCTTGCCGTACAAGAATCCTTTCTTCACTCCGCCGCCCCACATCACAATGCTCGAACCGCCAGTGAAATGACGATGTAAGCCGTAGTGCTTCATCTCCATCAAGCGATCCACTTTTTCGGCCTGATCTGCGGCGTCTGAGCCTGGCTGCCCTTCCATTAACATGTCGCGGCTGAATTCACTTGCCAAGATCACCAAAGTTCGATTCAACAAACCACTTGCTTCCAAATCGAGAATCAATTGGGCAATCGGTCGATCAATTTCCTTCTTCATTCGCTCCAGTGTGGTGTGCCCATCAGCATGTGTATCCCAATGCAAGAACGGAACATATTCCGTCGTCACTTCAACATAGCGAGCCCCAGCTTCGACCAGTCGCCGCGCCAACAAACACCCTCGTCCAAATCGACCGGTATCGTACTTGTCGTAACTTTCCTTAGGCTCCAGTGAAATGTCGAAAGCATCTCGTTCCTTGGACTCAAGCAATCGATAAGCGCCTTCGATTGAGCGGATCATCGAGTCGCGTTGGAAGTCGCTCATTTGATCGCGGTTCGGATTACTGTCGACTAACTTCTTGAAGAACTTATGTCGATTCTGAAAGCGAGACAACTCCATACCCTTGGGAGGTCGGACCGAAACGGCAGCCTCTTCTGGATAGGGTAGATTCATCGGTCCATATTCGCTACCGAAGAAGCCCGCCGTAGTGAAAGCTTTTAGTTCCTCTTGTTCGCCGACACCTTCCAAACGTTGCCCGATATTGATAAACGGCGGGATCACCGGATTATTTGGGCCCAACACGCGCGCGATCCAAGAACCGATGTGCGGGCATGCAACAGTTTGCGGAGGAACGTAACCCGTGTGCCAATGATATTGGTGACGGGAATGGAGAATGCTGCCAAGATCGGGTTGCACATGCGAACGAACCAACGTCGCACGATCCATCACCTGAGCGATATTCTCTAAGCCTTGGCTGATCTGAATATGATCGACATTGGTTTGAATCGCGGGGAATGTGCTCAATACCGATGCAACTTCTTTACCCACTTCAAATGGTTCATAACGTTTCGGATCGAAGGTATCGGGCGCACCCATACCACCACCCATCCACAATACAATGATCGAGTCCGCTTTCGCTTGCGGATTCAATATCTTCGCGCCATCTGGCAAAGCAAACAATCGAGTCGGTTCCGATGCCATCCACGCTGTAGCCGATGCTGTGGCCAACTTCTTCAAAAAATCGCGGCGGACTTCACCTTTCGGTGCACCATGTTCTGGTTCAAACTGGCTCAACATATTCGTGATCATCCTCGTAATGATGCTTGTTCTTTTTCTAACTTTTGGAATTTATGTCTTAGCGAACATATTGGAATTCGGGCAACATCACGATTGCCCACAGTATGTCTTCCATTTCAACAGCTTCGATCTCTTGGCCTACCAACTCATCAATCGCCCCCCACTCGGTGTCGGTCGGCAATCGACAAAGAGCCTGCAGATACAATTGTCCGATGACTTGCTTTTCATCTTTGCCTTCGGCTTTCGCCTTTTGTACCAAGCTGTGCCAGAGTTCTCCACCTTGTTTTAACCAATCGGCCAGCGTCTGACCGTTGGATAAGTCCATTGCTTCTAATTGTGTTAACTCCGTTGGACGAACAGTAACCACTTGATCTCGGTTGGGTCTTCCCAAACTTCGCATCAAGAAGTCGCCTTTCATGAGCGACGCTCGAGCCATTTTATTTCCGACGCTCAATCCTCGCGACAACGACTGCTGCAATTCGCCCTTGAGTCTGCCGCCCCACGGCCCAGCTGCCTCGGTAGCCGGTCTCCACTTTACCTGATCGCCGCTAAGCTTGCCTTGACTGTCGGGAGTCCCTGTCGCAACTTCCCAATCCGTGGATGTGGCAATGCGTGAAACTCCACCTTCCGTTTCCACCAACATTTCGATGTACAAAGCAGCCGGATTTGGACCATTACCTCCGTTTGCCCCCAAAGCCACAATCTCATTCTCCCCCTGAACTAGGAACTTACTTGGCTCAAACAGTTCCACACTTTCCCAATTCCCATCTTCGCCCACTTTATTGCCATTGATCCACAGCGTGTAACTGTTGTCGCCTGTAATGACACCGCTGCTGCGAGTCACTTCACCCTGTATGGAAAATTTCTTGCGGAAAACAATTTTCTCTCCAGCAGCCGGTCCACTGGGTTGTGTAGCGGATTCGGCCCAAATCCATTTCCCCTGCAATTCGCCTACCACTTTATTGACTGGATCATTGGGAAGACCACGCGAGACGGGGGCATCGATCGCCTTCGGTGCTGCCCCGGTAAGTTGCCACACCGCATCGACAAATTGTTCCGCCGTCATGCGTTTCGCTTGTGGTCCTGCGTACCGGTACTCAACTTGACTTTCTCGCTCTTGAATGCGTTCCACTTGTGTTCGATAAGCGTCTGAGGTTGCGATCAGGAAAATCAACTCCTTTAAGTCATACTTTCCTTCGGAGAATTCAATGCCGAGGAAATCAAGCAAATCTTCATTCCAAGGTTTGGTTTCCATCGCGTCCGTCGGATGCACAATCCCATGCCCCATCAAGCGATGCCAAACTCGGTTGGCCATAGTCCGCGTGAAACGACCATTTTCGGGATGGGTCATCAACTCGGCTAATTGCTTCAACCGTTCCTTCTGTGGCAAAGCTGCATCGATGTTCCCAAGCTCAGGAAACAGCCATGCGGCTTTTGCTTCCTTACCGATCGGTTTATCGCAGCGATGGATCTGCAGTGTTTCATTGGCATAGATCGCGGCAAGCCCATACGAGTCGGTTAACTTCCAGCGATCGGTAAAACTGTCGTGACACGAAGCACACTTTAAGTTGATGCCTAAAAAGGACTGTCCTAAGTTCTGTGCGAATTGAATCTCAACCGTTTGGCCGGCGCTCACAGTGCCTCGCCAACGAATTCCCATCCCAAAGCCCGCGCTCTCCTCTGTAGGAGGTGCGATGAGTTCACGCACCATCGAGTCATAAGGCTGGTTGGTAACTAATGCGTTGTAAAGCCAACCTGAAATTTGTCTACGACCACCCGTGATAAAACCTGTCCCCGAGTAATCATTGCGCAACAAGTCATTCCAGAAAGTCAACCAATGTTCGGCATAATCCATGTCGCGATTCAATAACTCACGTACCAATTTTTCGCGTTTGTCAAGTTCGGGATTTTGAACGTAATTGGTAACCTCACTTGGAGTTGGCAACAAACCGATGATGTCGAGATAGACGCGACGCACGAAGGCTGCATCATCAATCGTTGGCAGTACTGGAAGCTTTAATTCGGCGCGATACGAATCCAAGAATCGATCGATCGGATGAGTCCGTGTTGGATCGATTGCAGGTGGCAAGTTAGGACGACGAGGCTTAAGTGGTGGCGCATACTCTTCAGCACCGAAACTGTAGCCTGGTTCCCAAGGTGCCCCGAGGCTAAGCCATTCTTTCAGGGTCGCGACTTCCTCTTTCGAGAGTCGCTCTCCTTCCGGCGGCATTTGCTCATCAGGGTTATCGGAAAGGATCCGTCGAATCAACTCACTTTCCTCGACCGGCTTGGCGAGGATCTTCTTTTCTGAATCGCCTCCCTCGATCGTGCTTTCGCGCGTATTGATCGAGTACCCACCCTGCTTCTCTTTTCCTGCATGACAGTCGCCACATTTTTTCTGCAATATGGGAACTATCCGATGCGCAAAATCGAATTCTTGGGCGAGTGCAGCGGAGTGAAACGTCGTCACGGCGAAGACCCAAAGTAAGGTCTGCCGAATGTATAGTTGCCTTACTCGCTGGTGCATCTTTGTGGAATTTGGCATCGCGTATCTCGATTCAAACATAGTCAAAACCAGGCGGGATAGTAGGAAGGAGGGCACGGTCCATTATATTCTACTCCCCCTCGGAAAGTGCATAGCGGGACGGTGGAAAGTTGAAAGCTCCTTTCCAAACCAAACCCAGGGGAAATCCGGCTCTTCTATTTGCTTTTTTTGGGCAAAAAATGCGATACTGACGGCCAACCTGGGGGTTACCCAGGCAGACGACTTTCTGTTGCATATCAAATCTTCGACGTTTTGGAGCTTACGCCCATGGGCGATTTTTCGCAAAGATTCTTGGCACAGCTAGGGATCGGTCTGCTTTCTTGTGCTGCTTGGACCACTCAGCTGTCCGCAGAAGATGGCTGGACGCGGTTTCGAGGCCCTAACGGTTCCGGTGTCTCCTCGGAAACAGACCCAGCTCCAACGACCTGGAGTGCGACAGAAAACCTCAAGTGGAAAATTGCCTTACCAGGTCCCGGATCATCGAGTCCTATTATCGTCGGTGACAAAATTTTCGTCACCTGCTGGAGCGGTTACGGTGTCGATGGTAGCGACAGTGATCAATCGAAACTCAAGCGTCACCTCGTCTGCTTGGACAAAGCGACCGGCAAAACAATTTGGGACAAGAGCGTTCCAGCTGCTTTGCCGGAAGATGAATTCGGCGGAATGTTCGCTGAACATGGTTACGCTTCGCACACACCGGTTTCAGATGGCAAGAACGTTTACGTCTTCTTCGGCAAAAGTGGAGCCCTCGCATTCGACCTCGACGGCAAACAACTTTGGCAAACCAAAGTGGGAGATGGGCTTGATGGTCGACGTTGGGGATCTGCCTGCAGTCCCATCTTGTACAACAACACTTTAATTGTCACCGCAGCAGCGGAAAGTCAATCCATTGTTGGACTCGACAAAGAAACCGGCAAAGAACTTTGGCGGGCGGAAGCGGAAGGCTTGGCCAGCACATGGGGCACACCCGTGCTGGCTAAAAGTGAAGAAGGCAAAACACAAGTTGTTTTGGGAGTCCCTTATGAATTTTGGGGGCTCGATCCAGAAACTGGCAAATTGACTTGGTATTGCGAAGCGATGGACTCAGACTCCTATTGCTCTAGCGTTATCGAACATGATGGAATTATCTATGGCATCGAAGGTCGTGGTGGCGGCTCGATTGCAGTGAAGGCTGGCGGCAAGAAAGATACCACGCAAACCAACGTCGTTTGGCGTGGTCGCAACAACAATCGAATTTCCACACCTGTCTACTATGATGGTCGAATCTATTTCTTCTCAGGCCGCGTAGCGAACTGCATCGATGCAAAAACGGGGGCAGAGATTTTCCAAGGCCGATTGCCTGCTGGCAACGCAGCACCTGCTGGCGGCCCACCAGGCGGTGGACGACGTGGTGGCGGTGGCGGACGTGGCGGTCAAGATTATGGCTCACCCATTCTAGCCGATGGCAAGATCTACTTCGTGACCCGAAATGGCGATATGCATGTACTCAAGGCAACCGACAAACTTGAATCGCTCGCCGTAAATCGAGTAACAAACGACGCGGAAGATTTCAGTTCCACACCTTCAATCAGTGGCGGTGAACTCTACGTTCGCTCCAACAAACACATGTATTGCATTAGCACCAAAAACTAATGGACTCAACCGCCCCCACACGCACTTCTTTGTTGCGTGTGGGGTTTGGTATACAATACTCGAATGTCAAACACTATCGCGCATCGAGAATTCTCTCTCCCCACGTCCGATAAACAAACTCTATTTGCACAAGAGTGGACACTGTCGGATACGGCCTCTTCGACAAAGCAGCCCACCATCGGCTTTGTCCATGGGCTCGGCGAACACTCTGGTCGCTACAGCTCAGTAGCAGCTTTTTTTGTCAAGCATGGTTATCGCGTCATCGGCTACGATCACCGTGGGCACGGAAAAACAGCTGGACCTATGCCCTCTTTTGAAATTCTACAAAACGACATTCAATCGCTGTGTAACTACGCGAAAGAGACTAGCTCAGGCCCTATGGTTCTATACGGCCAAAGCCTCGGTGGTGCGTTAGTCCTAAAGTTCCTTGCTGAAAAACATACAGACAAAGTCACTGCAGCCATCGTATCGAGTCCGCTGTTAACCCCGACACATGCTCCGCCGCGACTGAAAGTATTCTTCGGCGAATTACTGCTACCTTGGTTCCCCAGATTGCAGTTAGCTCACGGTCTAAAACCGCGCGACTTAACCCATGACGAGTCCGTCGTCGAGAAATTTCGCCGTGATCCATTGGTCCGACGAACTGTCTCGATTGCGCTCGGATACACCATGCTCGAATCGGGTCGCAAACTCCTAAAGTCGACACATCCGTACCACATCCCGATGCTGTTGATGCATGGCAGCGATGATCAAATCACCTCGGCCGAGTCGACTCGACAATTTGCCCAACATCGCCCACACGCCGCGCTAAAAATATGGGATGGCCTATTCCACGAACTTCACTTCGAGAACAAGGCAAGCGAGATACTCGACTTCGTTCGACTGTTTATCGAAGACAACCTATGAACGTCTGCTCAAGTCCCTGCCGACATGCGCTCCGACTTTCGACCGATAAAGCTGTAATACGGAACCTTAGGAAACGGAATGTAAGGAATCGTCCTCTGACGTTCCTCCACAGAGACTGTCTCGAAATGTCTCTCCAAAAATGGCAGATGATCCGCATTCAACATCACGTTGTCGCGAGCAAAAAAATACTGCCACCACGACTTCAACCACCGTGGATGCTTGGCTCGCCCTGGGTCAGGATATTTCCTAGCGATATAAAAATCGGCAACACCTATCGCTCCGCCGGTTTTCAACATCCTTCGAGCTTGGGAGAGCGCTTGAAACCAGTCCGGAATCATGGTGAGCGAATAAGAAAACGTAGCCACGTCTGCTGAGTTCTCTGCAAGTAACCAACGCGAAACATCTTCTCGCACGATTGAGACGTTGGTCCAGCCATGGCTTTCAATTCGCTTACGTGCAATATCCAACAGCGCTGCGCTCAGATCAACCAAATAGACCTGCTGTAATGTTGGCACTTTTTCAGCCACGTACTCCAGATTCGAACCAGTGCCGCAGCCGAAATCGATCCACACGGATCCAGCTTCTAAAGGCAACTTCGTCACCATCTCGCGTCGGCCATGTAAGAACTTCTCGCGAAATCCATCGTACAGCGCGGCTTGGGGCGCATAAAAACTATCCAAACGTTCCGCATGCGTGTCGCCGCGAATCGATTTGAAGTTCACTTCGTACAGAACTTTCATGTCATCCCAAAGTCCCATTCTTGCTCCTATTTCAATGTGGCAATTCGCAAACTTTGATACGTTCGAGTCCGTTCTTTAGCAAATAAATCCGCAGCCAATGCTTCATCGTACGCAATGAACTCAGCTAGACGTGCCTCTTGATTTCGATGGCTGATCTTACAATCATTTACAAAATCGAGGTCCTTCCCCATACTTCGCCAGAGGATACGCACGTCAGGCGTACAATGAGACAAAATAGACTCCCATTCTTGCGCCAGCTCTTTTTCACCACTTCCATAAAACCAATCGAAATGGTCCAGCAACGCAAAACGAGAGATCTTCGCTTCGCCCCGATTAAGGAATCCCGTAACACTTTCGCTATGAGTACTAATGCGTTCGATCAAGCCACCCTTAAGACGACCAAACGCCGCAGGTTTCAAATACTCAGGGCAACACTCCTCAGTAAACTCACCTGTTAAGTAAACACGCCAAAAATAGTTTTCGTTCAAGAGCTGTTGCGTAACACAATACTCAGTACAACGCTGCATATGCTCGCTGATCGTCTCAGGCGAGCGGCGAGCCAACATGACCTGCGGTCGCGGTACGCCCGAAATCGCTAACAGTCCCGGATTTGCCAAGCCCCATTTCACATACGGCTTCCAAAACTTCGTTCGCAATTCGTTATCGTAGATCTTCCATTGTTCCCGAATCGAACCCGCACTTAGCATTCGCAGCAAAGGCTCATACAATCGCGCAACGTGTTTGATGTACAGGTTCATGGTCCAAGCAAATGTTCCCGAGGACCCCTTGAAATAAAATGAGCGCCTTTTGTTTGAGAACATCCCTATCGAGCGATCCCAGTACTGGCGGTAAGCCTCCGTTAAATGGACACGCAATTTTTCTTGGTAGAGTTGCTTGGCTTGTGGGTGAAAGCCTTTCCCAAACCACTGAAAAAAATCGGCGTGCTCAAATGCACGAATCGCAGCTAACTTCAACTCCAATACGGCGTTTTGGCGAAAATTGATATCGACAGCGTAAACATGCTTGGGCTCATCCAGCAGATATTCGAGCGCATTGCAACCAGCCGACGTAATCACCAGCACTTTGTCGTTGCTCCCGATCCGCAGCGCAGCGCGATCGACACGCGGATCCTCCCAACACGCCGCATAAACTAGATTGTTTCTATGAACAGCGTGAAAAACATTTTGATTAATCCAATCCTTGAGTCCCATGAACGTCTTACCCAATCTAGTTGTGCATTTCTAATTTCTGCGAAATGGCAGCGCCCCGTTACTTGGAGGACAAATTTGTGTCGGTTCGATCAATAGTTTCCGCCAACGATGACATAGCAGTGCCGTCGTATACGATTTGCCGCATTTCTCGGCTGGTCACTGGTGGCGGTTCCGTGGTTAAGAATGGTCCGCACATCAACTTCCAAAAATTACCCCAAGCCGATGGACGTTCCTCGTGAATACCAACGAAACGCGGTAGATAAACCCATGGCAGACAAGGATAGATGTGATGCACTAAATGATAATGGTAGTTTAGAAATATCCACCGCGTTATTGGATCTACTTTTAGATTCCATGCCCCATACCGAATATCGCGAGGCGAAAAAGCATGATCGGTATATTGCAAACTCCCCCAGATCATTCCAAACACCCAATAACACGCGAGCCAAGCAAGTGGATGAATTTGCAATACCCAGCCAGTCGCAATTTGAATCGCCAATATGACGACAATCTGCGACCGTATCTTGCGCAACATTCGCTTTGTATCGGGGATACCAGACAACATGCTGTCGAAACCGCTATGTTTCATCAACCGTGACTCACGCAGCCATCCCCAACTTAAGAGTGAAGGCAAGAACAAAAAAAGCACGTTCGCAGAGGCGGCACTCATCCAATAGAACCCAGCCGGCATTGCGTAGATTACGAAGCGTTTGATCCACAGATTGTCCGTGGGATAGTAAAGATCGAACATCTCTGCATCAGTTCGATTTCGACAATGGTGCCCAAGATGAAAATACTGTTGCAACGTAAAACTCGTAGGAAAGAACGATCCCGCTAGAATGCCTAGTACCTCGTTGCAACGACGGTTCGAATTTAAAATCCCATGAACGGCTTCATGCAATAACGAAAAGTTTGTATTGTTGATTAGTCCAAATCCCACCACGCAAAAGGCGAACCAAACCCACTGCGAAGATCGATACGCGATACTTGCTCCCATCAAGAAAATAATAGCCAACGTGGCCGCCACCACGAACGCAGTTAAATTAAGAACATTTGGGATAGGATAGCGAGCACGTATTTCACGCGCATCAAGTATCTTGGGTTCTTGTTCTAACACTATCCGACTCCAAACATAACCTTCGATCTCAACCGTAAACTATCTCGCACTTCAAGCATGTTCGATTCTTCTCAAGAACTCGCGCCACGTCCCGCGATAATCTAACACACTCACTTTTATGTCACCAACTCTTTTGCCGAGCTCACTCTGCCAAGATTCGAATTTCGCCCATAGCTCATGCCCTTTCAGAGACAAGATGCTAACTTCGATACCAGCCAGCTGTCCTACGCTTCGCGCCAAATCGTACTGAGGATTTGATCGCAATCGCTCATCTAAAGCGGTTGCCAATTGCTGACGGCGATCTACTGCCAGTGTGGTGTCTGCTGACAAAAGCAAGACATAATGTAACGCGGGCACTTCTTGATAAACCACCAAATGAAATTCTTGTTCCGCCGAGAAATCGCTCAGTACTTTTTCCAACATACTTCGAACATGGGTCTCGTTCAGTTTCTCGCCAACTAAGTCACTTATCGCCTCCATTCGTCCCACAAAACAAAGTTGTGGGCAATCTGCTTCGAAACCGACTACCTCAATCACATCACCCAGGTCATATCGATAAAGACCTCCGTTGGTCGTCACAATCACACGATAACGCTCCCCAACACTCAGCTCATCCGCTAATCTTGTATGGGAATAGTCCGCTGTTCCATCAGACTTGATGGGCGCAAATTCGAAAAAGTGAGACCGAATTGCCAATGAACTTCTACCTTCCACACCCCACGGAATCGAAACGACACACTCTGTAGCTAACAGTCCCTTTCGCTGCATACGAACCGAGGGGAATAGTTTTTCCAATTGCTTAAAATGTGGAGTCGAGTTGCCGTCGCCCCAGCAACTTACCAAAGCCAATGTAGGCCAGCAGCGTTTGACAAAGTCTGCACTGCAACCCTTGCGACTAAACCATTCAACAAGTTGTCTAGCCCGCCTCGAATCTCTTCTTATCTTCCATCCCGCACTATGTCTCGAGCGGTCAGATTGAGGGAAACGAATTTGCCCATCGCACAAATCTCGACCAATCCGATCGATCCAAGCCGGAAGTTGATTCAACATCGAAAGCAAAAACGTGGGACTCCACACAGAAATCAATGCTAAGCCGGGAGATGACATCAGAAAGAACAAATTGGCATATCGCGCATCATCGATATGGTCGAGCCGGCTTACTTGCCCCGGCGGCAAGAGCAATCTTTCAGCGAACCAACGAGACCACCCACCAAGGTATTCGCTGTCACTTTCAAAGCCGATCGGCACACAACTATTTGTTGAGACGAGAGGTTTCCCCATAGGCGTAATAGACCAATAGGCTGGGCCATTCATGGCGGCAGGGCAAACTTGAAATGTGGACGATACCCATGCGGCAACCGCCCTTTGAAAATCTCGTTTTAGCAGGGCCGTATAGGGTATCAATTTTGAACCACCTGAACTCCCTCCAGTCGGTACCAAGCGCTCCACATCTCCTTCCGTCAGCAAATTCTTTTCACCGCAAAGGAAACGATCGACATAACCTTGCAATGCATCATAATTGATGATGGGCACTTGGCTCCGATATGTATCGATCGTTTGAATTTCTGCAAAACCATATCGGCGTCCATATTCGCTATTCCTATTTCGCTGCAGAACGGCTTTGAGCAAACGCACTTGAGTATTGCGTACGTCGCGAGTGGAGTTGCGAAACCGCTGTCCTTCAGAACGCGATAACCAATACCAACCTTGATTGATCCAATACGGTAGGCTCATCTCGCGTCACGAGCAAAAGCGGTCGTTGCCATAAGCCGCCTCGCTGCCTTCGTAAAATTGGCAAGTGTTAATGGCGTTAAGCAACAAAGCTCATCTCCGTGAACATAGCCAGGATTCTTCTCGAGAAAAAACGCGACGTGTGGATCACGCCTTGAATCTGCGAGTAAATCAATCTCAGGTTTCACTCGATAAGTCTGATCGGTAGCTAAAAGAACTCCTTTCTTTGGGTCGTATTGTCCACCAAATTTCTCAGTTGCTAACGTATCTAGCACCCGTTGATAGCGTAACGATATTCCACGATCGTATCTCGGTCCAAACTCCTGAAAAAAAACCGACAAAAATCGGTAGGTTCGAAACCCCTTACAAATCAAGAACCAGTAAAGTTCTTCTCCCGGATGCGCCTCAATAATCCGTACCGCAAGCTGTCCCCACGAGATCGCAAGCAATGGGCTACCCCAATACTCCCGATGTACAATCGTGTCACCCGAAAACAAGGCCGCAATAGGTTTCTCATCCACTATCGCGTCAAGAAGCCTCTGCGTCGAAAAACCAACCAGAGCACCAGTCACTTCGTCTCTCAATTCAATGATCCATTGTTTTTCACACAAATCGCTCACAAAAGAATCTCGTGACGCATTGTTGTAATGCCTCAACATCAACCCGAACATTTCTCCGATATCAGATTGGGTGATATCGTTAATCGATCGAATTTTGGACTGCAACAACATTTCACGACCTTACAATGTGCCAAGTTCGAGATATGGAACGGAGCCTGGAGTCAAAGCATTTTCTAAACGGCATTCGTCCCAGGATACAACAAAGATATCAGTCTGGTAGCATTCGATAGATCGAGGGCGGATGGCTTCGGTCAACGGATCCGCAGCGCTCAAGCCGAGCATGATGGCATCGGCACTTTTGGGTAAACGGCGACATATTTCATCCACTAAGTGCCCAAAGTATTTCGAACCTTTCTCCGACGCTAAGGGGAGAACGGCAGTGACTAACGGCAAACACTCTCCTGGTTTTGGAAATCGCACCCGCCCCATTAAGCCGGCAGCTGCGTTATACACCGGTCGTATCCACCGCAACCACCAGGCATATTTCTCTACTGTGATTTGCTTCATGAATCGCTGGTCCCACACGCCAAGAGTCCCCAACAAGTCACCATCCTCCCATACCCCGAGCAAATCTCCCAAGCTCATCCCGAGAAAGGTGTTCGAGGGAAAATCAAAATCTGTGGCTCCGTATTTCGGTAGCCACTCTCTTTCTCGACTCATCTTTAGTAAGAAGCTCATCAATACGGGCAAGTCTTCGCGGCGAATTTCGCGCACGCATACATTAGCGGGAAGTGTGCGTTGTTTGCGGCTTGGCACAATCCAGGTGTTAAGCCTTCCAACTTTTTTATAGTAAGGCAATCCAGCCCTTCCGCCAACTAATGCACTTGTCGCTGCACTATTTTCCACAGCGATGGTCGTCACATAGAAATCAGCCTGTTGATCACCATCGAGTTCTTTGAGAAAGCGGTAACCTCGGGCTAACATGGTTCGGTTGCGATAATCAGGATGAATTCTTAAGCCCGACAGATATCCTACGTTGCGTGTAACTCCAGCTACATAACGCTCGCGGATACTACGTGAGCCCATTCCGACAAGCAAACCGGCCTGTCGATCGTGCGCGGTGATAACCTGGACCAAATCGCCTTCGCATGCATGTCCGAGGAAATAGTTAGGCTCTCGCCGAAACGAAACACTGATTGCTCCATCCATACGAATGCTCCGCAACAGCGCTCGCAAACGATAGTCATCCGCCGAAGTTGCCAGTCTGAATTCAAGTCGAGGTGACGATGAATTTGGTGCTGCACCAGTCTGATTAGTTTCTATGAACTCTTTCATCGTCGAACCGGTAACAGTTCCAGGCTCATACCCTCATCACCCAACGGCATTCCACTTCGTTTTTCAATATCCCATTGGTGAATCGCATTTATGAACAAGTAGTTTCGAAATACGTACAGGCTACTACGATTGACGGGCTCCCGTGCTCGGCTAGCAATGCTACTCCAACTGTAGAATTCTTTGCGGGCTTTCAAACAAAGGTCTTCCAACTCCCGTGGCGACATTTTGGCAGGCTGAAATGGAATCATGTTGTATCGATAGCGAGGATCGGTCCACCACGATTCAAAGAGCAACTTTCCTTCAGCCTGCAAGCGTTTATAAAGCGGCGTCCCTGGAAATGGAGTAATGTGATTGAAAGCGGCAATGAACAGTCCTTGTTGCTTGGCAAACGCTACCGTTTCGGCAATCGATTCTGGGGTATCGTGATCATAGCCTACGATAAAGGTCCCATAGACTACGAGACCATGTCGTCTAAGATTATCGATGGCTACCGCCGGCCCACCCTTCATGAGATTGAAGCCTTTGTTCATCTGCTTCAAGCTGTATGGATTTAGAGACTCAAACCCAACCAACACTCCCTGACAACCAGCTCGCTTCATCAGATCGAGCATCTCGTGATCATGAGTGACATTGATCGCAGTTTGCGTAAACCACTTCAGCTTCAATGGAATCAAAGCCTTCAGTAGTTCTTTGGCCTCGGACATTCCCGACGTCAGGTTATCGTCGATAAAGAAGATCATTTGATTGGGCTTGCGAACTTGACCAATCTCGCGGATGACTCGATCAACGTCGCGAAAATTGTGCGCACCCTTGTGAAAGGACTGAATAGCGCAAAATTCGCAGCGAAAACGACAACCTCGTGCAAATTCAACCAACTGAATAGGGAGATACTTCTTGTTGCTAAAGATAGACCGATCAGGATCGATGTTCAGTCGAGGCTGGCCCGGAGCTCGATAATAGATCTCAGGAGTGCCGTGCCGGTAGTCATCCAACATTTGCGGAAAGGTCTCTTCCGCTTCGCCAACCACTACGGAATCAGCGTATTGCGAGACTTCTTCCGGACACAATGTGGCATGATATCCACCCATCACAACAGGTACGCCGCGTCGGCGATACTCGGATGCAATCTGGTACGCTCGACGTGCTGTGTAGGTTTCAATACTTATTGCAACTAAGTCGGTCGGTTCATCAAATGGGATCAACTCAAAGCGATCATCGTAGAATCGCTTTTCTATATCTTTAGGCGTGAGAGCCGCGATCATAGCTGCTGGCAAGGGTTCCATTTGCCAAGTTTTAAGATACTTGCGATCTCCTGCGCGTCGTCCGACGCAAGGATGCACAATAGTCAATCGAAAAGGCCGACTTGCTTGTATCATAGCCTGACCTCGCTAGTCACCATCGCCTCCTCATGCGCAACTTCGGGCAACTCAAATCGTCCGCTGTTGCCGCCTCCCAACATCTCGAAAGGAACGTCACAAGTATAAAAGCGGTGCAAGCGATACGCATAATAGCGATAACCATAATTGGTCATCAGCGCAAATGCCCAGGAGGCGGGCGTATGGCGGAGCCGTCGGAAGATACTTGGCCAAGAATATGCATACTTCCAAGCCTTTTCAGTACCGAGTTGCAGTTCTTCGATGCTCATTTGCGCTGGCTGAAAAACAACATGCTGACCATCGTAAAGCTGCCATTCCTTGGTAAGAATTCGCCCCTCGGACTCCAGTTGCTTATAGAGTCCTGTTCCTGGAAACGGAGTGACAATGGCAAACCGTGGTAAATCGATGCCACATTCGACCGCAAACTTGGCTGTCTTCATGAAGACGTCGGGGCGATCATCATCCAGCCCGAATACAAAACATCCCTGTAGCGATATCTTGCGAGCATGCAACTGCTTCACGATTCGCGGATACTCATCTGGGTTATTAAACGCTTTGTGATTTTTCTTGAGCGTCCCTTGCGACACGGACTCTAAGCCCATCAACAAACCCCGGCACCCACTACGAGCCGCCAGGTCCAATAGCGGAATATCGTCGCAGAGAATTGTGGTTGACAGTCCATACCATTGGATCTTGAGCGGCAATAACGCTTCAAACAATTTCGCTGCGTAATGTTTATCCGAAATCAAATTCAAGTCGATAAAGATCGCCTTCCGAGCTTTGCGGCGTTTGATATCTTCAACGATCTCTTCAACAGGCTTTTGCCACGGGCGCCTGCCCCACGCTGCAGGTACCACGCAAAAGGAACAATTATGGACGCAGCCGCGTGTGGCTTCGAAAACATTGGCAGTGAGAAATTTAGATTCTGGCAAAACGCTTCGGTCGGGCAGGGGATAACCACCCAACTTGAAATCGACACCTTGCTGATATCTTGGCTGTAGATTTCCGGAGGCGTAGTCTCGCAAAAGCTTGGGCCACTCCTCTTCCGCGTAGCCCACCACAATCGCATCGGCATGCTGTTGAGCCTCATCCGGCAATAACGTCACATGTGGACCACCGAGAACAACAGTGATCCCTCGGCTGCGAAAATGATCCGCTAATTCATAAGCCCGCTTGGACGTCCCCGTTATCACCGTTAGACCGATGATGTCCCCTTCCAAATCCATGGGAACGTCCATGATCCCTTCATCAAAGCACTGAACCGTCGCACCGAGCTCTTTGGGCACCAGCGACGCCAAGGTTGGCAATGTCAGCGGCATGTATCGCAACGATTTACCAAAAATGCCACCCCGATGACGATACAGAGGGCCTTTGGGAGAAATCAACACAATACGAGGCGAACTTCGTTTGGTCATGTTGGAAGCGATCATGTTCCTACAACCTCCTCAACCGAATTTTCGCTGGGACTTTCCAGCCGAGTGCCTGGATCTCGACGGTGCAATCCGAACATCATACCTTGCTTCTTCTTCGCTTCCTTAGCGTAAATCGGATTGTACTGGAGATATGCGAGTAACCGCATCGGCGAACTGAGATGCGTTTTGAAATCAAACATTCGCCACAAAATGGAACCCAAAGTATTCCAGCGACGACGGCAATCCCAACACGCTTCGGTCAATTCGTCGGGCGTCATCTTCTTAGGGACAAACGCGGCATGATTAAATCGATACTCGGGATGCAACCACCACTTGCCGTCATACAACAACCGCCCCTCTGACTCCAGCCGTCTATACAACGGAGTATTCGGATAGGGCATCAAAATGTTATAGGCCGCAAAGCAGAACTTGTGATGCATGGCGAAGTCGCTCGTTGCGCGAATCGAATCGACCGTATCATCATCATGACCGAGCGTAAACGCTGCCCAAGTTTGCAAATGATGATCTCGCAAAATCTGAATGGGCTTTTCGTAGTAATCCCACCCCAAACGTTTGATCTTCTCGTTTCCCCGGCGTAAGAAATTCGGCCCCTTCTTCATCCTTTGCAAGTTTGTTGGATTCAGCGATTCGAAGCCAATAACGTTTCCCATGCAGCCACTATCAACCAAGAGTTGCATCAGTTCGGGATCGTTGGTCATATCTAATGAAGCTTGCGAAACCCAACGAATGCGCATTGGAATCAAGTCCCGCAGGAAGGACTTAGCAGCTTCGTGATTGGACAGGAAATTGTCGTCGACAAAAAAGACAAACTTTCTTTCCTGGCTTTCGATTTCATCCAACACCTCTCGTGTGCGACGAACATAATGACTGCGATTGAAGAACACACTGATAGCACAGAAATCGCAGGCGAAGCGACAGCCACGGCTAAACTGCATGAGCGTAATTGGGAGATAGCCCTTATTGCGAAATAGGTCACGCCGAGGTTTGATCCCGCCTTGTTGAGCAATTCCGGGCGGCGAACGATACTCAGGTTTTAGTTCTCCCCTCTCGGCATCCGCAACGACCTCATGCCAAATCAGTTCCGCGTCTCCGATAAAGATAGAATCGGCATGGCGGCGGCATTCATCGGGAAAAAGCGTGGGATGAAAGCCACCTAAAATTACCGGAACGCCACGTAGCCGATACTCTTCCGCGATTTCGTAAGCTCGTCGCGCGGTATAAATCTCGACGGTGATCGCAGCGAGATCGGTCGGCTCGTCAAAGGGAATCTCTTCAATGCGATCATCATAGATCACGCATTCAACATGGGCCGGCGTCATACCCGCCAAGACACCCAACTGCAAAGGCTCCATGCGTCCTTCATCAACGTACAAGCTGTGTTCTAACCTACCAATATTCGGTTTGATAAAGGTAACTTTCATGTGCCAACCTCCATCAAAACTTGGTCATCGGGTGGATAAACTTCATCCAACAGCTTTGTGGGATCACCCAAGTTCATTCCCTGCTTGCGATGAATCTCTCGCCGTGATGTTATGTTGGCCAACGCAAACGCCGCAGCATGTAAAGGTGTTCTACAGTTGGCTCGCCAGTCCAAGGCACGTTTTCCAATACTACTCCAACGATTGAATTCCGTGCGAATGCGATAACAGCCTGCTTGCAGTTGTTCAGGCGACATACCCTTCGGCTTGAACATACAATCGCCGTACTTGAATTCAGGATCGAGCCACCACGGATCTCGTATCAGGCGGTCTTCAGATTGCAACCTCGCGTAGAGCGCGGAACCGGGCGTCGGCGTCAGTGGATTAAAATTAGCCAAGAATAATTTATTCTCGATCGCAAACTCTAAAGTCGCGTCGAATACTTCGGGCGTGTCGTGGTCATATCCCAGCACGAAACCACCATAGATCATCATCCCATGATCGCGAATCTTCTGAATCATTTCCCCATAACTTCCATGTTTCTGGTTCCATGACTTTTTCATCTGCTTGAGGTTGCTGGGATCCAACGACTCAAAGCCAATCATCAAAGATATGCAGCCACTTTGTGCCATGAGCTTGAGTAGCTCGACATCTGACGCGATATCGATACTGCATTGACAGGACCAACGCAGCCTGAGAGGACGAATCGCTTGGAGCAACTCCCGCAATCGCTCCTTGTTATTGAACAGATTGTCATCCGTAAAGAAAACGTATCGACGATCGATTTTCGATAGCTCAGATACCACTTCCGCGACCGGACGCCAACGCAGACTTGTTCCATAAAATGCATGGATTGAACAAAAATCACAGGCGTACCGACAACCTCGGCCAAACTGAACTAAGGCAACAGGCCGATACCGTTTCTTTCGAAAAATGCTGCGGTCAATTGTGCGCTCCGAGAGCTTGGGAAAATGACTTTGGTACTTGCGTTTGAGTCGCCCCCGCTTCGCGTCCTCCACCACCTCCCCCCACACGTCATCCGCATCCCCCACGACTACCGACCGCACATATCGTAAAGTTTCATCCGCGCAAAATGTGGCGTGATAACCTCCCGCAACAACTGGTATCCCTTGTCGTTCGAAATGACTCGCTAGTTGATATGCTCGACGAGCCGTGAACGTTTCTACGGTAATCGCCACCAGATCTGCATCCAGCTTCTCGGGTATCGCTTCCAAACGCTCATCATACAACTTGACTTCACAGTCCTTTGGCGTACAACCCGCTAGAATTGCAAACACCAAAGGCTCCATCGCGTCGGATGAACGCCCCGCATATAGGTTCGGGCGCACAAAAGCAATGCGCATCAATCACCCCAGGCATAATGCCCAAGAAACAAAAACACAAATCAACTCATGCTAAGCAACAACGATCACCGAGCACTTCAAAACAGGCTAGGAAGATTTCTTGCGTCCAATCCAAAATCCGCCGAGAAACCCAAACACTAAGCTCGCCGCTGCAGCGATCAACACCATTCGATTCGTAGATTCCGATACAAACAAGCGAATCACCGAATTATCAAATGAGTTCGCAACGCCACTAAAGCTGACCAACACCCATTTGTCATTTTCGCGAACCATTGTTCCCGACCAGTGGCTTTCCAACGACACCGTCTCTCCACGCTTCAGCTTATATTTGTCATTCATTTTGCCGGTCGAGATCACCATCTTGCCACCATCCAAGACAACTCGCTTTTCCACCGTTGGATCTACTTCGATTTTGTCGATGAACTCACTCAGTTTTTTGAACTCAGCGAGCACTTCGGCATGACCGTGCGATACACTGCCGTCCTGCCATGTCGCTACAACCTCGGGATGGCAGTACTCCTTAAGCATCTCTTCGTATCGACCTTCGTTAAAAGCGGTATACAAATCCTTGCGAAACTTGTCCAACTCCGCTTCCATTTTCGCCAAGTCTCCACCATCCGAAGCAGCGGCATCTGCAGCTACTGGCGGCGTATCCGATGTGGCTGCCTCATTCTGAGCACAAACACGCCCAGTGACAGATAATGTAAGAGCAACGAAAAGCAATAGAAGAGAAACAGGGAGGAGCGATTTCATCTGCACAATCCTTTGGTAAAGGCCTATTCAGCAATAGATTCCAAATCACGACCCACTTAGCGCAATTTTGGATTGATTTGTACACTTTTTTTCCTAGGTTGCAAGAAAAGTCCCCCAAGATGCCAGAGAATAGCGGGGCAAGCAACTACGAAAAGAACGAGAAGGGCAAGTCCATATAACCAGGAAAGCGTTCAAAGGCACAGAAGTGAAGAATTCTATCTTCGAAAGAACGCCATCCAATCACATTGAAATGTGGAGAAGTAGCACAGCGGCCGCCATGGCCAACCGCTGTGCCTTTGAGAATTTCATCTAGCCTGTAATCTTGTTCGCGCCAGCTCGTCCCGCCTCAACCACAAAAGAAGCGCGGGTGATCAGTGGAGCGTCCGGCTTGGTGACGAAGGGAACAATCTTGTACTCCGACGTCCACCCTTTCGGCGTTACAGTGCAATCAACGTATCCGCGTTGAGCATTATAGAACTTCACGAATGGGTTTTCCGAATACATGGTGTCAGTCGTATCTTGCTTATCCACACCATCGCCACCGGAAGATATCGATGTGCCTACAAACTCCGTCGCGACAACAGAGTCTTTCTCATTATCAAAATCCACCTTCAAATCATTCACCCAGTTGCAATGAATGTCGCCCGTGAGCACAACTGGATTCGCGATCTTCTGATCTCGTAGGAAACTCATGAGTCTGCGACGTGGTACTTCATAACCAGGCCATTGATCCATGCTGAATCCCCGCTCCTCACCCGGCCTGCGATCTACTCGGGCCATCATGACCTGCTGAGCGAGCACATTCCAAGTTGCATGCGATGACTTTAACTCTTCTTGCAACCACTGTTCCTGCTCCTTACCTAGCATCTCAGCGTCAGCACGCAGCGCGTCACCAACCTGATCACTCTGCTTGTCATTGTTGGGCTGATCCGTTCGATACTGTCGCGTGTCCAGCACCGCGAGGTTGGCAAGCTTACCAAAATAGATCGATCGATAGAGACGCATGTCTGCCCCAGTTGGAAGCTGCATCTTTCTCAACGGCATATTCTCGTAGTATGCCTTGTAAGCGTCCGCACGCCGCTGCATAAACTTCTGTGGGTCAACGCCTTTCTCTTCAGAAATTTCATCGGCATAGTTGTTATCAAACTCGTGGTCATCCCACGTCACCAGCCAAGGGAAAGCGGCATGTGTTGCTTGAAGATGAGGATCGGTTTTATACAGTGCATGACGATTTCGATAATCTTCTAGTGTGATGATCTCTGGCCCATTATGTTTTCGCACACCTTCCTTTCGTATACCACCCTCGTAGATATAATCGCCCAAATGAATCACCATGTCGAGATCTGCCTTCGCCATGTGTTGATAAGCGGTATACAGACCCGTTTCATAATGTTGGCACGACGCGAATGCCATCCGCATTTTCTCAGGCATGACATCAGCCGCTGGAAATGTTCTAGTTCTACCAACAGGACTTGTATAACCAGCAGCATGGAAGCGATAACGATACCATCGATTCGATTCGAGTCCATTTAATTCGATGTGAACAGCGTGAGCCATCTCTGGTGTAGCCACAAACTTGCCACTCTGAAGCACATTGATCTTGTCGTCATCCGACAGCAGTTCCCATGTGACTTCCACATTTTCCTGCGGCATACCGCCACCAGTAATGGGCTGTGGAGACAAGCGTGTCCACAACACAAAACCATCCGCTGACGGATCGCCAGAAGCCACGCCGAGTGTAAAAGGATTATCGATCAAGTGGACATTGTTGCGCACAATTCCCCACGACTTTCCCGTCATCCAAAAAGCTGCCGCCAACGCAGCACTAGCTTGCAACATTTGTCTTCGATCGACACGTGACATGGTAATGACTCCTGGTCTCTGTGTGGGAGTAAAACAGTGTGGGGATCGCTCTTCAAGCGTACTGTAGAGCGACTACTCTGGAGGGAAATGTTAGCAGAAAAGAGCGAAGAATCTTGGGCTATTTACCATACTTCATCGACTCTTCACTGTAGCCAACGAAACACTAAATTGAGGAGAGAAATCCGTTCACTAACTCCTCTTTTGAATTAAGAAATCATGTAAAGTTTCCAAAACGTGCGATACCGCTCGTGCCATTCGCGAACTTCTTAAGTCGATCTTGGAGCTCGTCGTTCCGTTGTCATCGGACAATATTTCGTGGTCACGCAGCCGAAACATTTTCTCGACTCGCAGTTGACTAGATACACCAAACTCATCCGTACCTCTCTGAAACCGCTCTGCAATGGCAACGAATACGACTCCATCCAAAAGTTCGGGAGCTCCCGGCCCCAGATGGCCAGTCACTGCAATAGCCACATTGGCCTGAGGAGTTAGGTCCAAGGCTCGCAACGTTAGCATGCCAGTCACTTCTTTGGAAACGGGACCAATATCGGGATGCTGCAGCAACATGGAATCGATACCCAACCATTGGTATTTGATGTCCGTTTGATAAACCACGAACGCACCACATAGCCATCCAGAAATCCCAGGCCACTGAGCCAATGTCGCAGAGAAGAGCCCCGCCGTACAACTTTCCGCGCAAACAAGTTGTATTCCTGTTTGCTCCAAGAGTTGACGAATTCGACCAGCTGCTTGCCGATTGCTCTCGCTTAGCAGATCTATCATGTCGCAAACTTCTCGCAAAAATCTAATGAGCTATTGGAATGGATTGGTCACAAAACTTCGTTCTTCATCACTTAAAACCTCGCGGTCAGCTAGCTGACGATCGAGTACTGCCAACGTGGCATCGGACGGATCGTTCGTGCGATTCATAATTCGTTCACGCAAAGTATCCAATGGAGCATCGAACTCCAATATCCCGAATTCCACGCTATGCTCCCTCGCCAAACGGAAAGCCATATCGCGTTGCCATTGCTTGAGAAAAGTACCGTCGATCACCACCGAAAAACCGGCCTTTAGTATATCCTGGGCCAATTCAACACAATGCTTGTAAGTAGCTGCAGTAAAATCCGTAGAGTAAATAAGCTGACTTCCTTTATCCAAGCAGTTCAACCCAGCTAATCTTTTTCGTTCAACGTCCGTACGAATGCGAATTGCCCCAAGCTCTTCGATACACCGCTCCGAGCCTTTTGACTTTCCGCTCCCACTCACGCCGTATGTGATCCAGATTCTCGGCGTTTTCTTCACTAGGTACGAAGTGGATAATTTGACATACCCTAACATCTCCGCTGCCGAGCTCTGCGCGATATTACTAGCAGCACTATTCTGCTCCACGCGCAAAGCAGCGATCCGCGCTCGTACAAGCGCACGGTACGCTAAGAATATGGGAAGAACATTCAGACCGTCATAGTCATAACTCCCCTCGGCATATGCCGAAATAAGTCGGGATGCATTCTTGTGATCACCACGCCAATCCAAATCCATGATCGTGAAGGCCACATCATTCCACACATCGATCCAATAGAAATCTGGATTGAATTCGATGGCATCGAATCCCACAGTATGACCTTGCCAGCGAATCAGGTTCCCTAAATGCAAATCGCCGTGACATTCGCGAACACAGCCTGTTCCCTTCCGACTTCGAAGCTGAGACTCGATTTGCTTTAATCGCGACTGCAGCTGCTGATCAGTACCTTCAATGTCGACGATCGCGCCCATTTTTGTTGCGGCCGCTCGAATATCCAAACAGCATTGATCGAGCTGCAAACTCAAGGATTGTGCAGCCCCCCAGGGAGAGTCCCAAGCAGCTCGCTTAGCCCCTTTGTGCGCTGCAACGAAATGTTGTGCAAGATCATCGATCCACTCCTTAGGCACGTGGCCAGCCTGCGATCGCGACAACAAACAGTCGGCTTGATCGAATTGGTGCATTCGTATGCACCACTCTACATCCTCGGTCGGCTCGCCTATTCGGACCTCACCTTGCTGGCCGTGCAGGCCGACAATATCGATATAGAGTGACGCTGCCCAACTTTTGTTTCGCTCCAACTCTTGCACACAGAACTTTTGACGTTTTTGTAACGAACCGTAATCCAAGAACGGGAAGTCAACAGGTTTCTTCAGCTTATAGGCGTGAGCACCTACCAAAAGAACCCATGAGATGTGAGTTTGAATCAAACGAACCTGATCGAGTGCGACATCGAAAGCATCTTCTGCAAACAGATCAATGGGATTGATGTCACTTGAAAGGTCATCAAAATTCATGAATCCAAGCCTTAAATTCGCTTGAACATTTTGTCGAGCTGATCGCGTGAAAAGAACAGGGCTGTGGGACGTCCATGTGGGCAATGATGCGCATCTTGATAATGATGTCGCTGCTGCAACAACTCGGTGATCTCTTCCGGAGCTAATCGATCGCCCGCTTTGATGGCTGCTTTACAAGCGATCGTATGCAACATGTGATCGAGCAAGTCGCGCGGCTCTGGGCGTTTTCCAGCCCCCATCCAAATCTCAAGAACCTGAACCAACAATTCTGCTGGCTTCTCTTTTCTCAACATGGCAGGGTAAGCCGTTATCAAAACCGTATCACCACCGAATGGTTCAACGTGAATTCCAACTTGCTTCAAAATGTCAGCAGCGTCTAAGGCGGCAGCAGCCTCCGCAGGAGTCAACGAAACCGGTTCAGGTACCAAAAGCTGCTGTGTTTCCAACTTACCTTGCAAAACCTTCGTTCGAATCTGCTCATACATGATTCGTTCGTGCAAAGCGTGTTGATCGATGATCACCATGCCTGATTCATCTTGCGTGACGATATAACGTTGATGCACTTGGAAACCCAAATGAGACATGACCGGTGCGGTCGAAACCGGTGCATCAATTCGGGTAATCGTGGATTCACTTCCTGGATCTGCACTCGACACGTTGCCCGTCCAGGCTTGAGCTCCAGGCGGGAGTGCGGGACTTGCCCCAGAATGCATCTGTGTGGAAGAAGGCTGCCCCCAAGTCGGCAAGGCGGATCGTGAGTTCTCGGTATTGGAATAGGCGGCGGACGATACTATTTGGGACGATGCTATTGGAGCCGATCCAAAGTCGCCTCGCACAGGTGCGCCATCGTAACCACCACGCGCCCCAACACCTTCACCAAACGGCCGGAAGGTTGGAATATCGTTAAACGGTAAGCGGTTCTCTCGAATATGCGGCTGAGCTGGCGAAGTGCTCGCCATGCCGAGGTACTGATCACCGTTTGTTGCACCGAATGCATCTTGTGCAACGCTCGGGAACAACGATTCGCGTGGTGCCCCCTCGCGTCCTGCCTCACTTACATGATGCGACGATGTAGGGGGTTTGGAAACCTTCGCTGTTAAATCCGTAGACAGAAATTTATGGCGTAGCGTCTGGAGCAACTGGCCGTAAATTCGCCCCGCATCCTGGAAACGAACCTCCATTTTGGTTGGATGGACATTAACGTCCACCATTTTCGCAGGCATATCCAAGCGAAGAAAACAAATCGGAAATCGACCTACCATCAACAGCCCGCGATACGCTTCACCCAAAGCATGCTGCAATGCCCTATCGCGAATACAACGGCCATTGAGAAATAGATACTGCATTCGATTATTGCTGCGCGATACAGCGGGATCTCCGACAAACCCACGCAGTGTTATGTCTTCGATTTCGCTCTCGACATGAATTAAATTCTCCGCCACCTCATCACCGAAGAATGCTCCGATTCGCTCAGCCCAACGATCCGTGGGAGGCAAATCGTAGAGTGTCCGCTCATTACTGATTAGAACCATGTGGACTTGCGGATAAGCGAGAGCCACTCGTGTAAAGGACTCGACGACATGTCCCATTTCTGTTTGGGCTGACTTCAGAAATTTGCGGCGGACAGGAGTATTAAAGAAGAGATGTCGAACCGATATTGCTGTTCCAACGGGTGCGCCAACAGGTTGTGGCTCAACCATTTCACCACCACGAACAATCATAATCGCGCCACTTTCGGCATCGCGAGCACGACTCTTCAATTCGAAGTGGCTTATCTCCGCGATGGATGCCAGGGCTTCACCACGAAAACCGAGCGTGTGAATATCGAAAAGATCGTCGGCTGTTTGCAGTTTGCTGGTGGCGTGAGACGCGATCGCGAGCGGCAATTGCTCGATGGAAATTCCGCAACCGTTATCACTGACTCGAACTAAGTCGAGCCCACCTTTTTCAACCACAAGCTCTACGCGAGTGGAGCCTGCATCCACACTGTTTTCGAGCAACTCCTTCACCACACTGGCGGGGCGTTCGATCACTTCACCAGCCGCAATTTTATTGACCAAAGCGGGTGGCAATTGGCGAATGATGGGCATGACAATCCTCCTGCTGGTTATTCTTCTTCGTTATCGTCCGTAGGATCCGCCGCAGAAACGCGCGGCGCATGCCCTTCTTCTTCTCGATACTTATCTAGTTTTCGGTAGAGAGTTCGCGCTCCGATTTGCAGGATGCGTGCCGCCTCTTCACGGTTTCCGCCCGTCATTTGCAGGGTTTCAAGAATGGCCCACTTTTCAATGTCGTGCATCGGCTTACCCAATAGCTGCGACTGAACTGCCGTGTCTACTAAACCTGTTTCGATAACATGATTACCAAGCGGCTGATCTAAGCCACTCTCAACATCCATTAACTCTGGCGGTAAATCATCGAGATCCAAAACACCGTCGGTATCCAGAACGACCATGGTCTCAACAAAATTTCTCAATTGGCGAATGTTGCCTGGCCAATCATAGGCATAGAACTTTCGCGTCACAGCGGGCGAAAATGTGCAAGCACCTTTAGCATGTCGCTTGATGAACATCTTCTTGAAATGGTCCATCAAAGGGACGACATCGTCGCGACGTTCACGCAAGGGAGGCAAATGAACGGTTACGACTTTGAGGCGATAATACAAGTCGTTGCGGAAAAACCCATCTCGGACCAATTGCTCGAGGCTGCGATTCGTCGCTGACAACAATCTTACATTCACCTTAATCGGACGATTATCGCCAACTCGAGTGATCTTGTGCTCCTCCAAAACACGCAGCAGTTTAATCTGCGTGCTCATGGGCATATCACCCACTTCATCAAGAAACAATGTCCCACCATTTGCGTACTCGAATGCACCAACACGATCCGTGACAGCATCGGTATAGGCACCTTTGATGTGCCCAAAGAGTTCGCTTTCAACTAAATTTTCGGCGACGGCTCGCGTATTGAGCGCCACCATACGTTTAGCTTTACGCGGACTATTTTGGTGAATCGCCTGCGCGATCATTTCTTTACCGGTGCCACTTTCACCTGTGATAAGAACCGTGGCATCCGTTGGTGAAATTCGTTTCAAGCGATCGATGACCTGCTGCATCTTATCGCTGACATAGACAATTCCTTCGAAGCCGAATTTTTCATCTAGACGTTGACGGAGTTCTGTATTCTTTTGCCGCAAACGAATCGCTTCCACCGCTTTACTGGTAACGGCTCGAAGACGTCCAGGCGTGATCGGTTTCTCCAAAAAATTGAACGCACCTTGCTGCATTGCTTCAACAGCTTTAGGAACCGTAGCATGGCCCGTGACCATGATCACTTCGCAATCGGGTAGAACTTTGCGGGCTTGAGCCAACAACTGCATACCATCGACATCATTCATCACCAAATCGGTGATGAGCACATCATAGGTATTCTGTTCGATCATTTGCGAGCCTTCAGGACCGCTGGTAGCGACCGTGCAGCGATAGCCAACTCGTTCCAGACTCTCAGTCATGGCCCGAGCGTGCGCGCGATCGTTATCGACTATCAGAATCGAATATTGTCCAGCATCCGCTTCCGCTTCGGCTGAAGGTGTGAAATCTGGATCGGCCATCCGGGAAACTCTCCCTCTTCCCGCCTCTCCGGCGGGCGGAACTCGTGCTATATTAGTGGAGCTTTGTGATGTAGTACCATGAATGTCGGAGCGGTTACCGCAACCCGACATTGTAACAATTTTTTCGAGGTTTGGGCGACTGGAATGACCGTCTATTGTCGAGGTGTACGCGGAGCCACCACGGTTCAAGAAAACACTAAAGAAGCCATTTTACAGGCAACCCGTCAAATGATGGCCCTGTTGATCCGTAGAAATCAAATCGAAGCGGCGGACGTGGCCAGCGTTACTTTTACCGTAACCAAGGACATAAATGCCGAATTTCCGGCCCTCGCTGCCCGGCAAATGGGGTGGCTGGAAGTCCCACTTTTGTGTGGCTACGAAATTGATGTCCCCGGCTCTCTGCAGAAATGCGTTCGAGCCATGGTTTTGTGGAATACACCCAAAAAACAATCCGAGATCCAGCACGTCTACATCCACGATGCCGTCCGCCTTCGCCCCGATCTATGCAAACTTCCCCCTGTCGATTGGTCCGAACTTGAAAACTGGATCCAAGAACAAATGGGTAGCAAATCACAGTAACTTACCGCAATCCTGAGAGACGTAGTCAAGCCTCAACGGTCGTTTGTGCGAATCAAAATCCGGAGCTGAAAAAATGCAGTTAACATGGAAACCGAGTTCATCCTCGAGCGCTCTGCATGCAACTGAGTTGGTCGCACACGGACACTCCTTATCGGATGCTGCTCTACAATCTCAACTCGCCCCACTCGCTGACGCTCTGGAAGATATGGGACAACGATCCATATCGGGAAAAGAGCGATTCTGGGATTGGCTTATCGGACTTTCGAGCGAATATGAAAACAACATTCAGCTCGCCGAGCGAGTTATCGCCAAGACACATGGAACCTCCGGAATACGCCCGGACCTTCCAACCAAATTGGCCGAATTGATTCAGCAAAGCGAGCGAGCGCTCACCGCAACGTACCCTAAAATTGAAGAGGAGTTACCGCTTCGCTTAGGGCCCATGCAAGAACTTTGGAACACGTATGGTCCGGGCTTGATGGTACAAGTCGGCAAGTACTCCGATCCGGCACTCGTCGTTAAAGAAGCAACAATTATCCCCGTCTATCCGATGGTAGGTGGACATGGCGGCGTTTTACTTCAAAGCAATCGTTGCTGGATCGAAGCTGTGCTCACCAATAGCACGCCCACACTTCCTGAAGTCCTTCGCTTAGCCTGGCTTCTATCACAACTCGAAGCAGACCTACCGATACACGGAGAACTGGTCAACAGTGGCAGATTGCCATGGATATCCAGCTTGGCAATGCTGCCTCCCGTGTTACTCGCCGCACAAGAACTCGAATTGGGCCAATTCAGTGAAGATCAATTGCTCCTCGCAATTGAGAAATGGTGGATTCCAAATCCAACCGAACACAGTTTGGTCGATACACTTCTTTCGTGGTGGGACACCTACAGTTCGGAGCGACCTGCGTGGCGAATTGCCTTAACCGCTCTTGATAAGATGCTTCAATAACTCAGCCCAGCGATTCTAACTTCATTCAGGATAATGCGCGATGACGTCGAGTGATGCTCCTGAAAAGACAAGTAATCGTCGCCGGGGATTTTTTCCTGATCTGCCAGACTGGTTAGCACAATTACTTTATTGGCCCACGTTCCTGTGGAACTATTTGCTAGGCCGAATCCTTCATGTGCGACACTGGTGGGACCAAGTGGACGATGGCTTATGGCTAGGCGCCGTACCTCTCCGTGACGATGCCAAACGCTTCAAAGAACTGGGCATCAGCGGAGTCGTGAATATGTGCGATGAGTACGCTGGGCCCGTGAAAGAATACCAACAGGAAGATATCGAACAGCTATATCTCCCTACGGTCGACTTCCATCCACCAACTCTTGAAATGATTGAACGCGGTGTCGAGTTCATACACCGACACGTTACTCAAGGTGGCTCGGTTTACGTTCATTGCAAAGCGGGCCGAGCGCGAAGCGCAACTGTGGTCCTATGCTACCTCGTTGCCTACAAGAATATGACACCGCAAGCTGCCCAACAACATCTTCTCGAAAAACGCCCGCACATTAATCCCCTGATCTATGAGCGAGCAGTCGTCAAAGATTTTGTTGCGAAACTCCAAAAAGCCTAGCGATAAAGCAGGAATTCTTTTCGTCTCAACCGAAACACCTCTGTATTCGCATCGGCTACAGCGAATACTTTCTTGATGTCAGGCTCGTTGAGAAGTGTGTCAACCAAAGTTTGTGATCCGATGAGCTTGATCAATTGTGAGGTTTGCCATTCAGTCGGATGTTCATTACGCAATGCGTGTGCCAACGCTAAACCGAGATGAATGGGCTTTACGCTTTGACGATCTGTAATAAGAATCTGAAAACCTTGACACTCTTCTCCCTCAAACTTGCTGGATGTCGGAGTAAATTTTTCCGCGACAAAACGAACGCCACCTAGTTGATAAGACTCGAGTCGCGTGATCACTTTTCGAGCATCCATCCACGGGGCGCCAACGCGTTCAAATGGCGTATCAGTGCCGCGTCCCACCGATAAATTCGTAAACTCAACACAACCGATACCAGGGTACAGGAACGCTTGATTCAAAGTTCGCATATTGGGAGAGGGACGCACCCAAAATAAATCCGTTTGATCTAAGAACATGTCACGATTCCAGCCTGACACTTGGATCACTTCCAGATTCAATTTCCAATCGCGTTCTGCGGCCAACATTTTAGCTAATTCGCCTGCGGTCATGCCGTGTCGCAAGGGGATGTTGTGATAAGCCACAAACGATCGGATATTGTCGTCGAGCAGTGGCCCCTCGATATCGACCCCGTTAATTGGGTTAGGTCGATCAAGCACGATGAATCGAATTCCCTTTTTGCTGGCCACCTCCATCGCGTTACCCATCGTTGAAATGTACGTGTAGAATCGCGTGCCGACATCTTGAATATCAAATACCAGCGTATCGATTCCTTGTAGGGCCTCGTCCGTTGGCGCACGATTCGCACCGTATAAACTAAAAATTGGTAAGCCGGTGGCCGGGTCCTTATCGTCGGCAATATTCGCTTGGTCGAGCTTACCCTGCAGTCCATGCTCCGGACTGAAAATCGCCTTGAGCTTAACGTTTGAAGCTTGATGTATAAGCGTTGCCGTGGGAATACCTAAGCGAGATTGGCCCGTTTGATTTGTGATCAGCCCCACATTCGCGCCATCAAGAATTTTGAATTGATCGCGAACGAGTACATCGATTCCGCACAATACTTCGCCGCGAGATTTAGTGGAGGATGTAACCGTGCTAGTGTTTCTGGCGTAGTTAGCAGCGATAGTCCCAACCACACCTGCGAGAGGATTTACTGTTCCTTTGCCATCTGGGTGCAAACGACTGCTGAGAAAAATCACTGCTAGATCCAGTTCTGGATCGATCCAGATCGCTGTACCCGTAAAGCCGCCATGACCGAAGGCACGCGAACTCATTGACTCCCCACGATTGGAAGAATAACCCGATTTTTTATCCCAACCTAAGCCGCGTTGACCGCGCGGCACATCACAAGATTGGATCATCAGATCTATAGTCTCGGGTTTGAGAACTTGCTTGTCATTCCATTTTCCGCGCTGCAACATCATCTGAGCATAACGACTCAAGTCGCTAGCTGTGCTGAACAAGCCGGCATGCCCAGCGATGCCGCCCAAAGCAAATGCTCGCGGATCGTGTACTTCGCCGACCATCCATTCTTCACCCCGCCTTTCTGTCGCCACACATCTTTTTCTCAACGCATCGGATGGGAGGTAAGTCGTGTCATTGAGTTGAAGCGGTTCAAAAATGTGCTTTTGCGAATACTCGTGAACGTTTAGCCCAGATTTTCGTTCGACAAGTTCTCCTAAGACGATAAACCCTACGTCCGAATAGCGAAAATCGGATTCAGTTGGATAGTTAAGTGAGAGTTGCCATATTTTTTCGAACATTTCCGATCGAGTCCCAGCATAATCTTTGAGACTATTGTCAGGAATTAGACCGCTGGTGTGCACAAGTAACTGGCGAATCGTAATGTTCGCTTTTTCTTTAGCTGCGAATTCGGGAATATGCTTGCTCACAGGGTCGTTGAGTTCAATTGCCCCTTGTTCGATCAAGTGCATTATGCTGGTTGCGGTTGCAATGGGCTTGGTTAAAGATGCAAGATCGAACACAGCATCAACGGTCATTGGGATAGGCTCGGGTTCAACTTGACGAAAACCGAATGCCTTTTCGTAGACGAGAGCATCATGGTGAAGGATCGCAATGACAGCTCCCGACATTTCGCCTTTTTCTATGGCCTTTTGAATGAGAGGGGCAATTTTTTGGTCAAGCTCAGAGGACGTGGTCGATTTCGCTTGCTCAGACTGAAGTGCCAATGCAGGTTGAGCGTGCCAAAGTAGATGGATCAAAATAAGTACGACACACCACAACAGCAGTTTTGGGGTTCGGCTGTAAAGGGGCAAGTAATCAAAAGCCAAATGCCGGCAAGCATCCGTAGGCGATACCGACATGGCAACGTTCCTTGTTTGGAGGGGAGGGTAGGGGCGGATGGTCACGAGTGATATCGTTATCGATTCATTCTGCGAGCGATCGCTTCTGCGGGAATTGGAATCACATTGGTTGCAGCAACCAAGTCGGTCCGCAAAATATCAGTTGGACCTTCTTCGCCTGCATCTTCGTATTGTTTGTACTGGACGATGAATGCACCAACTTGAAGATAGTTTTCACTGAAGATTGGGGGCCAAAAATCTTCTGCACGCGAAGCAAGGGTCCGAGCCAGATAGCGAGTGGCCTTTCCAGAGAAACCACTGAGCACCATATCCAAGCGTCCAAGAGATTCACGGTAAATATAAAAAACAAGTGCCACGTCTTCACCGGGACGATTACCACCAGCGTAGACCCATGAACCGTCGGCTTGTTCATAATAAATGCCTGGCTCCATGTTCTTGTCATTGACGCTTAACTTCATGCCCGCAGAGTTCGAAGGTGGATGAGGGTCGCGCTCACGATAACGCAAGAAGAATGGAATTTTTCGATCGCTCGGTTTTGCTACATCATCTTCGCTATGAAAAGGGGTCGAACCAAATGTTTCTGCAAGAGTGAGCTCGACGACGGGATTGCTTTTTACACTCCCCACACAAACGAGAGCTTTGTCGCCATCAGTTTGGCAGAAATCCTGATACGTGAATTCAGCTCTCTGGCGAGCTTCCGCTTCTGGAACCTGGCCCGGACTCCACACCAAACTTTGTTGTAGGTGTTCTGGGTGCGGCGGAAGACCTCGGGAGTGCCCCATGGGTTTCGCGGTCGACTGAATATGCTTGGCCGTTCCACCTAGCGTCGACACACCGTTAAGGACTTCCCCCAAAAGAACTGAGTCCGATGCCACAACCCAAGCTGTCCCCGGTGAATCCTCTGCTTCTTGACGTCGGACACCCACACAGATTTCCAATCTCTTCCGCCGAGCCAACAGTTCCCAAAAATGTTCAGGCTTAACAGCAAACAGTGCGCCGGGGAGTTGGTCAGCGGTTGCATAACCATGCTCCACCAGGTAATCGCAAAGGCGCGAAAGAGCTTCAATCGGAATGTACTTCGCCTCGTTTTTCAGCAATGCGGCGACCTGATGTCGGTCGAGTCCCGTATATTCAACAATGGCCTTGATGGTGCCGGGCCTTTTTCGTCGATCGGGTGTATGACCTAACAGTTCGGCAAGACGAAATGCATATTGCATAGGGAGGCTCACAAGAAAGAATCAGCCCGAAAACGCGCGCACCAGAGCACGCGTCAGCTGCCGAAGTCTCTTTATGGTAACAATTCCCCCCTTAAACATTCTACCCTTATTCCGAAATTTTCCAATTATCCTCCCGCGCGACGCTCGCGCGCCTGTCCCCGCGCGACGTATTTCAATTCACTTCAATTTGCGAAGGCGCGGCGGCCCCTCTGGAACAAAGATAAAGCCCTACTGGAATTGTGAACTCGCAATAGAAAGTCGAGCTCACAGCTTCTTACGTCAAAGAGAAGCGTAAGACAGTGAATGCACCCACGAAAATGCAATAGATAGTTTCGCTATAGGTAAATGATGACCGAGCTTCACAGGCAACCGTCCGCTCTTTGGTTTCCGCTCAAGAACGGCCATTGGTGTTTTCTCTAGCATGGACTTCCGTTTAAGTTAACCACGCACCGCTTCCCCTCGCGCACAGCAACGCGTCTCAAAGCCTCTCTATCTGTCGCATAATAGTGCCCACGCATCGGGACTGAGCCCAACTTGAGTTGCTGCTTACTCCATTTCGAATGTTCGATCCCCATTCTTTGGAGGATCTCTGTCGCCTCACTCGAAATTGAAGCTTTGCCTTCTCGAGGCAACCTACCAGCTTCTTCAACTAAAATCATGTATTGAATCAATGTAAGACCATCGAACATTCCTCCGCAAAAACCATCATCTGAACGGTTCTCGATAGAAATCAACCACAAAGATGACTCCGCTTCGAAACAGCCTATTCCATCGACCAAACATCTATTGAACCGATCGGCCATTTCGGGAAAGAGATTTGACCGAACGGCATTTTCGAAACGCAAGCGAAAGGAAGTAAACTCAGCCTTTTCAGGCAGATCTACTATTCCAGCAGCAACAGGGTTGAGATCAATGTAAATTGCGACATTCAATAACGCCTGAAATCCAAGAACTGCGATCGACTTGTATCGACCTTGAAATAGGGTTCCAGTACAGCCTTCCAATTTGTTTGCGAAAGCAGACAGGGGTTGTTTTAGGAAACGGTGAAACCACCCCATATCCGTCAAGCGGCTACGTCGCTCTTCTACAAATTCAAGATCCTTCGCTTTCTCGTCTATCCAAAAATCAAGCTCATGCCCCTTAAGCGTCTCTCGCTTCTTGTTCTTCGGTGGACACAATTGTACCCATCGCGAGACAACCTCACGTGCTGACCAGACTTGGGCTTTTTCCAAATCCACTCGCAACAACAAATGAAAGTGATTTCCCAGAATTGCATGGCCACCAACACCGATTGCGAAAATCTTTGACAGCCTTCGAGTCTCTGATTCGATTCTCTTTTTCAACTGCTTCTCATAACGGTCCAGAATCGTAAGCCCCCGAGCAATTTTACTGATGCAATGGAACCAATGCGTATCATTATAGTTCACTGTTTTTCTTCTTGCTGTCGTCATAACTCAACCCAACGATACAACCACTTGTACACACGACACAAACAGTACTACACAAAAGAAATAAATACGAATAACCACATACTATACATACGACTACACAACGTCAACGTCCTTACACCTACACTAGCTGATTTGTGAATGGATTTTTTGCTACGAATACACGAAAGCGGTTTCATTCTTTGTAAAGCAGACTCGGCTCACTCGACTTTGAGGCTAGTGAGCCCTCGCAATTAATTTTTTTATTACACGAAACGACTGCTGTTCTGGCTTGGCGGCACGAACCATTGAGCGTCCTTCCAGCAGAAACGCAGAATTCTTTGGGATTCACTGGAAGAACTGCTATCATTCCTATTCGGCTCCTCTCGTTTAACCCCACCCATATGATGATGAACGCGATGAACGCGCAAAACCTGTCCCCGCACATCAGCACCTCTGCCATGCCTGTCCCCGTGAGGGGGCTCGCGCAATGCCTGTCCTTGTGTGTGTTGGGGATTCTGTGGGGTGGGGTGGGACAGGCGTGGTTGATGGGGCAGGACGAGAGGGGATTGGAACTGGTTTCAGCTCGGCGAATCTGGGATGAAGCTAAACACAATGCATTTACCGATCTTATTTTCTTTCAAGATCGATGGTTCTGCGCTTTCAGGGAAGGCTCGCAACACGTGTCCCCGGATGGGGCGATCCGCGTTATCACTTCCATAGATGGTGAACAGTGGGAGTCCGCAGCTCGCATCTCCTCGCCGAATTCAGACCTCCGCGATGCCAAACTATCAATCACACCAGATAACCGTCTCATGCTCAGCGGTGCAGAAGCGCTCCATTACCCAGACAGATGGACTCATCAATCCGTCGCGTGGTTCTCGAAGAATGGATTCGAGTGGTCCGAGAAAATAACCATCGGAGATCCAAACTATTGGTTGTGGAGCGTGACCTGGAAAGACAATATCGCGTACAGCATTGGCTATAGTTGCTCAGATCAAAAGAACATTCGTCTCTATTCGAGCACCGACGGCAGCAAGTTTACTTCGATCGCACCAAACCTTTTCTCCGCTGGCTACCCCAACGAATCCTCCATCGTTTTCGATGAAGATCAAGCCGTCTGTCTTCTGCGACGCGATACGAACCCAAATTCCGCTCTACTCGGAACCTCCACACCTCCCTATCTAAATTGGGAATGGAAGGAACTAAACAAAAGAATCGGCGGTCCAAAACTCTTACAGCTCAGTGACGGCCGCTTCCTGACAGCAGTCCGCCTTCACGATCCCAAGATACGCACCGTACTCTGTTGGCTCGACCCCAACAACGCAAGCCTTCACGAAGCCCTTACACTTCCCTCTGGGGGCGACACATCCTATGCGGGCCTGGTTGTCAAAGATGACTTACTTTGGGTCAGTTATTACTCGTCTCATGAAGAAAAAACCGCTATCTATCTCGCCAAAGTGCGCATTCATCCCGTCCGAATTCCGCTTGGCTCCAAACGCGAACTCTTCGTCGACCATTATCTTATCGACGATCTCAACAACACCTCACTCCAACTTCATCGGCCTCAACTTGCTGCATCAATGTCAGAACCCGCCAATTCACTTGAATATGGCACTGTCATAAAGGATGGTGACCTCTATCGGCTATACACGCGCGAAGGTCGTGGAGCAAAATTTGATGGCGATTCAACGGAAGTTACTCGCTACTGCGAAAGCTCCGACGGAATCCATTGGAAACATCCACAACTAGGATTGTTCGATATTGATGGCAATAAGAACAACAACGTGATCTTGAATGAGCCTCCCTTCTGTCATAACTTCGCCCCATTTCTAGATCACAATCCCAATCACCAACCGTCACAAAAATTCAAAGCCCTCGCAGGTACCGTAAAGTCTGGACTCTTTGCCTTCGCTTCCGAAGATGGAATTCACTGGAACAAACTTCAAAACACTCCAGTCATCCAGTACACCAAAGAATATGCATTCGATTCTCAAAACGTCTCCTTCTGGTCAGAAGCAGAACAAAAATACGTCTGCTATTTTCGACACTTTCTAGACAATAAACTCCGGAGCGTCTGCCGCACAGAATCTAAGGACTTCATTCACTGGAGTCCCCCTAGACCACTGCAACCCAATCTACCAGGCGAGCACATCTATACCACGTTAACGCAGCCCTATTTTCGTGCCCCGCACATTTACATTGCCACTCCAACTCGGTTTCATCCCGAAAGAGGTGAAAGCACCGACATTCTATTTATGTCTGCGCGTGGTCCAGCTCGTTTTGATCGTACATTTCGTGAAGCATGGATCCGCCCCGGACTCGACCCGAATCGTTGGGGTAACCGTTCGAATTATGCAGCTTGGAATATTGTCCAAACCTCTGAAACCGAAATGTCACTCTACACCACTCCCTTTCGTCGCTTTGTTATGCGACTCGATGGTATTGCCTCACTTCATGCTGGTTTCGACCCTGGTGAAATGATCACCAAACCGATTCAGTTCTCTGGCTCACACCTGGAACTCAACTACTCAACCAGCGCCGGCGGCAACATCCGCATCGAAATCCAAGATGAATTGGGAAATGTCATACCAGGTTTCTCAATCGATGATGCTCTGCCTCTTGTTGGCGATTCAATTGCTTCGGACTATCAATGGAAAGAGAGCCCGTCACTCAAATCGCTCGAACAAAAAAACGTCCGCCTCCGCTTCGTCATGCAGGAAGCAGACGTCTTCTCAATTCGCTTCCATGATCTCACCAAATAGCTGAGCGAACATGAAACAACCTCTCACCAATTATCTACGTTCATTCATCACATATCTCGTATGTTGGACTTGCCTTGGCCATGTCGTATTATCTGCTCCGCCAGAGTCCACATTCGACAGCACCATTCGGCCGATATTCAAAGAACGTTGCTTTGCCTGCCATGGATCTCTCAAGCAAGAAGCGAATTTGCGAGTCGATACAGCCGCTTATGTTCTCCGCGGTGGTGACAGCGGCAACACAATCCAGCCACGTGATCCCGCACACAGTCTCCTTGTTTCCCGAATCACTTCGACCGATCTTTCGATTCGCATGCCCCCCGAAGGTCACGCTCTCACTTCATCACAAATCGATAGCGTGAAGCAATGGATTCTTGACGGTGCCCCAGTTCCTAAAAACGACCACCCCGAACCCTCTCCGTCAGATCACTGGGCTTTTCAACCAATCTCTCGTCCAGAAATTCAACTTCCGACAAACTCCGACCACTCTTTCGCGAATCCGATCGACTTTTTTCTCTCTCTTGAACTCGCAAAACAAAACCTGTCGCCCCAACCCTCAGCCACTCCATCCCAACGTATCCGTCGTCTCTATTTCGATCTCATCGGCCTTCCTCCAAGCCCAACACAACTTAACTCCTTTCTTACCGACAATGCACCCGATGCCTATAACCGCACCGCGTTGCAACTTCTCAACTCTCCCCAACATGGTGAACGCTGGGGAAGACACTGGATGGATATCTGGCGTTACGCTGATTGGTTCGGACGCCGCTATGTTCCCGATGTGTGGAACAGCGCACCACAGATTTGGCATTGGCGAGATTGGATCGTACGTTCAATAAACCACGATGTTGGATATGACCAAATGATTCGCGAAATGTTAGCTGCCGACGAAATCAATCCCGGCGATCCTAACTCAGCGGTAGCCACGGGTTTCCTCATCCGCAATTGGTATGCACTCAATCCGAACGATTGGATGCGTAGCAATGTAGAACATACCGGCAAAGCATTTTTGGGCCTGACGTTCCAATGCGCTCACTGCCACGATCACAAATATGACCCCATCACTCAACAGGATTATTTTAGCTTTCGTGCTTTTTTCGAACCAATTGGGATACGACAAGATCGATTACCGGGCGAACCAGACCCAGGCCCGTTTCAGGAATACGAGTACAGCACGCAACGCAAGGTTCAACGCTTAGGCATCGTTAGCATTTTTGACAAGAACCCCGAAGCCAAAACATACTTCTACACAAACGGAGATGAGCGAAACAGAGAGACGGACCATCCCACTCTCGCTCCCAATGTCCCACAATTCCTCGCCCAACATTTCTATCCGCCCAAAAGTCTTTTGCAACTTCCCGCTTCTGCTTATTACCCTGGCCTCAATCCTCAACTTCGAGAATTACTGACCAAGGACCTTGAAAAAAATATACGCATCGCCGAATCGGAACTCCGACACGAAAAGTTGACATTCGAAACTACCTCGAACGCACCTACAACTCTTGAGGCCCAAGCGAAACTTCAGCGTTTAGAAACTGAATATCACTCTGCCTTCGCCAATGAAGACACCAGTAATCAACCCTTTGACTCTCATTCGCTTCTCCTCAACGCCACCGCTGGACGAAGGATGATCTACCGCTCTTTACCTGAATGTACTCAACCTCTCTCTGAAGCCCATATTTCTTTCGACATCTCCATTCGCTCAAAATCTCATCTCAATTTTCAACTCACCCGCGACAGTTCCAAAGGCCTGACAGCCTCCTTCGTTGGGTTTGAAAATGGTGAAATTCGCGCCTATAAGCCCAACTCATTCGAAGAATTTGTTGTGGCCAAATTTGACGAAACCCAACCGACCCATTTTCACATCGAGATACGTATCGTCCCCCAAATCGACCAAGCCGAACTTACCGTTCTGACGTTATCACGTAAAGAAACACTAGCGACAAAAATCCCAATCGCCCTGAACCAATGGAATCCCTACCAAAACCTGACCCAAGGCATCCTATTTGACGCTCGCCCGGGCGCTCTCGCTGCTATCGATAACCTTTCCATAAAGTCACAGCCAACATCATCAACGAACAGTGATTTAATCCCCGTCGTCCACTTCGATTTTGATTCATCGGAGTTCAATCTCGATTCCGACATTATCACCTTACCTCATTGGCAATCGCTGTCGTTCAGCATTCCACCTGCCGATTCGCGGATTGTCCGTCGTATTCCCAACGAAACCCAATTGCTGCTCAAAAAAGAAATCGCCCAAATGCGCCGCATAGCTCAGCATCCCAAGCTGAAATTGCAGCAAGCGGAAGCCAACCTCTCCGCCGCTCAAACCCATCTCGACGCACATCGCGCAACCGTTCAAGCTGATGATCAAAAATTCCGACCAGACCACAACAACACAAACGGACTCAGTGATCGTGAACTCGCCAACAATGCCCAAATACAACAGCGACTTGCGGAACTACACACTCAAGAAGCAGCCTGTTTGGCCAGAGAAGTCGCGTTAGCTGACTGCGAAGCGAAACCCCACGATGCAGCTAATCGACTAACTGATATTCAAACAGCGCAAACAGCTTGGGCCAACGCGAAGGCTCTTCTCGAGAAGGCTCGCCAATCATTCCAACAACCAGTAACCGGAGATTATCAGCCACTTACTCGAAGCTATCTTCCACAGAGCACCGGTCGACGAACAGCACTTGGCCAGTGGATAACACACCCGAGAAATCCTCTCACCGCGCGAGTTGCCGTGAACCATATTTGGATGCGACATTTCCATAAGCCACTTGTCAACAATGTATTCGATTTTGGTCGAAGTTCTCCTGAGCCGCGTCAACTACAATTACTTAACTGGCTCGCTGCAGAACTCATTGAATCCAATTGGAGCATGAAACGAATCCACTATTTGATCGTTACCAGCGAAGCCTTTCAACGGTCGTCATCCGGCAATAATCCCGTTGCCACTGCAGTAGACCCCGACAATCAACTCTATTGGCGAATGAACACTGGGAGACTTGAGGCCGAAGTGATCCGTGATTCTATTCTTCACATCGCAGACTCACTTGATCTTCAGTTCGGTGGACAAGAACTGGATAACAACCTTTCATTCACTACTCATCGCCGATCAATCTACTACTGTTGCCAGCCCGAGGAAGATGGAAAGAGTCCTTTGGGGCAACTTTTTGACGGACCAGATCCAACGGATTGTTATCGGCGTACACGCACGATTATTCCCCAACAAGCTCTCGCCCTGACAAACAGTTCAATCGTTCATCAAGCAGCTCAAAAATTGGAAGAAAAGCTGCGGCCAAACATAGCGAATACACCTTCCCAACAGCTCTTCATCGAAGCTGCATTTCAATCCATTCTTAATCGTTCACCATCGCAAGATGAAATCGACTCTTGTTTGGCGTTCCTGCAGTCCCCGTCTCCTGATCTTTCAGTAGAGTCCTCAACAAACGAAACAGCAAATCGACAGCGCTGTGCAAGTCTACTCCGTGTTCTCTTCAACCATAACGACTTTATCACAGTACGCTAAAGGTGCGAAATGCTTCCTCGCCGCAATACCTCATGTGGTCCATGTCGTCCATCGGAGTCGCGACGTGCTTTCCTAGCGGACCATGGACTTGGTTTCACAGGCATGGTTCTCGGCTCGATGCTCTCGACGGATCGCAGCGGGTTGGCGAACGCAGCGTTTGATACTTCACGCGCAGCGGTTGCAAAATCCGTGATCTGGATTTTTTTGTCAGGTGGCTACAGCCATCTCGAAACGTTTGATCCCAAACCCGCACTCAACCGCTACGCTGGCCTGACCTTCGATAAAACACCCTTTGAAAACCCGATCAATTCTCCTCTGCACAGAAAACGATTCCGCTCTGTTCCAGCTGAGGAGATCAACGTTCGCGATGTCTATCCCACCATTTATCCTATGCAAATAGGCTTTCGTAAACATGGTGAAAGCGGAATTGAAATCACGGACTGGTGGCCACACTTGAGCAAGTGTGTTGATGACCTATGCTTCGTTCGCAATATGTGGACGACCGACAATGATCATGCTGCCGAAAATCAGATTCACACTGGTCGGCATCGACTCGATGAAACCCAACCGAGTATCGGATCCTGGGCTACCTACGGGCTAGGTTCTTTTAACGACAACCTCCCCAAGTATGTTGTGTTGGGCGGCCCTACTCACTCCAACACAAGACAGTCCATTGACTCTTATTATCTTGGTCCTCAATATTCGGGTGTTCCGATTGCGTTGGACCCCAAGAATCCTCTCCCTTTCGGACAACGTTTCGGCCAACAATCCGCCAGCGAACAAGCCCAAGAATTCGAACTGATACACCGTCTTAATGGCCTAACTGCTCGCGAGTATCCAGAAGATGCCGAACTTAGTGCCCGGATTCGCGCCTATGAATTAGCCTATCGCATGCAGTCCGCGGTCCCTACTGCAGTGAACGTCAATAACGAAACTGAAGCGACACGAAGGCTCTATGGCTTGGACCATGAAATCACCAAAGTTGCTGGTGAACGTTTCCTAGTCGCCCGTCGACTCATTGAGGAAGGTGTTCGCTTCGTCCAAGTGTTCCCTTCTGCTTATGGCACATGGGACTCTCACCAAAAACTTAAGGAAAATCATAGTCGTCTCTGCCAGTCGGTCGACCTTCCCACTGCGGGCTTATTACTCGACCTAAAACAAAGAGGCCTTATGGATGATACGCTTGTCGTTTTCTGTACAGAATTCGGACGGACTCCTGGACTCGAACGACGCGGTGGTGGCATCGATGGAAGGGATCACCACCCAAACGGGTTTACGATTTGGCTAGCAGGCGCGGGGATTAAGAAGGGGTTCGTTCATGGTGAAACTGACGAACTTGGCTATCACGCGCTAGGAAGTGGACATTATGTTACCGATCTACACGCTACCGTTCTTCAATTAATGGGCATTAATTCGCGTTCGCTTGAAGTTCCCGGACGGCGAAGACTCGACATCGATCACGGCAACGTTATGACCGAATGCTTAATTTAACGCCTTTTCCTAACCCAAACGCTTACCCTGGATTATAAAATTTGGACGAGAGCCTGCGCGAACATCACTCACAAAAATCTTTCTCGCCAAGACTAGCGTTTCTCTCCTGCATTTTTCTACAATCGTGTAAAGCGCAGCAACTGCCACAGCAATCGCTTGGAGCGATTTTTTCACCGCTTGCCAACGCGTGCCACCATCGTTAAATCGTGATCTGATGACTCTGTTGGTTCCTCATTCATTTTGTATAGCTTTGTTTTCGCAAGAGAACATTCTGCTTGATATCGCGGAAAACCAATCGCCAACGGACGAAACTTCCTTAAACGCATTGCTCCACGACATTGATGCAGCGCTACGCGACGAAGCACCTTATGCTCCCCCACCACTTGACCTTCAGGCCGCTAAATGGAGCTTAGGTGTTTTATATTGGGGCTGCAAAACACTATTGAACCGATTTGAAACTCGAACTCAATTGCCGGATTACTTGAGCCATGCTGAACCGGATGGTCGATCCATTGGTCATCATTGGTCCGTAGATATTGGCCTCCGTTTTTTATCCGATCTCATTCGCCGAACTGCGGCTGCGGCAGCGGACGATTCGCTGATCGCTACGCTCCTCGGTTTGGGAGCGAGTTGGCCTTATTCTTCAATCGGAACAAACTCGACCTGGAACGACGAACGGCTACAGCTGATCTTGAGCGATCCGTGCTTACGCCATCTGTTATTCGATCGAATCGAACAACGACGCGATGTCCCCCATTCGCAACTCACACAACTCGCTGAGCTTTATCAACGACACATTGCCTTACCGCAATCCACACTTTGAAAGGTCAATCGATTGAACGAAAATTGGTTACCGTATGCTGCTGCGATCCGAACTGAAGTTCTTGACCCAATTAAGTCACGTCTCATTGGGAAAGATGAGATTGTTGAGGTCCTCGGTATCTCGTTGGTCGCTGGCGAAAATACTTTTCTGCTTGGACCACCGGGAACTGGCAAAAGCGCTCTTGTACACGAACTAGCTGCTCGCCTGGGTGGTCGTTCATTCGATTATCTATTGACTCGCTTTACCGAGCCCAGCGAGCTGTTCGGTCCATTCGACTTGCGAAAGTTGCGTGAGGGCGACTTGGTTACCAATACAGAGGGTATGTTGCCAGAAGCCGACTTTGTGTTCCTCGACGAACTTCTCAACGCGAATAGCGCAGTTCTCAATAGTCTGCTTGCCGCTCTCAACGAACGAGTCTTTCGACGGGGGCGAGAGAAAACAAAACTACCGATGCTCATCGCCATCGGAGCCAGCAACCGATTGCCGGAAGATGAAGCATTACAAGCGTTGTTTGATCGATTCCTTCTCCGCGTCCATTGTGGCAATGTGGAAACGGATCGCCTCGGAGAAGTTCTCGACGCAGGACGAGCTCGTGAAAGAAATACTGAATCCGCTTCGTCCCTATCGGTTGCTGCAATCCGTACACTTCAAACAGCCATTTTGGACGTCGATTTATCACTGGCGCGTCCTGCTTTGATCGAAATCATCAAACAACTTAGGCAAGCCGGCATGTCGATCAGCGACCGACGCGCTGTTCGTCTACAGCGAGTCATCGCAGCCAGCGCCGTTGTATCCGGTCGCACGCTGGCACTAGCATCGGATCTATGGCCACTGCGAATGATTTGGGATGCACCTGCACAAATTGAAATGCTTCAAAGCCACGTACAGAATGTGATTGAAAAATTCGCCAAGAAAGAGCCTCACGAGGATGTCAGAGAGCATCCGTTGGCAAACCCAGACCGTGGTCCCGATCCAGAGCTACTTAATCGCTCACTAGAAGCCTTAGCTCAAGCCATTGGAAGTACAAACGTCGCTGATAGCCTTTCTCTACTTGCCGCTCGAGTCGAATGGGTACAAAACGACTCTGCTCGCGATCACCTTCGGCAGAAAGTCAACGATTTACGCACAACAATCACTACCCCCAAGTAAACTACAATGACGCCCCCAAGTTTCGCGAAATCAAACTATCGGTTTATTCGAATCCCCGCTGAAACTGCGGAATCGGTAATCGGTTCGCTATTGGGTTTTCCATTTTCAATCGCGCGCGAAGCTCAACACTATTGGCTTCGATACTCGGCGGATAACGAACTTTGCCGCGCGGCAGCGTTATCCATTCCATCGGAACACTTCTCGTTGCATGCCGAAGATTATTTGGTTCAAGATGGTGCGCAAATTGCCACAGATCGGCTTCCCAAACTCACCTGGACTTCACTTCGAGACTTTGTGCAACTCCGACTCCCGCGCGCTAACCTAGCTGGTCGCCTCCAAGTCAAGCAGATTGCTGCCTGGGAACTCCAGCGAGGAGGAAAAGAACAAGCAGCCGACGCAGCCTTGTATGATGCGGTGGCCTTGAATCAATGGCTGACATCAGCTTCCGCAGTTAGATTGGCCTCACTTCGCTTTTGCGCAGCCGCGATAGCACACGATACTGCCAATGCAAGAAATGACAATTCACCCATCGTGTTTGTCGTTGGCAATCCCCTTCCACCCATTCCTTGTCAATTTCTGTGCAAACTCGGAAGAATATTTATTCCCGCTGGCTACCACTGGGTCCCCAGTCTCGACTCATCCATTGTCGAGCAGTCGTTTGGCGTGCAGCTCGATCAATGGCTTTTGTGGACGGTCGATTACGGATGGTCGTTACTCATCGAGAATCATTGCCTCCCGTTATCTCGCGCGTCGTTGCGGGCAACATTGAAGGAAATGTCGACGAGCAATTAGCATGACAACTTTGCCATTAATGTATTTGGATACCCCCAACCCTTCGCTCTGGAACTACCGAGACCTTGGGGATGTATTGGTGTGGGGCGATACTGGTGAGACGATTATGCTCGCCGCGAATGCCGCTGCCCTATGCCAATCTCTACTGCGTGAGCTCAAAGGGCTTCCATCCCTCACGGCTATTCTCTTCGTATCCGATGCGTTAAGCAAAGGCTGGAACCGCTCCCTTGCATTTCAGCGGGTAGAATTACTGCGCAGTTCCATCGCCTCTCGCTCAAGCAAACACGACAAAGATGCCCTTTCGCACGTTGTTGATTGGTTAGAATCATTGGGCCAACTGTCGACAGACCTACGTAAAGGCATCCATGCACAGTGCGCATTCTTAGCGGAAATTTGGGAGAAATTTCCTGCAGCATCATTAGAAATTGACCAGCAAGATGCCGAGATAGCCATTGCTTGGCTCAATCTATCAGCTAATGAACGCGTTGAATTTGACTCGGCAACCATCGATATATCGAGCTATAGAAGCAAGAAGGCCGTACAAGCTCTCGAGTACGCTTCGTTATTGACGATCGATGAGAAAGCGATTCGAAATCGCTTGAATACTGGGATTGGTTCGGTCACCGAATTACCTTCTCCGGCCGACCCCATAGAAATCAAAGATCCTATAACGCAATTGCTAAACAAGCTTCACCAGGATGCCCCCAACAGTGAACAGGGATTCCTAGCCAGTCTCGCTTGGGAAGTCTCCTCACTGATCGCACTCCCTCGAAAACCAAGCGAACCTGATGATTTACAGATCGGCGGCGTCAGCGACATCTCGAATCGTGGTAATCCCGAACGGCTCTTGATGACAGAACTAGCTGCAGAGCCCGACTTGCTCATTGCGAGAATCGCTAACGGTCAAGCTCTTTATTTGAGACGCGAGTCTCCCCCCAAGCCACGCCCGCAAACTCGCAATATTTTGATCGAAAACGGAATTAGATGCTGGGGAGAACAACGCTTTACGATGTTAGCATTTGCGTTTGCGGTTGCTGCATCCGAAGAAAAACGCGTCTCGCAATTACAAATTACCACTCTCGCTGGTCACGAATTGTTTGACGAAGACTTCACCACCACAGATGGTTTGGCAAAAGCGTTGGAACGGTTACATCCTACTCCGCACCCTGGCCAAGCGTTGGAGAACCTAGTACAGCGATACCGGAGAGAGAAACTGCCTCTATTGGAACCACTGCTCATCGTGACCGCAGCCACAGCTGATGACGCACAGTTTGCATCGAAAACCAAACTACTACCAACACCGTATCTCTTAGCTGTTGTCGAACCGGAGCGATGGGTCGAGATCCGCGAACAGACAGAGCGCGGAAGTTCGGTTTGGAAGCGACTGCAGTTAAAACCTGCAGTACGAACGAAGCACAAACCGCCCCCCACAGACGCGCCTCAGTTCACCAAATTATTATGCAGCCCTCTCCGCTTTTTGAGTGATATGAATGCCTCATTTGTTCAAGCATTTCAAAACCGCGACCACCCTGGTGCTTGGTTGCTCAATAAGCAATGTCGACTTTTATACATGAATCTCCGAGGGTCAGGCGGAATCGAACTTGGTTCGCTTCCCACTGACAATGTCATTGCTGCCTACACACCGACAAACGATTCGATTCAATTGGTGTTAGAGCTCAATGGTCGCTCTGACAATGAAGTGATTCATTACTTGGCACACGTTTCTCTCTACGCTGGAATTCGTTGCCAAACGCTAGAACTTGCAAGTGACTCACCACGATCGGTAAAGTATAGTTTCGACCAGGGGAATATTTGGCGAATTGGTCCAACTCTTGAGTTACTAGACCAACAGACCGGTAGAGTCAAAGCAGATTGTCCTAGGCGTCAACGTCATCTCGGAGGCCCATTTTTTGGTGATCGAGATCTGCTGCTCGCATCCTACGTGAATGGGGCTATCGAATGGCATTTTCTAGGGAGATGTATTTCACCGATCGGATTTGTCGTTCGTACGGCCAGTGGTCCAATCGCTGTCGCATCTGATTTTTCATGGACTCAGCGCTTCACTGGTAACAATGAGCCCGAACAGTCATCAGGTCGCAAGGTTCTTTCCAACTTGCTGCCCGAGCTAGTTCGAGTCAATTATGATCAAACCGAAGCCCTCGCCACCATTTCCCGAGTCACTAAAACGATTGGCTTTAATACGACAGCGCCACATAACGATGTAATGGCAATTTCCATCTCGCTGCAGAACCGTACCCTATCAGCCTCTCGACACTCCGTAACAGAAGCAATTCGCGACTTCGATAGACATCGTCTTCACTTCCCTATCAACCATTCGGTCTCAGCAAGATTCAATTATGTTGGTTGCCACTCTGATGGACTTTTGCTGGCTCGAAATCGAAGCAAAATCAGTATTGTAAAATGTGAAAAGGGGCGGTTTTTCCTGGACGAAGTACGTGAACTAGGCTTAGCCGATACGCTACGCTGCTTTAGCGACGACATTCCACAAGACAGCCAACGAATTAGACGCAAATGGAGACTGAACCGGGCCGATATTGGCAATTGCACAATTTGGCTTGATTCGCGCGGGCTGATTCACCTACGAGATTTCGATGGCGCAGAGCTCTCACTAATGATGGCCCAATCCTCAATGGCCGGTTGGTTCAGTGATGGTGAGCTATTCGGTCCTAGCTATTTCACAACCCAGGTCAGCGCACACGCTTCCGAGAAAATTTGCCGTTGGTATGCGAGGTTCCTCGAACAATGTTATCGATAGAAGCTCGTCTCTCATACTCAGAGCAAGCCAAAGAATTCCCTGCTGCGACAGGCTGGTATCTCGCCTGTTCAGAGCCTGTTGACTGGATCGCAGCTCTGCGAGAAATTGGCCCGCAAGTGAGAACGACAAAATTCTTCCTTGCTCCGACATCTCCTAGCGATCTCAATGCCTCTGGCTTGATTGCGATCGTCGAGCAATCCGAGACTGGCACCAAAACACCACTCGCTGCTGTCATTGTTCCGGCAGGCGCGATCCCGTTGGTAAGGTATTCTTCATCTTCCAAGAAGCAACTCTTGCTACCGATCAATACCAAACTTTTGCCGCCTTCTACCACGGAAATCAAGACGCAACTCGAAACATTGAGTTGCGACGTATTTGTATGGTTACCCCAAACCAGCCTTATCGGACTTGAGCCCGACGACGAAATCCAGCCAGCCTTTTTAATCCGCCCAAGTTCGCATTCTAACCGCTCGATCATTTGGGCAACTCCTATCATTCCACCTTACATCCCCGATCGACTACCACAAATTTCTCTATCGAGCTCCAGCGATTTAAGGCAGCTGTTTTCGCAGGAACGTGAGCAAATAGGTGGCGACGCCGCTCGGCTAATCGAAATCGATGAACAAGGAGAGCCACAGAAGAAAGGCGTTCCTCAAAAACTTCGCGACGTTGCTAGAAGAGTGGCATTAAAGCTGATACCCAAACGACAAGGCAATAATCAGAAGTCAACATCCAAAAGCACTTCTCAAGCATCAGGAAATGCGGATACCAAGTCTTCCTCGAACAGTGGATCGTTCTTGGACAACCTCTCCAGATACATAAGCAATTTCTTTGACGATTCCCTTCAGCAGGAAAGAGATCGGCAGATTGAGAAACTGCTCCGCCTCCTGGCCTCCAATCCAGACCTAGCACTCAAGTACTCAATCCCAATGGGTGCAAATAGTGAAGGTGGAATGGCTCGCGGCATTTCCAATCCAGGTGCGAAACTTACCGAAAGAGATGTCGACTTTTCATTGCGTAACGTAAATGGTGGTGGAGCTGCGGTCGATCCCTGGAGTATTCGCGACGACCTGCGACGACAACTAGCAGAGTCCTATCGCGAGCAAGCCAGGCGCGAGATTGCAGCGGGGCGACACCGACGCGCTGCCTACATTTACGCCCACCTATTGGGAGATCTGAATTATGCGGCAGTGATTCTCGAACAAGGGAAATTCTACGCGGAAGCCGCCGCCCTGTATGGCGGCCGCTTGAACCGTCCACGCGATCAAGCGCGATGCCTCGTTGCAGCCGCTCAATTCGAAGCGGCAGCCAAGGTCTATGAGGAAATGAACGACTATTCGGCTGCTGGAGACCTGTGGGCGAAGATCGAAATCCCCCACCGCGCCAACGAAGCCTATGAGAAAGCGGTCGAAGCGGCCCTTGCCAAAAGCAACATCCTGGACGCGGCCAAACTTCTCGACGAAAAACTAAAGAGTCGAAATCGCGCGGAACAACTCCTGTGGCAACAATGGCCCTATGGTCAAAGGCCACTGGAGGCAATGATCTTGGCTTTTTCGTGGCTCGTTGACAAGGATCGCCACGCAGAAGCAATCGAACGATTTCAAACTTCGGTCGATTTAGCGTCAGCCCCTGAACATCGCCTAAAACTGGCAAATCTGTGCGTTCATCTTTTTCATAGATTTCCTCTGCAAGCTCTCAAACAACGCGCAGAGGATCAATGTCGCATGTGCCTTGCAGCCAACTTGGATTCGACGACGAAACAAGAACGCGAGGAGCGTATGACCATCCTCCGTTCACTTCATCCATCCGACCAAGCGCTGCAGCGCGACGCACGGCGATACACAGACCGCAGTGCTCGCATTGAACCGCGACCAGTAACGCCCCCATCTATCAAACCCGCAGCCCTTATTTCGCTTCCCAGCTTATCTTTACCGGCCGCTGCCTACATCGATGCGGTGATGATCGGAACCGAAGTTCTCGCGATTGGCTGGCGAGCATCGCAATTGATCGCCACCCGAGCACCGTGCAATATAGAAAGCGACTTTAAGCCTAGACATTTCCCCTTCGCGCACACGTCTCAAGCATTGGCTGCCGATGTTCAACTTGCATACAACCAAAGCCATGATGCTCCAAGAGCCTTTGTCAGTTTTTTTGGAGTTGAAGTCGGATTCCAACCTCAGTCCGTGACTAGTTCATTGAGTGGAATTCCGTGGGTTTTGTACGAATCGCCATATCCACAGACGCTCAAGATCGCTTTCACTCCCGACCAACACATGTGGGCCTTGGCATCTGACTTCAAGTCCATCTCAACTTATGAAAATGGAAGTCCACTGACGTTTGATATTGATTACGCAATGAGGGATCCTTTTGAAGACGCAACCCTCAGCGAGCTCGAAGAGCTACCCGTAGCTCGACAAGTACAACTCGTTTGCGTCGGACAGTTTCCATTTTTCTCCATTGGCAACCTCCTCTTCCACCTTAAGAATCGCGAAGTACAACTGCTGAACGTTTCAGATTCGCAGATCAACCATATTTCTCCTTCGTTGCCACATTCACTCGCTCGGCTTCTCATTTGCACGAACAATGAATTATGCTGCTGGTATGCCGATTCCCAGAAAATGGAAACTCTATCAAGCGGGAAACCGTATTCAGAAGCGATCTTTCTGCATGGTGGTCGCGTTGCCGCCCTAACAGAAAACACACTGGAATTATACGAACGACAACAAACTGGATATCGTATCCATTCGGCGACCACTTTATCCACCAAAGCGCACTGTCGCTTACTTCCTATTTCGGTGGATGCGTTTGGCCTGCTATCGCTTGATGGGACCATACAGCGTTGGAAACATCGTTAAATTGTATGCTCGATACCAGATACGAAGACACGTTCAACATGCAGCTTCTTGCTTAGAATCAAAACGTCTGCAGATTTCCCGACTTCCAGACTACCATACTTCTTCGAAATACCTGTGCGTTCCGCTGGAGTCAGGGACGCCATACGAATCACCTCTGACACAGAAGCCGTGGTGACCGCCTTGAAATGCCTAATCATTGAATCCATTCCCACGACACTACTGGCTAAGCTACCCGACAATGCTCGCCCAACATTTCCATCGTTCTCCAACCAAGTCCCGCTCTCGATATTACCAAATCGATAACGGCCAATCGGCATATCAAGTGCTCGATTGCAGTCAGTCACTAAACATAATCGATTCGGTCCTAACATTTGGTAAGCAAACTCAAGCAATTCCGGCGCCAAATGCTCTCCATCTGCAATAACCTCAGTGCTCATGTGGCGATTCATCAGAACAAATTCTGTCATACTTCCCTGCATCGGCGTACCGAATCGCTCTCTAACGCTCGGCACAGAACTCATCGCACACCAGAAGTGATCCACATGACGCATACCCGCCTTAAATGCTGACTTCATTTCACTCCATGATGCGTTTGAATGGCCGCAAGTGATGAAACAGCGACTCTTGCGAGCTGCCCTATAGAATTCTGTGGCGGCAGGAAGTTCAGCAGCACATGTGGCGATCCGAACCATGCCAGTTTCGAAATAGCTTTCGTATTCGGTGCGTTCCGGATTTCTACAACCGGCTTTAGAATGGCAGCCCACTTTGTTTTCAGCAAAATACGGTCCATAAAGATGGACACCTCGAATGGTCGAAAGACTCGCATCTTGACAAGCGAGGATCATCGCGTGAATCTCTTCGGATGAGCCCGTTGTGGTTGTTGGAAAAATCGAAGTCGTACCGTGCCGCAGGTGACTTCGACAACCAACTCGAACGGCATCCACCGTGCCATCCATAAAGTCTGCCCCGCCACCTCCATGCACGTGAATATCGACAAAGCCGGGGGATATAAACCGCCCCTTCGCTGAGATGACTGCAGTCCCCTTGGGAATCTTTACTCGATCATCAACAGCCACAATTTTCCCTGCGTTTGCAAGCACAATTCCATTTGGCAACAAACCATCAGGAAGAACAACCGTTCCTTCGACCCATGCAATTGAAGTCATGTCGTAACCTATGACAATATTTCTCGGATCACGTTCCCTTCCACGTTGGTTAGACGTCGAGCGATTCCGTTGTGTTGAAAGGTGAGTCGTTCGTGATCAATACCCAATAAATGAAGAATAGTTGCGTTGAAGTCGTAAAGCGGATGGACGTTTTCGATCGCTTTCCATCCTAAGTCATCAGTTGCCCCATGACTGACTCCTCCTCGAATTCCTGCACCTGTCATCCAACAGGTAAAGCCATCTGGGTTATGATCGCGACCTGCGGCACCCGCTTGAAACATCGGCATTCTGCCAAATTCGGTGCACCATACGACGAGAGTATCTTCCAGCATGCCTCGTTGTCGCAAATCTCGGATCAAGGCCGCGGCAGGCTGATCGAAAATTTGAGCATGTCGATCATATTGTTCTTTAAGTTTGTTATGGCCATCCCAGTTCAATTCGCCACCGCTGGCGTAAGCCCCATTAAACACTTGCACAAACCGAACTCCTTGCTCGATCAGACGCCGGGCAATGATACAGTTTTTTGCAAACCCCGCCTTAATCGCGTTGTTCGAGTCGTCGGCTCCATACATTTTCAGCACATGCTGAGGCTCGCGACTCAAGTCCATTATGCCAGGCACCGTTAGCTGCATACGCGCTGCCAATTCGTAACTTGCAATCCGCGCACTCAATTTCGAATCGCCGGGATTTTGCGAAAGATGCCGCTGGTTCAGTCTCTGGAGAATCTCTGTGGTAGCAATATCATTTTCCGCAGTGACTCCATAGGATTTCAAGTGTCGCACAGGCTCTTTTGCACTCATCACCGTCCCTTGGAACGCTGCAGGCAAAAAGCCGGGCCCCCAATTGTTCGAGCCGTTTTGTGGAACGCCACGCGGATCGGGAATGGCAATGTAAGCGGGTAAGTCTTGGCACTCACTTCCCAACGCGTAAGTCAACCAAGCTCCTAAACTTGGGAAACCATCCAATACCGAACCTGTCGACAAAAAATTCTCCGCCGGACCATGTGTATTACTCTTGCTCGTTAAAGCATGAACAAATGCAATGTCATCGGTTAACTCCGCGAGATGCGGCAGCATGTCAGAAACCATTTTGCCACATTCACCGCGTGGACGAAATTTGTACTGCGGTTTGGCCAAGTTACCGGCTGGTCCTTGAAACGTAACCTTAGGACCATCTGCCAAATTCTCCCCGTCTCGTTTCATTAGAACTGGCTTGTAATCCCAAGTTTCAATTTGGCTAACGGCTCCCGCACAAAACAAGACGATAACATTTTTGGCCTTGGCTGCATGATGTCCGGGCCGAGGCCGATAGGGATTTGCAGCATCAATTTCCGGCCCGTCTGAAGCAAGCAAGCCGTCGCGTTGCAATATCGATGTCAGAGCGATTGTGCTGAGCGCTGTGGCAGCGTCCATCAAAAAGCCGCGTCGCGTAGAACTCAGATCCAGTAAATTGTCGATACTTCTAAGCGACATGAACTACATCCTTACGGTATCAACAGAAATTCATTGCTATTGATCAGAGCTCTACACAGTGGCATGTACCCGGCTTGCTGAATCCATGGCACTAACTCCTTTTGCTCCCCGCCATTCGCTTCGCGTCCCAACACAATCCAAAAGAGCTGATCTACTTTCTCGGCTGTTGTAAGCTCTGATCGAACATCAACTTGCTCTGCTAGAGCAGTCGCATGTTCGATGACAAATCGGCTGTTAAGTAAATTGAGCGCCTGCAATGGGGTCGTCGATTCTCTTCGTCGCGGTGTACTTTGCCCAGCATCAGGACAATCAAATACACCGAATACAGCTTCTCGTTCTCGGCGAATTTTATGCGCATAAATCATACGCCTGCAGTTTGCCGCAGACGACATTTCGATGGGCTCAAAGCCACTCAATCCACCGCGTTTGTCAAAGAGATCAAACCCTCGTCCTCCTACTTGAAAATGCAATCTTCCACTAATTGCCAACAACGAGTCGCGCACCATTTCTGCATCCATACGCCGTGGAGGATAACGCCACAATAAACGGCTATCTGCATCTTTAGTCGCAGCTTCCTCACTCCACTGAGAAGATTGACGATAGGTCGATGACAGTACAATTCGTCGATGCAATGCCTTGATGGACCAGTTGCTTTGTATGAACTCTGTTGCTAACCAATCAAGCAACTCGGGGTGCGTCGGAAGAGAACCATTGCGTCCAAAATCATTGCTTGTTTCCACCAACCCCATGCCAAAATGATATTGCCAAATTCGATTCACCATAACCCGGGCGGTTAAGGGATTATCGGCTGTTGCAATCCAACTTGCTAGAGCCATACGTCTTTGGCTCTCGGACGAATCACTCGCTAAAGTTAATGTTCCCAAGGCTTCAATAACTGCTGGGGAAACAGGATCTTTGGGCTGTTCAGGATCGCCTCGGCTGAGCAACCGAATAATATCGGGCTGCCGGAATTTACCCGCAAAAGCGAGCTGCCCTTGAGTGTCTTGTGCAATGATGGCCTCAAGCTCTTCCCATTGTTTTTTCAAATTAAGCCATCGCTCGTCATTCGAATCCGCTGCATATTGCAACAACGTACTGTCATTTGCACTTGCGCCTGGATTGAATTCTGCTCGATCGCTGTGGTCAGATACAAAATGCCATTGACCATTTTCATCTTCTATTTCAATGCGGTACTCAATCGCAAGGCGATCCTTGTAAACACGTTCGCGATCCCGCCCCCAGACGATGTAATGTATGTCTTCGGTTTCTGGAAACTCTAGCTCCACACACCCCTTACCCATTTCGTTCGACATCCAGCTTCGTGAGTTGCCGTATTGGCCATCATTTATGAAACGCAACTCGTGACGATCGGGCGCAATATTGTCTCCCGACGATCGAACTTTTGTTCCAGTTGACGCCAATGCGATATTGGCTCCTTGCGCATTCAGTACTTCCAATTCATCAATGCAGGGCTCAAGGTTGTTGGTCTTCAAAATGCGAAAACGCAACTTTTTTCCACGATGCGGCACAATTCGATCGGTGTTACGTTCCGCATTAAGGCTGGCTCGCATTTTCCCTTGAAAGGCTATCGGGCCAAGTAAATCAAGTTCCCGCCTCACGCTCGCCAGTCGCTTCTTGGCTTCATCAGCCCGACGACGAGCTTCTTTCGCTTCGTTGGTCTGCAGTTCTCTATCTTCATATTCCACGCCAGCAACGAAGGCCTGCATGCAGTAGTAGTCTTTCTGACTGATCGCATCAAATTTATGGTCGTGACAACGTGCGCAGCCAACACTCAAGCCCAAGAAAGTCTGTCCGATATTGACCACAATTTCATCGAGCGAATCTTGCCTTGCCAATCGCTTGGATGGCTCATCGGCACCAATTTGGCCGGGTAACAACACAGAAGCTGTAATCAGAAAACCGGTCGCTGCATCAGCATTGAGCTGGTCGCCCACAATCTGTTCTCGAATGAATTGATCGTAGGGGATATCTTGGTTGATCGACGCAATCACATAGTCGCGGTAGGGCCAAGCATTCGGACGCTCGGTGTTGACTTCAAAGCCATGCGTATCCGCATAACGAACAACATCCAACCAATGTTGCCCCCAACGTTCCCCATAACGCGGTGACCCCAAAAGCCGATCCACTACGCGTTCGTACGCATCAGGTGATTGGTCCGCCAAAAAAGTTTGGTATTCATGCGGGGCAGGGGGGAGCCCAAGAAGATCAAGAGTAACTCGTCTGAGCCATGTAGAGCGTGAGGTCTCTTCGCTCATGCTAAGCCCAACTTGCTCTAACTTCTGATTTACGAAGTAGTCGATTCCATCTCTCAGCGACGAGTTGTTTACTACGTCGGGCAACTCGATGTTATTCCGTTCCTTAAGGGACCAATGATCGCGTTTATCTTCAAGTTCAACATTGTCGATACCATCCGGCCAAATCGCCCCCGCTTCGATCCACTTCTCTAGCGTCGCGATTTCTTCTGGATTAAGTCTCGGTCCCTCAGGCGGCATTCTCTCGCCTATCTCCGTGGACGTGACAAGCTGTATCAAGACGCTTTCGGTTGGCTTGTTCGCCACAATCGCTTCACCATAAACATCACCTCCGTTAAAGGCGATCGGTTTTGCATCCAGTCGATAGCCACTCTTCTGTTTTTGAGGTCCGTGACATCCATAGCAATGGGCTTCAAAAATGGGTCTTACATCGCGCACAAAATCGGGCTCAGTCAATCGACCTTCACTAGTTTCTGCGGCAACACAGAGCGTTGACGTCAGCAGCATTAGCCAAACCAGGCATCCACGAAAATCTGGAGCGATCGCTTTGGCGATGTTACCATTGTTTCTTATTGCGGAAAAAGTGATGGGCATGATGTCGACAGAAAAGAAAACGGTGGGGTTTATGCAGGGGCCTACTCATTATGCGGTGCACCGACAAGAGAAAAAACAGCGAGTCCAACAATTTGCGGGAAACCGCCCAAAATCGAATCCATTTTTTCTCATTATCGAGCATATTGGCATACCTTTTGCGATCCTGCGGAACGTTTTTTAGTCCTCTTCTGTAAAGTGCCAAAGTTGGGGTACGATGCAATATCCGACAATTGCCCGCTCACATCGCCGTCAAGCATTCGAGAAGATTACTTCGCATCCTATGCGGTGGCATCAACCCAAACAAGGAGAACGAGATTCATGACATCTTTGACAGCAGCAGTTGTGGGCACGGGGTTCATTGGACCAGTTCATGTGGAAGCTTTGAGACGTGCAGGAGTTCGTGTCACGGGCATACTGGGCTCAACCGCTAACAAGTCCCAAGCAGCGGCGGACGCACTGCAACTTCCTAAGGGCTACAAATCGTTTGAAGATGTACTTGCAGACAAAGACGTAAACGCTGTTCATATTACAACGCCTAACCGATTTCATTTTGAACAAGCAAAGGCGGTCTTGAAATCTGGTAAACATGTGCTGTGTGAAAAACCACTCGCGATGACCTCAAGCGAATCTGCTGAGCTGGTTGAAGTAGCACGCAATTCTGGATTAGCTGCTGCCGTTGCGTACAACATTCGCTTTTACCCACTCTGCCATGAGGCAGCGGCTCGAGTACGATCTGGTTCTGTGGGCAAACTTTTTCATATCGTCGGCTCGTACACGCAAGATTGGCTCCTCTATCCGACGGATTACAATTGGCGAGTTTCATCAACGGAAGGTGGAAAGCTCCGAGCTATTGCCGACATTGGAACACATTGGCTCGACTTGGTTCAATTTATTGCGGGAGAGAAAGTCAAGTCGGTTTGTGCCGATCTGAGCACACTGCATACTCAACGCTATCGCAATCGGGGAAGCTCCGAAACATTTTCACAAGCTCGACCGACTCAGGATACGCATGATCTTGCACCTATCGATACGGAAGATTGTGGGTGCGTGATGTTACGATTTGCAAACGGTGCTCAAGGTGTACTCTGGGTATCCCAATGTACAGCCGGTAAGAAAAATGCTTTGCACTTTGAACTGTCTGGTTCTGAACAATCACTGATTTGGGATAGTCAGCGGCCCAATGAACTGCAAATTGGTCGTCGAGTTGGAGCGAATGAGAACTTGATACGCGACCCTGCTTTACTTTCTGATTCGGCAGCCCGAATCGCGAACTATCCAGGTGGACACAATGAGGGCTTTCCCGATTCGTTCAAGCAACTCTTCCGAACATTTTACGGTTCTATAGAGAGTGGTGAATATCGCACCAACCCAAAGTACCCCACGTTTGCTGATGGACACTATGAGATCCTCCTGTGTGAAGCCATACTGAAAAGCAATGAATCAAAACGTTGGGTTTCAGTTGAAGTAGCTTGATTTTGCTGTTCTCCTCTATTTAAGCTTTCTAGGCTGCTTACCTATCTCCCCGCAAGCTAATCACTCCCTGAGTCATCCTTCCATGAAATTTCGACGTTTGAACTTGAGAAATCCACACGTTGTGGCTGCTGTATTGGCCTCTCTGTTGTTGACTTGCGAGTCGACTGGAAAGCTACACGCCCAACCCGTTGAAGCAATCGAAACAAACCCAAAGAATGTTCATGAAGAATTTGTTTTTCCACTCAACGCTCAACACAATCACGCTCCAGGTATCGTGGAGTTTCCCAATGGCGACCTCCTAGTATCTTGGTATCGCGGATCAGGCGAACGGAAAGCAGATGATGTCGTTGTTCTCGGCGCCTGGAAACGAAATGGGAGCGATAAATTTTCTGACCCATTTGTTATGGCTGATCAACCAGACTTCCCTGATTGCAACACCTGCATGCATGTCGACAAAAAGGGGCAATTGTGGTTGTTTTGGCCGACTATTATCGCCAATAGCTGGGAATCATGTTTAACTCGTTATCGAATGGCAAAGCCTGAGGACTTGCATGGACCAGGTGCCCCTAAGTGGAGTAGCGAAGGCTTGGTGTTGCTCAAGCCCGACGATTTTGCGGAGGAAGCGGAAGCGACGCTGAGCAAACTTCTAAATGAACGCGTACCACAACCATTGCCGCCAGGACTGCAAGAAGAATTTGAAAACGCCAAAAAACAATTGCGTGAAAAACTATATCAAAGACTCGGCTGGCAGCCTCGTTGCAAACCTACAGTTCTTCCATCAGGCCGAATCCTACTCCCACTCTATACAGACACATTTTCGATTTCCATTATGGCCATCAGCGATGATAGCGGTCATAGCTGGTATGCCAGCAAGCCTATCTATGGTCTTGGCAACATTCAACCATCGGTGCTTCGTCGAAATGATGGCACGTTAGTAGCCTATATGCGCGACAATGGTCCAGCGAATCGTGTGCAAGTATCGGAATCCAAAGATGAGGGTATCACTTGGAGTGTTTCCGAATCCAATGAGATACTAAATCCAGGCTCGGGACTCGATGCAGTTCGTCTACAAAATGGACATTGGGTATTGCTCTTAAACGATACCTTAGACGGCCGCAACCGCTTGACACTTTATCTCTCGGACGATGAAGGTCACAGTTGGAAGTGGAAACGTTCTATCGAAGATCATCCGCAAGGTTCCTACCACTATCCCTGCTTGATACAAGGCAAGAGCGGTGAGCTACACCTTGTCTACAGTTACTTCGTCGACGAAGGTAAGACTATGAAGTATGTTCGATTGGGCGAAGATTGGATCAAGGGAAAATAACATCACCAGTGGTAATGAGCGGAAACGCATCTATCTGTGCGTTTGCAATCGAGTGAACTGTTCTACCTGAGCTTGGATTGCAATTTCGGTTGGCAAACGCTCCATCGAACTTGCGCCATAAAAACCGTCCAAGCCACGGACGTTTTTCAACATGTAAGCCGCATCTTCAGGCATAGCGATGGGGCCGCCATGACACAACACAAAGACGTCAGAACGAATCTCGCGTGCAGCATTTTGGATCTCCGCAACTCGCTGTACGCAGTCATCTAAAGTCAGCGCTGTTTGTGCGCCGATGCTGCCGTTGGTGGTCAGCCCCATATGGGCAACTATGATATCCGCACCTGCCTTGGTCATTTCGCGAGACTGCTCCACATCGAAGACATAAGGCGAGGTAAGCATATCCAAATGATGAGCCGCTCCAACGCATTCCACTTCCAACCCATACCCCATACCCGTTTCCTCTAGGTTGACGCGGAAAGTACCATCGATGAGCCCCACCGTAGGAAAGTTTTGAATTCCGGCGAAACCAAGCTGCTTGAGCTCCATTAAAAAATGATCGCGAATCATGAAAGGATCGGTCGCGCAAACTCCTGCCAAGACGGGCGTATGCTTCACCGCTGTAAGAACTTCATATGCCATTTCTTTGACGACTTGATTCGCATTTCCATAGGGCATCAACCCGGAAAGCGAACCGCGTCCAGCCATGCGATAACGCCCCGAGTTGTAAATCACAATCAAATCAATTCCGCCCGCTTCTTCGCATTTGGCGCTTATGCCTGTCCCCGCTCCACCACCGATAATGGGAACTCCAGCCGCTCGCTGTTGGTGCAACTTCTTCAAAATTTCGGCGCGAGTAAGTCGACTCATGATAGGCTCTTGAGAATAGTCGAGAGGATGAATAACGGTGGTATCTGGCAGAGCAGGGTAATGGCAAACCCTCTGGCGATCAAGCTATCCGAAGCCTGGCATCGTAGTCTAGTTCGCTAAAAACCATAGCGACACTTCAGCCATTCTTTCTCCACAGAGCCAGAAATGTATTGCATAGTTCTTCGGCAAACAATGGATCATTAATATGAAGCGGTAAACGCTGGACTTTTCGTGACTCATCCACTTGCAGACAACGTTCGAGCTCTTCGAACAAGGCTTTGTCCGCTGCTGGATCCCAAAAAGGCTGTCCGGGCGCATCCAACATCGACACACCACCAAGGGGTAGCAAAAGGGCCCATGGTGATTGGGCTGTATTGAGTTTCTCAGCGATCCAACGAGCAATCAGAATGTTCTCTTCGACGGTCGTTCTCATCAACGTTACTTGAGCGTTGTGCTTATACAGACGTCGATTTTTGAATTGAGGCGGAACCGTTTCGATTGCCCCGAAATTAACCATATCGACGGCCCCCAAACTCAAAACGAGAGGTATTCTTCTTTCCAACAACCTTTCAAAACGTTTTGGTCCAGCAGGAAAGACGCCACCAACAATTTCATCTGCAACTTCTGTTGTGGTGATATCCAAAACTCCCCCAATGAGTCCCGATTCCACAAGTTGCTCCATTGCTCGGCCACCGGTTCCTGTAGCGTGGAATACAAGGCAGTCGAAGCCGGACTTTTCGAGCATATGTCGAACGTGAGTAACACACGGCGTCGTGACTCCGAACATGGTCATGCCCAGCGTTGGAAGACGGCGCGACTTCGGTATTGAGTGCTGAACCATGCCGGCCATTGCGTGCGCCGCGTTAGCCAATATCCGCTCTGATACGGCATTGAGGCCGGCAATATCGACGACAGAATACATCATCGCAATATCCGAAGAATCAACATAAGGTGCCGTATTGCCACTGGCCACAGTCGAGACCATCAGCTTCGGTAAACCGATCGGAAGGGCCCGCATGGCGGTCGTAATCAACGCCGTTCCACCACTGCCGCCTATGCCAATGACGCCCGCCACTTTACCTTGGACGCATTGATTTAGCAAAAATTCTCGCAGAGCCTGGCTCATTTCGGTTACGGCTTCACCGCGATCCGTGGTCGAAATCGCGCGCCCAGCGGAAATAAATTCTCGCGAGATATCAGGCGTTACAGTCGGAGACTCACGGGTCCCTACATCAAGAGTCAATACGCGAACACCGATGACTTTGAGAATGTCCGCAATGTAAGCGATCTCTTCTCCTTTTGTATCCATCGTTGCAATTGCATAAACAGATGGATTCATGGAACTTTGACCTTTCCGCTAAAATCGATAATATTGCACTTACCTCGCGGCGTATTGTATATCGATCCCAACCACGAAACGCCCACCCTTCCTAATATGCTCCCGCCGTTCGAAATACATCCATACACTAACGCACATGCGCGGATCGCGATCTTTGTTTTTCGCGAGGACGGGGAGATTGTACACACGAACAGCGAAGCCAGCCGACTCTATGGATTCTCTCCTGAAGAATTTCTTGGAAGACGAATCGATGCGTTTTTGCTCGACCCAAATGAAGCCACTAAACTTTTTTCGGCTATGGCGAAATCCGGAGAGGGAAACGAAAGTCCGCCCACTCCGTATCGACGACTCCACACCCGAAAAGATGGCTCCAAATTAGCCGTTACGGTAGTGCTGGGCGACTTTCGAGTCGGCGAAGAAAAACTTTTCATCAAATATGTGATCGATGCAAGTTCGGTGGAGCAAACGGAACTCAAACTAGAAGAATCACAACATCGATTCAAAGCAGTTGCGGACTACACATACGATTGGGAGAGTTGGCTCGATGAAAATGGCACTTTGATATGGGTCAATCCAGCTATTGAGCGAATCGCTGGCTATTCTGTCCATGAATGCATGTTAATGCACGATTACCCTTTGCCCATTGTTTGGCCCGAAGATCGTGAGAAAGTTCAGAGGCTGATCGAAGAGGCATTAGGTGGCTCGTCAGGAAACGACATCGAATTTCGTATCCAAGACAAGACGATGCACACGAAATGGATTGCCGTTTCCTGGCAACCGCTTCTATCCGACAAAGAGGTTCCGGTCGGCGTACGAATGAGCATGCGGGATATCGATGATCGCAAAGCCATGGAGCAACAACTTCGAGACTACACCACAAGGTTGGAAAAACTTGCGGATGAACGAGCGGAGCAAATTGTTTTGTTAGAGTCGGAACGTGCTAAAATTGAACGCTTAGCTGCATTGGGAAAACTAGCTGCTAACGTAGCCCATGAGATCAACAACCCTTTAGCTGGAATCAAAAATGCTTTTCAGATTTTGAAGAACGAGTCGGGTAAGTCCGAAGATGAACTTCTACTCATTCAATTGATCGACAAGGAAATCGATCGAATGGCCAAAGTGCTCAGGCAGATGACCCAGCTGTATCGCCCAGGCATTACTCCCCCTTCCACATTTGATTTACTTGAAATAACACATCAACTTGCCACCCTCATGAGCGGTGAAGCATCCTCACGAGGGGTACGGATTGATGTTCAAAGTTCGCTAAATTCGTCTGTGGTTCGCGTTCCTGAGATTGAGTTCAGACAGATTCTGCATAATCTATTGTTAAATGCGATTGAAGCGTCGAATCCTGGAGACAGAGTAATCGTTTCGATTGCTAACCCCGATAGAGATAAGTACTGCATCACTGTTCGCGACCATGGATTAGGTATTGATCCGTCCATTCATTCGAAAATATTTGAACCTTTTTTTTCCACCAAAAATTCCCCCAATCGTCCAGGATCTGGTCTAGGACTTGCTATTTCGAAGAGCCTTGCAGCAGCCATTGGTGTAGGGCTTGAATATATTCCGCATGAGAAGCCCGGGGCCGCTTTTCGTGTTACTATCCCCCAGCCCTCCCACCTACCTTAAATATTCCTACCTTTCATAGAGCAATCATGACTGCTACTGAGACCGCGCGCTGGCATATTTTGCTTGTTGATGATGAACCGTTGTTCGGAAAAACAATGGCCACGTTACTCAAGCAGAATAGCTTCGAGGTGACCTTATGCGAAAATGGTGATGCAGGCCTCGCGCAACTCGCGCAGCAACATTTCCATCTGGTGATTGCTGATCTCAATATGCCGGGCAATATGGAACTGGAGTTTCTAATTGCGACACGAGCAAGATATCCCAATACTCCATTGATCGTTCTAACAGGCAGACCAACACTCCCCTCGGCGATTGAATCCGTTCGGCTAGGGATTCACGATTACTTGTTGAAGCCTATTGAATTGCAAGATTTGCTTCATTCGATCGAACGCGCACTCCCAGTCGCATCGTCTTCGCCCCCAGAACATGCCGCATTTGATTCCATCCTGGGCAAGAGTGAGGCGATTCATGCCCTAAAAGAACTCGCATTGCGGGTAGCCTGCTCCAACGCAAACGTGTTGATTACGGGCGAAAGTGGTACAGGCAAGGAGATCTTGGCCAGAGCTATTCATGCGAGTAGCCCTCGCGCCGCTGCTCCACTAGTAACCATCGACTGTTCGGCAATTCCTGAAAACTTACTTGAATCCATGCTTTTTGGGCATGTGAAAGGCGCATTTACGGGAGCCACACATGATCGAAGCGGCCTCTTGGTAACCGCAGACAAAGGCACCGTCTTCTTGGATGAAATCGGAGAGTTGCCTCTTCCCCTACAAGCTAAACTTTTGCGTGTCATTCAATTTGGAACGTTTCTACCGATCGGCGGAAATGTAGAAGTTAAGGTTAATGTGCGTGTGCTCTCTGCAACAAACCGCCAACTCTCGGAAGAAACCCTGCGTGGGCGATTTCGACAGGACCTATATTATCGCTTGGCCGTTTTAGAATTGACGGTCCCGCCGTTACGCCAGAGAGTGGCCGATATCCCCATCATTGCGAACTCGATTCTTCAACGAATTGCAGAACGCGATTGTCTATCGGTGAAGAAGTTGAGCGATGGAGCGTTAGCAGCTTTACAGACATACCATTGGCCCGGGAACGTTCGTGAGTTGAATAATGTTATGGAACGCTGTGCTTGTTTGTCTACATCAGCCGTAATTACACCCAACGATTTGCCGCACGAAATCACCAATCCCTCTTCAGTTGCGAATCCACTGGATACAGAGACCGGTTCGAATGTGAATGCGCAGTCGACTACAACGCGAGAAAAGAGGATGGAGGCCGTTGATCGCGAGTACATCGACGAATTGTTGAGACGCCACAAAGGGAATGTATCGCGGGCTGCACATGAAGCTCGCCTCACTCGGCAAGGACTTCACAAAGCAATGATTCGACTAGGCCTGAACGCCCAAGACTACCGTCAACAGTAGTTTACAGTGACAACCATATTTCACACACAATTGACACTCGAGCTTGACGCGACAGCTCAAGCCGCTTTCTCAGTGACGCATTTATCGACTTAATAAGATGTGAGATTGTGGCTCTTTTTGGCCGATCGCCAAGACTCGTCTCACTAGCCTCCTTGTTCCATCAAACAATCTGGCATGCTAATTGCAATGGCCTGCCACAACGGATTGTTTTTTGGTTCTATCGTTACCGATCCAGGAGGATTGATCATGACAAAGCGTCGAATCCATAGCTTGTTGTGTGGCATTGTCGTCGGACTGGCGCTATTGACTGCCTCGTCTCGTACTGTGCATGCAAGCGAGTTCTCGCCCGTTGCTTCCAATGGTGTTGCCACATCATCCGGTTGGTTCACTTTCTTTCGCGGCCGCTCAAGTAAATCGTATTACAATGCCTCTTCGAAGAAAGCCCCACCATCAATGTCGAATGGCTCATTCTATGAGAAGTGGCGAGCAGACCGAAAAGTGTCCGGCCGTGCTCATCGCCCCTAGTTCTGTTATCCATGTTTAACCGACATTGATAGATAAGGTGAACTCACGAGTCGTGACAGTAAGACTCATGGCTTCACAAGACAGTTGGACGACTAGGAGTTGAATCAGCTCTCAACTCCTAGTCATTTTAGTAGAAGACGGCTAACCAAATTGCCACGGGTGCAAGCGACGTCTGTGCGACGCGATGACGCTTGTGGGGCGGTATTACTAAATGATCGCCGCTTCGCAGATATCTTACAAATGACTCTCCTTCAAATTGAAGCTCTGCTGTCCCCTGAAGAAGGATAACCCATTCGGTCTGGCTTTGGTCGTACCAGAATCCCTCGGGTGTGATATGTCCACGCGAAACAATCCTTTCGACGCGGACGTTGGGGTTAAACGCAATTCTCTCGATGACTTCCTGACTCAAATCGACGGGAAGATTCTCAAAGATGTTGTTTATTTCCATGAATTCGACCTCTTGTCGAGCGGATTTTGGGGAAATTGCAGTCGGAGACATTGGCAGGGTGAATCTTAATTCAGGTTGATCTATAATTGGATTTCTTTCCTGGAGTTTTTTCGCCCGTTTTGTTGCGGGTCATTGCTCCACCCCGCCTCCGCTACGATACTTCTTCGAAGAACTCATGAACGACTGCCGTTTTTCACGACGTGATTTTCTACGCGCTAGTGCTACGGGCGGAACGGCAGCGGTTTACGCTCTGTGCACGCAGCATTCCTCTGCATTTGCAACACAACAACCTCGCTCAGCGAATTCCGAATTGGGAGTTGGTGCGATTGGGTTGCGGTATCAAGGGACCGTCGATACCGAGAAAGCGCGAATGTATGGGAACATCGTCGCATGCTGCGATGTCGATCGTCATGTGCGCGAACAAGCTCGCGCAAGTTTTGGTAGCACGCCTTTCATCAGCGAAGACTATCGTGAGGTTTTGCAGCGTAAAGATGTCGACCTTGTCATTATTGGAACACCCGATCATTGGCACTCGAAAATTTTGATCGATGCCTGCCGTGCGGGGAAAGATGTGTATTGCGAGAAGCCACTCACTTTGACAATCGACGAGGGAAAGCGAATTCGGGATGTAGTCCGTGAAACAGGACGAATTGTGCAAGTTGGAAGTTGGCAGCGCAGTGATAGTCGATTTCGATTGGCAGTAGAGATGGTACGGCAAGGACGTATCGGAAAACTGAAAGAAGTCGAAGTCATACTGGGGAAAAATGAGCAAGGTGGGCCGTTTGAATCTACACCGGTCCCTAAGCATCTTAACTGGAATCTTTGGCAGGGCCAAACGGTTGAAGTTCCTTATATCGCAGAGCGTAGTCATTACACCTTTCGATGGTGGCTCGAGTATTCTGGCGGTCAGATGACCGATTGGGGTGCGCATCACATTGACATTGCGCAGTGGGCGATAGATTCTTATCCCGTTACGATTGAAGGGGCTGCCGTTTTTCCGTTAGATGACGGAACTAGATATAACGTACCACGCGATTACAAGGTGCAGTACCGATATGCAAATGATGTTGTGATGACTGTTCTCGACAATGGTCGGAATGGAATTACTTTTGTTGGGACAGAGGGAAAATTATTCGTAAATCGGGGCACCATCGCCGGAAAAGCGGTCGATGAACTTGTACAAAATCCGCTACCTCGTGAGAAGTTCCAAGTCTATCAGGACAACATCGAACGACCTGAGCGAGCAGGGAAATTAGACGCCATTGTCAACCACATGGGCAATTTCTTTGATTGTGTACAAAGTCGCCAAATGCCTGTATCAGACGTTGAGAGCCAGCATCGTAGCGTTTCGACATGTCACTTAGGAAATATCGCGTTGAAGTTGGGGCGACCGTTGGCATGGGATCCCAGCAAAGAAGAATTTGTTGGCGATGCGGAGGCCAATTCGTTTGTTAGCCGTCCGCAGCGAAAAGGCTTCGAAGTCGTTTAGTCCGCTTTGGTATCCAATGTTGTCGAAGGAATAGAACATTGAAACACTTACTACGTAGGCAATGGCTCGAATATGTCGGGGCACTAACCACATTGGCTGCTGCAAGCAAAACGGCACTGGCAACTGCGAGCTTTGACGACTTTACATTTCGGTATATGTTGGCCTCGCCGATGTATGGGTACGCGAGCTTGGAAGAAATACTTCCCGAAGCGCAGAAGATTGGGGCGTCGGCAATCGACATTTGGCCGAAGGTTCATGGAAACCAGCGCGAACAAGTCGCGGAGATGGGCGAGCAGCGATTTGAGGAGTTGCTCCAAAAACATCATGTAAGTTTGGAGTGTGTTACGCAATATCCTTTAGGACCATTTGGTTTGAAGGACGAGATTCTTTTTTGCAAACGGTTTGGCTGCCAGCTTATGGTAACTGGGGGTGAAGGGCCGAAAGGGCTGAAAGGAGCTGAGCTCAAAACTGCGGTAAAGGGATTCGTTGAGAAGATGAAGCCACATCTTGAGCACGCAGCGAACCATGGTGTAACTATTGCGATTGAGAACCACGCGAATAACTTGATTGAGTCGGAAGAGTCGTTGCGTTACTTGATTGAGTTTCGGCCGAACGACTATTTGGCGGTAGCACTGGCTCCGTATCATTTGCCGCAAGATTCGGAATTGCTTGCAAAGCTCATTCGGGACTTAGGGAGTGGCATAGCCTTGTTTTATGCTTGGCAGCATGGCGCGGGGTGTATGAAAGCTCAACCCAAGGACCAGGAGTTGTTACAAATGCCAGGTCGTGGCGATTTGGATTTTGGCCCAATCATTAGGGCGTTGCGCGACATCAAATACTCTGGCTGGATGGAGATATTCATGCATCCATTTCCAAGGGGGCTCCCAATTTTGGGGACGACAGATGAGGTCACAACTGAAATCAACCGCTCTCGGGCCTATCTCGCGACACTTTAGGAATCGCTAGCTCGGTCAAATGGCTCGTGAACAAATAGCTAGTAGATAGCACATCCTTTCCCAGTCTCCCTTCCGACATTGAAATGACTTCCTGACGGGTCGATTCAACAATGCCTGTCCCTGCATCCTCTCCCCTACATGAAAGCTAGCGTTCCAACCTCCCCGCGCAGCGCCTGTCCTCGCAGGGATTAGGACGCGATGATAACAAACCGAAAACCACAAGAGGGATTTTCGGTAACTGCAAGGCTAGGCCAACAACGCCTGTCCCCGCTCACGAGTTCCATGACTCCCATCCATCGTCAATGCAAGCATTTCTATGTAAATGCGCAGCGTTTGTCCCCGTATCCATCAACCTCAAAACGGCAAACGCAACCTTCGGCCTGCACAAAACGCCCCCCCCCCCTATTCTGCGACAGCATCGCTGCGTCTGGCCTCGCTTACAACCTCAACCACCCCCGTCCCTGCAACGCTGCTAGCATCTAAGTACGAGCGCGCAGCGCCTGTCCCCGCTTTGCTCTGTAGGAACTCAGGTGGATGCGCAACGCCTGTCCTCGCATGAACTAGGGCGGAATGCCGAAAGCACACCCCAGCAAAAGGTGGGGTTTTGATTGAAGAGCGCGCAGCGCCTGTCCCCGCACAAACCGGGGCAGAATGATGTCGAAGCGAAAACCAGAAAGGGGGGCAATTATTGGGATGACAAAGCACGGAACGTACTCATTACTTCGTTTCGATTCGCTTGCCATGTATAATGAACCCCTCCTTCCTTACGCCCCAATCCTCGCTCCATAGCGATCCCTTATGCTCCTTCGATTCGCCTCGCAAACCTCTCGGGCCAAACTCGTAGTGATTATCTTGATTGCACTTTTGCCATCCAAAGCATGGTGCCAAGATCCTGTCGATTTTTCCAAAGATGTCCTCCCCATCCTTTCAGCAAACTGTTTCGCCTGTCATGGTCCCGACGAACACGATCGAAAAGCGGATCTCAGACTCGACATCGAGGATGCTGCCAAAGCGGCTTATACCGATGGCCACCCCGTCGTTCCCCACGACTTCAACTCGAGCACGCTCATCACTCGCATTCTCAGCGACGATCCCGATACGGTCATGCCGCCCCCTTCCACCAACAAGAAACTCACCACCGCACAAGTCAACACACTGAAAAACTGGATCGCTCAAGGGGCTCAGTGGAAAAGACATTGGTCATTCGAGCCCATTAAACGCCCCAGCGGTACCATCGACGATCAAGTGGTTGCCAAACTGAATCAACTAAACCTACAACTTCAACCCCAAGCCGATCCGCATTCGCTTGTCCGCCGCTTGTCACTCGATCTCATTGGCCTTCCGCCTGCACCCGAGCTCGCGGAAAATTTTGCGGCAAATCCATCTGATTCCGCATACGAAGCGATTGTCGATTCCCTACTCCAAGACAAGCGATTTGGCGAACATTGGGCTCGAATGTGGCTTGATCTTGCTCGTTACGCAGACACCAAAGGCTATGAGAAAGATCTCGGCCGCACCATGTGGCCGTATCGCGATTGGGTGATCGACGCTTTCAATCAAGATATGCCGCTCGATCAGTTCACTCTTGAACAACTTGCCGGCGACTTACTTCCTAATCCAACCCAGCAACAAATAATCGCCACTGCATTCCATCGAAACACGATGAGCAACGATGAAGGTGGCACTGACGATGAAGAATTCCGCGTTGCCGCCGTTAAAGATCGTGTCGACACCACTCTTCAAGTTTGGATGGGCCTCACCATGGGCTGCGCGAAATGCCATTCGCACAAATACGACCCCATTCCAATGCAAGAATATTACCAGATCTACGCCATCTTCAATCAAACACAAGATGCTGATCGCTACGACGATTCACCTCGCATCGATATCCTCGCGGCAGATCAACAACTCGCCCTAGCCGAAACTCGTAAACGGCTCACCGCTGCGACCACAGAGTTGCAACTCGCAAAAGAGGAAGCGGCTTTTGCGGGGAACAATGGCCAAACCCTTTGGCAAAAGTTGATTCCGCAAACCACCTCATCCAAAGTAGGCGCGACATTAAAGTCTCAAGAAAACGGAACCGTAATCTCCATCGATAAGGCCCCAGAACGCGATCTCTATACCATTACATCCCACTTGGCTCCCGGAAAATACACGGCTTTACGGATCGAAGCACTTCTCGCTCCCTTCGAAGATGGCCAACTCGGCGTTGGACGCAACCCTAGCGATCCAAATTTCGTCCTCTCCGAAATTGAACTCACAATCCAATCCGATCCCGCTCAGCCACAAAAGGTAAAACTGACAAATCCAATCGCTGACTTCGCGCAACAAGGTTGGCCGGTTACCGCAGCTATCGATGGTGATGAAAAAACGGGATGGGCGATCAGCCCGCAACAACGCGAAAGTCACCAAGCTATCTTCAAGTTCGAACAGCCACTTGAACTGAATGCCGCAACCCCTATTCAAATCACTCTCAATCAACAGTACGGAAATCGACTCATTTTATCTCGATTCCGTCTGAGTCTCTCCTCGCAAGATCCTCAAACCTTGAAAACGGACTTTGATTCCGAACGAATTCGAGCAGCCCAACAACAGATTAAAGATGTCCAAAAAGAACTGGACACATTGCAGGAACAAATCGCTCGCCTTCCCATTATGCGTGAATTAGCCGAGAACCAACGGCGTCAAACCAAAATTCATCAACGCGGCAATTTCCTCGATCCCGGCAATGATGTTTCACCGGCTATCCTCACTGCATTCCATAAGGCTCCCACAACGGACAAGGTCGATCGAATCGCCGTTGCGCGCTGGCTTGTCGCTTCAGATAATCCACTCACCCCTCGAGTCTGGAGCAACCGAATTTGGTCTCGGCTTTTTGGACTTGGAATCGTGGAAACCGAAGAAGATTTCGGCGCTCTTGGAGCTCAACCAAGCAACCAGCCTCTTCTCGATTGGCTGGCAGCCGAATTCCGCGATAACGGTTGGTCGACAAAAAAACTCCTAAAATCCATCGTCATGAGTCGTGCTTACCGACAATCCTCCCATACCTCGCCAGAGCTACGTCAATTAGATCCACGCAACGCCTATGTTTCTCGCGGAGCTCGCTTCCGACTCACAGCCGAAGTTGTTCGCGATCAAGCTTTAAAAGTTTCGGGACTTCTCTCAATCAAGGCAGGTGGACCAGCTGTTATGCCGCCCCAACCTGCAGGCCTATGGCGATCTACCTACAACGGCAAAAATTGGATTGATGCCGAGGGAGAAGATCGCTTTCGCCGTGGTATCTACACGTATCTAAAACGCACGACTCCCTACCCGTCGTTTACAAGCTTTGACGCCGGAAGTGGCGAAGTTTGCCTAGTTCGTCGCATTCGCACCAACACGCCACTTCAAGCCCTCATCACACTGAACGATCCCGTCTATCTCGAAGCGGCTGCGGCACTCGCTAATCGAATGATCAGCTCAAGTTCTGATGTACAAGAGAGAATTCACGCCGGCTTAAGATTAAGCCTCATTCGCCCCATCACCGAAAACGATGCTCAACCTTTGTTAGAATTGCTCAACGATGCCCAAAAAGCCTATGAAGCAGATACTAAACAAGCAGAGCAAGTTATTGCATCCGCACGAGGAACGTGCCCGCCGAATATGCCTCCTCACGAATATGCAGCTTGGATCATTACTTCGAGCACTATCCTCAACCTCGACGAATTCTTATCGCGAAATTAATCAACATGACTGTCAACCATCCTTCCTATCAACTTCACGAAACGACTCGACGTCACTTCCTGCAAACAAGTGGCCTCGGATTTGGTGCACTCGCATTTCAGCAAATGCTCTGTCCGCGCTTTACCCACGCCGAGCAACCTGATGCAAACCCGTTAGCACCCAAACCTCCGATGATTGCTCCACGTGCCAAGCGGATAATCTATCTCCACATGGCCGGATCTCCCTCACAGCTCGAGCTCTTCGATTATAAACCCGAGCTCACCAAGCTACACATGCAAGACGCTCCAGCCTCCTTCCTCGAAGGAAAACGCTTCGCATTTATAAAAGGGGTCCCCAAAGTTCTAGCGGCACAAACCAGATTTGCTCAACAGGGCGAAAGTGGTCAATGGCTGAGCGAATTGCTGCCTCATCTTTCGAAAGTGGTCGATAAGCTCAGCATCATACGCACAGTGAACACCGATCAGTTCAATCATGCACCAGCACAACTCTTCGTGCATACCGGCTCACCACGTTTGGGCGGACCATCTCTTGGCTCTTGGGTCACGTATGGACTAGGCAGTGAAAACGAAAACCTACCAGGTTTTGTCGTTCTTCTCTCTGGGGGCAAAACTCCTGATGCAGGTAAATCTCTCTGGGGTTCAGGCTTCCTTCCCAGCGTTTACCAGGGTGTTCAATGTCGAACTTCAGACGAACCTGTTCTCTACCTAAATAACCCCACCGGCATCGACCGCAACCTACGTAGGCGTATGCTTGATACTGTTGCCGAAATGAACGAAGCTGAGTTCCGTCGTTCTGGTGACACAGAAACACAAACTCGAATCGCACAATATGAATTAGCCTATCGCATGCAAATGGCCGTTCCAGAAGCAATGGACCTCAGCCGCGAACCACAACACATACTCGATCTCTACGGAGCCCAACCAGGCTTCGTCTCCAAAGCCGAATCCGCTGATGACCCGCGCGTGTTGTATAAAGGTGACGACCCCACGTTCGCCAACAATTGTTTACTCGCGCGTCGACTTCTTGAGAATGGCGTACGGTTCGTGCAACTCTACGACTGGGGCTGGGACCATCACGGCTCATCACCAGGCGAGAGCATCGATGAAACTCTTCCGATCAAATGCCAACAGATCGACCGTGCAGTATCGGGACTCTTATTGGACCTCGAACAACGCGGCATGCTGCAAGATACTTTGGTTGTCTGGGGTGGTGAATTCGGTCGCACGCCGATGATGCAGAACAATGTCAACACGGAACTCAAGAAGGGCTTCGTCGGTCGCGATCATCATCCTTTTGCCTATACCATGTGGATGGCAGGGGGCGGTATCAAGGGAGGTGTTGCCTACGGTAAAACTGACGAATTCGGTTATTACCCTGTAGAAAACTCTGTAAGTATCCGTGACTTGCAAGCCACCATGCTGCATCTCATGGGTCTTGATCCGTATCGTTTCCATTACTCATACCAAGGCTTAGATCAACGCTTAATCGGCCCAACCAACGATGGTAAAGTTCTTCAAGCTCTGTTGGCCTAAACCACAGAGACTTGATGGCTTGTTGCGGAGCCTGCATAGCTATTCATTCCCATGGACCGGAACCTGAACTTTCATTCAACATCGATCGACGAAACACTCCGCGAGCTGAAAAGCTCACTCGACGGACTTTCGAATGCTGAAGCAACACAGCGGTTGAATCAATACGGTCCCAATCAACTTCCCGAGCATGGTCCTGCTCCCCTCTGGCTCATTGTCATCCGTCAATTCGTCAGCCCGCTTATCTATATTTTGGTAGCCGCAGCCATGGTCTCTCTGATCATTGGCGACGCAGAAGATGCTGGCTTCATCGCAGCCATCTTATGCTTAAACGCAGCTATTGGGGCTTACCAAGAGTCACAGGCAGAACGAAGCAGTCACGCCCTCAAACGTTTGCTGCGTACCCGAGCTCAAGTAAAACGAGATGGTCAACTTCAAGACATCGTCGCCACAGAACTCGTCCCAGGCGATATCGTTTGGCTCGAATCTGGAAATCGCGTTACCGCGGACATGCGTCTCGTCTCGGCAACCCAGTTGCAAATCGATGAATCGTTACTCACTGGTGAATCTATCGCGGTCGCCAAAACAAATGAACCGCTTCCCTTGAAAACAGCAGCTATCGCTGACCAGCGCAACATGACCTTTGCCGGTTCCATGGTATCGCGTGGCCGTGGCATCGGTGTTGTTGTCGCCACGGGGACTGCAACGCAACTCGGGCAACTTGCCGTCGATGTCCTCGGCGCAAGCGGCGGCAAACCTCCACTGATCGCCCGAATGGAACGTTTCACCAATCACATTGCAATTGGCACTGTAGTCACGTCATTACTTATCGGTTCTATAGGAATGTTCATTTGGGGCTACACCCTGAAAGACACCTTCTTTTTAGTTGTCGCATTGGCCGTTAGCGCAATACCGGAAGGCTTGCCAGTAGCCATGACCATTGCACTCGCGGTAGCCACTAGTCGCATGGCCCAACGCAATGTGATCGTTCGACGACTCACTGCCGTCGAAGGCCTAGGAAGCTGTACACTCATCGCTACAGATAAAACGGGAACTTTAACGTGCAATGAGCTAACCGTTCGTGAATTGCACACGGTCGATGGCAAACGCTTTGAGTTTACGGGCGAAGGGTTCGCGCCTCGCGGACATATCGAATATGAACATGAGCCGATACTTATCGCCTCGGAGCCAGCACTGCGGAACACACTTGAAGCAGGCCTGCTATGCAATGAAGCCGAATTGGAATATCGCGACAACGAATGGCACTATCGTGGCGACGCAGTAGATATTTCGTTATTGAGCGCCGGCTACAAAGCGGGTCTTGAAAAGAAAGAGCTGCTACACGCACAACCGCTGATAAACCAAATTCCGTTTGAATCAGAAAATCAGTTTGCGTCGACCACGCACCGAATCCCAGCAGGCATTAAGTCGTACGTAAAAGGTTCGCCTGAGCGTATCATCACCATGTGCGACCAGCGACTTGATGAGTTGCAAAGACGCTGGATTCAAAATACGGCGAACGACATGGCGCAGCGTGGTCTGCGTATCATTGCACTCGCCTCTCGCTCCCACTCCGAAACAGCTTCAACCCAAGACAACTCGAGCAGTGGTACCTATGAGTTTCTGGGGATGGTCGGCATGATTGATCCGCTTCGTCCTGATGTGGCCGATTCGATTGCCCAATGCCAAGCGGCCGGTGTCGAAGTCAAAATGGTCACAGGCGACCATCGCATTACAGCGTTGGCAATTGCGCGAGATCTGGGGCTTGCTACTACACTGGACCAAGTCATTACAGCTCAAGAACTTGAAGGCAAAACAGCCGAAGAACTCAAAGAAATCGTCCAACGCGTTCGCGTCTTTGCGCGTGTCTCCCCTCGCCAAAAGTTGAGCATTGTGAATGCGGCCCGCGAGGCGGGACACTTTGTCGCTGTTACCGGCGACGGAGCCAACGATGCCCCCGCACTTCAAGTGGCCAACATCGGCGTTGCCATGGGAAAATCAGGAACCGATGTCGCGCGCGAAGCTGCCGAGCTAGTGATCAGCGATGACAACTTTCGTTCGATCGTCGCCGGAATCGAAGAAGGGCGAATTGCCTACGACAACATTCGGAAAGTTACTTTTCTGCTTGTATCCCTCGGCGCCGCTGAACTCTTGATGGTGCTGCTGGCCGTGGTTACCGGACACCCCATTCCACTTCTTCCGGTGCAGTTGCTGTGGCTCAATTTAGTAACCGACGGAATTCAAAGCGTGGCATTGGCCTTCGAACCAGGAGAAGGCGATAGCCTTAAACATCCACCACGCCCACCAAGCGAACCGATTTTCAATCGTTTGATGCTGGAACGTATGGTGCTATCGGTCCTCACCGTTGGCATCGGTGGTTTCTGCGTTTTCAGTTTTGCCATCCGTTCTGGCTGGAGCACCGAACAAGCTCGCAACTTGCTCTTGCTCGTGATGGTACTTTTTGAAAACTTCCATGTCGGCAATTGCCGCTCAGAGACCAAGTCCGCTTTTGCCCTCTCACCGTTGCGAAGCCCGCTTCTATTCTATGGGACAATCGCAGCCTTCTCGATTCACTTATTATCGATGTATGTCCCTTTTCTGCAGAAACTTTTGGGAACCGAACCACTTTCAATCACTAGCTGGTTCGTCGCAGTCGGAGTCGCTTTGTTGATTATTCCGGTGATGGAAATTCATAAGCTTGTGTGGAAGTTACGTAAGTCTAGGTAACGGACGCAACTCGCCATTCGAAAAGCGAACAGTTACAAAAACTACAAAGCCTCAATTACTTGCTATTCCATTTTCACCTGCGCCTCGAGTAAGCTTCGAATCCGCTCTTGTGCATCGGTCCATTTGCCATCTTTGGCCAGTTGCACTAAGCCCATCAGATAGCTGTGGTCGCGATCAGTGAGTTTCTCGGCTTTATAATCTGCTTCAATCATTGCCACCACCTTATCCAGCCGTTGTGCATCTTTTTGATTGCATACGGTATAGAGTGAGCGAGCGTATTGGTACGCCTGCGATGAAATCTCACCGTAGCCGCTCATGAGATACATCACCAAGACGATGATGGTCACGATACCAAAAGCGATAGCTAACCATCGACTTCTTATCGCTGCATCTGCTTCTGTTTTCGGCATAGGGCTATTCCTGTGTCTCGACAGCTTCACCCTCATTCATGCTGGACAACGCCGCAAAAACATAGATATCGATCGTCGAATTAATGAATCGAACCGAACCGTCACCAAAGAGCACGTTGCCTCCCCCTAGATGCTCGGAAAACATTTGGCAAACATGTAAGGCTGGAAAGTTGACGGGATGAAAGATCGGATAGCCGGTGATGTCGAGTTCCCCGCCTGCTGGCCCAGAGTGGCAGAAGACCAAAGTTGCAGCTGTCTCTGTCACGTTTTCAGGTGTGATCAAACGGGGTTGTACGAATGCTCCCGGCACGACACCCACCCAAGTTTTGTCGCTCAATTTAGAGGAATGCTCACCAACAAAGATCGTATTGGATAAGCCATCAACCACCGAGGCAAGCTTCGTTCCTGAGTTCCTAAAGAATGGACCATCGGCAACTCGGCCGGTGTCACCCATCACTGAAATTTGTCTTGTTGTTCCACTTCGTATATCGCTGAATACGGTGAACGAAGTAGACGAACTGCAATCGCCCCAACATGACTCTTGGCCATGGTTTGCAACATAATTAGAACGCCCTAAGGTTATCGTGGATCCATAAGTTGTCAGTGGTGCACCCGCTTGGTCGCGTACTACAAACGGATCTCGGTTTCCTGAAACAGAGGGACATAGAAACGCTGAAATTTGTGTTTGTATCAACTGCTGATAAGCGGGTTCCCAAATTGGGCGTGTCGGTTGAAGTTGATTGGCTAAGCTCGTTTGTTCCAAGTAGGGCAAGAGCAACATCCCCCAACCCCAACCCGGTGCAGCATCCCAAGTATCCGCATCCAACCGCGCCCAAGCCGGCGCAGTGCCGTTGCTCGTACGGTACGACACATAGCCCGCCGGAAGTCGCTTGTGCGTTCCTTCATAGTTGTGAAACGCCAAGCCAATCTGCTTCATATTGTTGACACACTGAGCGCGTCGAGCTGACTCACGCGCTGACTGCACTGCTGGCAAAAGCAGTCCGACCAAAATGCCGATGATGGCTATAACGACCAGCAGCTCTACTAAGGCAAATCCGCTCAGCTTAGCCTTAGCGCGGCTATGCGATGCAGTCCGCCGAAATGGCGCTGGTTGTCGTATAAGTAATCTATGCGTTGTCGACGACATCACCATGAACCTCCTGTGACTTGCAAGTTTTGTGTCGTTCGTCGTGGAAAACGCGGAACGGTCTCGACTTACAAATCGATTTTGCGAATGAATTCTATCTCGCTAGGCTCAAAGCACGCTGACCGGGCAAGTTTTAGCCATGGCTAACATTTTCGTCTTATTTTTAGCTTAGGCTAAAACTGTGTCAAGTGATATAATGGCCCGTATGAAGAAATCTCCCACCCACAAAACCAAACGAACTTCTCCAGTTTCGAGTGACCAGACTGCCGTAACCAACAAAAGTCGGCCTGGAAATAAGGACAATCCGTTTGCCGCTGCGCGTCGGGACCACTCCTCGGAAACCGCAGAAGATTACGTGGAAGCGGTGGCCCAAATCACGGCCCAGAGCGGGCATTGCCGCGTTATCGACTTGGCCAGAACGTTTGCTGTAAGTAGTGTTACGGTGAACCGAACCATTGCCCGACTCAAACGAGATGGCTGGGTGGATGTAGAGCCCTACGGCCCAGTCCTCCTCACCGACACGGGCAAACAGCTAGCGGAACGTTGCCGCTTACGCCACGAGACCGTGCTTAACTTCCTGCTTTCCCTCGGCGTTTCCGCAGAAACCGCTCAAATCGATGCGGAAGGAATCGAGCATCACTGCAGCCCAGAAACATTGCAGGCCATGGACCGGCACATCGCGCAAAATGCGCCCAAACCGAAAAAGTCAACGCCGCCCGGCAATTCCAAGCGGGGCTAAGCTCCCAAAAGCGACTTTTCGGTTGAATTTCGGTTCCTAGCGCGTCAAGCAGATCGGCCTGCGGTATCTTTATCCGCATTCCCTGCTTCCTGCCCACGCTAATCATCGACCATGAACTCCCAACCGTACCAAACGCCACCTCGGTTTTGGGCCCCGAAGCTCACCCCCTGGTTCTGCCGTTGCTTTAGGCACATGCGAGACCGCGATCTTGCTCGCAACCAGATAGTGGATGTCGAATTGCGAAACGTCGACCACTTGGCACGCACCGTCGATCAAGGGCACGGCGTTCTAATCACACCCAACCATTCGTTCCACTTTGATTCGTACTGCCTTCTACGCGTTTCCGATCGCACTTACACACCTTTCTACATCATGACCGCGTGGCAGGTCTTTGGTGTCTCGACGCGATGGCAACAATGGGTGATGCAAAAGAACGGATGCTTCAGTGTCAATCGTGAAGGCGTCGATACAGAGTCCTTCAAAACTGCAGTGGATATCCTCCAGAACCGCCCTCATCCGCTAGTCATTTTTCCTGAAGGCGACATCTATCACACCAATGATCATGTCACACCGTTTCGCGAAGGAGCCGCTGCGATTGCGATGGCAGCCGCCCGCAAAGCGGAACGTCCTGTATCAGCCATCCCTGTCGCCCTGCGAGCTGAATATCTCGATGATCCTATCCCGAGCGTCCTCAAAACCTTGGATGAATTGGAACGCCGACTCCTTTGGACTCCGAACCCGGACCTCCCCATCATCGATCGCATTCTTCGTGTTGCATCGGCAGCATTAGCACTCAAAGAATGCGAAGTTCTCGGCTCTGTTCAATCGGGTGATTTACCACATCGCATCCAATCTCTATTGAACGAAATTCTCGTCCAGCACGAAAAGAAATACGAGATCAAGAATCCAGGCCGCCTGCCTTCGGATCGGATCGCTGAAATCCGCAGACGCATCATTGGAATGCAGAAGAACGGCCCGCTCTCCATGACCGAACAACTGCGTTCCCAGCGCGATATGGACGCCATGTTCTTTGCAACTCAACTTTATAGTTATCGCGGCGATTATCTCATCACGGATCCTACCCCAGAACGCATCGCCGAAACAGTGGATAAACTCGAAGAAGACCTACTGAAAGTCACTTACCCAACCGTGCGTGCCCCACGCAAGGTCATCGTTGAATTCGGTCCGCCGAACTTGGTCCCGAGCGACAAAGCAACTTCGCCAAGCCCCGCGGACTTGTCAGCCCAATGGCAAGGACAAGTCCAAGAAATCCTCACTCGGCTCGCACAACATTCCACACACTCTTAAAATGTAAACGAATCAAAAAACCATGTTCGAACTCACAGACGTCACCAAGTCCTTCGGCGAACTTTGTGTTTTGCAGCCGACCACGCTCAAGATGGAATCGGGTGCCTCGACCGTCCTCATCGGCCCCAGTGGTTGCGGCAAGAGTACACTCCTGCGAATGTTGGTTGGCCTCCTGAAACCCAATGGGGGAACAATTCGCTTCGCTGGCGAAGCACTGACACCGCAAACATTGCCCAAACAGCGATTGCGCATGGGCTACGTCATTCAAGATGGTGGTCTGTTCCCACATCTCACCGTTGCCCAAAACCTCAGCCTGATGCCAAAGCAACTCGAATGGAACCAAACTCGCATCGATCAACGCATCGATGAATTGATGGACCTAACGCGTTTACCTAAAGAAACGCGGAATCGATTTCCGCAACAGATCTCTGGTGGCCAACGACAACGCGTGGGAATCATGCGAGCTTTAATTCTCGAACCTGATGCCATTTTGTTGGATGAACCGATGGGAGCCCTTGATCCCATGGTGCGGTTTGAATTGCAAGAAGACTTGCGACAGATCTTCCGCACGCTCAACAAAACGGTCGTCATGGTGACACATGACTTAGGTGAAGCGGAGTTTTTCGGTGACACCATCTGCCTGCTATACGGAGGGAAAATCTTGCAGAAAGGAACACTACAAGAGATGGCCACTTCCCCAGCCAGCCCTTATGTCACGTCGTTTCTCAAAGCTCAACGTATCCCACACTTCGAGGCTACCCTATGAAAGTGCATCAATACACCCTGATAGCCCTCGCGGTCTGCGCATGGATTTTGGGAAACTTGCCCCACTGCTCTAAGGCCTATGCCGATGAGCCGCAAATTCAAGTCGGTTCAAAATCCTTTACTGAATCCGTGATTTTGGGCGAACTCCTGTGCCACGTCGCCCGCTCACAATCTCTAACAGCCGAACATAGAGCCGAACTTGGCGGTACACAAGTTTTGTGGAAAGCTCTGCTCGCTGGCGAAATCGACATGTATGTCGAATACACCGGCACATTGCGCAAAGAAATACTCGACCTGCCCGCAAGTGCTACTGACGATGAAGTGAAACACCAACTTGCCGCCATGAATGTGGGAATCACCCCGCATCTCGGATTCAACAACACCTACGCCCTTGCTATGCCTTCGAAACTTGCAGCGTCCAAGAATCTCAAGAAAATTAGCGAACTCCGAAACCAACCCGATCTTCGCTTTGGTTTCAGCGATGAATTTCTCGACCGCACCGACGGCTGGCCAGGTCTACAAACTGCTTATCAACTTCCTCACAAAGATGTACGTGGCCTTGACCATGTCATGGCATGTCGCGGTCTCAATTCGGGTTCACTCGATGTTACCGATATTTATTCAACCGACGCTGAAATCGAATTCTACGATTTGGCCATCCTCGAAGATGACCTTGGCTTCTTCCCTAAATACTATGCCGTCGTTTTGTATCGCGCCGATCTTGCCCAAGCTCATCCAGGATTTATTGAAGCCATTAAGAAACTCGACAATCGCATATCAAATGATCAGATGAAACTGCTCAATGCGGCGGTAAGAGTCAACAAAGAAAGTGAAGTAGATGCGGCGGGTGACTTTGTCAATAAACAACTCGGTATCAAAGTGGAGTGGGATCGCACGGATGCTTCATCTTGGTCTCGTCGCCTTTTAACACGGCTTGGCATGACCACGGTACAACATCTCATGCTTGTGGTGATTTCTTTGGTAGCTGCGATTGTCGTGTCGATACCGTTGGGCATCATCGCTTACAAAGTACCTAAAGCCGAAAATTCCATTCTCGGCATCATTGGCATCATCCAAACACTTCCCTCGATGGCACTGCTGGTCTTCATGATTCCGCTATTGGGACTCGGCATTCTTCCAGCCATTGTCGCTTTGTTCCTCTATAGTTTGCTACCGATTGTGCGTGGCACATACACGGGCCTGAAACAGATACCAGAACCATTGCGAGAATCCGCCGAAGTCCTCGGACTTACACCGAAACGCCGTTTGCTTAAAATCGAACTTCCGCTGGCATCGCCATCGATTATGTCTGGTATCAAGACCGCTGCCGTGATCAATATCGGCACGGCCACCATCGGAGCATTGATTGGGGCAGGGGGTTATGGGCAGCCCATTCTGACCGGCATCCGTTTAGCCGATGTGGCCTTGATTTTGCAGGGAGCGATCCCTGCCGCTGTCATGGCACTTTTAGTCCAGACACTCTTTGGTTGGTTGGAAATTTTCTTCATCCCAGCGGGACTTCGGAAACAATAATCTTGGGCTTGTGATTTTCCTGGGAAACCGACAATAGGCTGCTTGATCGGTTGCGAGATTCGTTAAACTATCGGACTCCGATTTCCTCTATCCATCCTATCGCGACCCGATTGTTATGCAGCTTTTAAGACTATTCCTTCCTTTGCTCTTCCTCTCATTTACCGCCGCAACGTACGCAACGGAACCATCCGCTGAGCGACATGTGGTGCTGATCACTTTAGATGGACTGCGAGGCGAGGAAGTCTTTGGCGGTGCAGATCAACGTTTGATCGCCAAAGAAAACGGCGTTGATAATGTCGAAAGCACGCTGGCTCGCTTCTATCGAGAACAAGCCACGGAGCGACGCGAAATCTTAATGCCATTTCTCTGGAAGATTTGTACGAGTGAACAAGGTTGGATTGCGGGTAACATCGAAAAAGATAGTGTGGTCGCTGTAACCAACGGCCTCTACTTTTCTTATCCCGGCTATAACGAGATTCTTTCGGGATTTCCCGATCCAGCGGTCAACAGCAACGCCAAGAAACTCAACGAAAATATCACCGTTCTCGAATGGCTCAATCAGCAGCCTGCCTTCAAAAATTCGGTTGCCGCCTATGGTTCATGGGACGTTTTTCCTTTCATTATCAACGACAAACGCAGTGGCATCGAAGTGAACGCAGGCTGGATGCCCTTAAAAGTTGGCAACCCCGAACGAGTCGAAGCCCTGAATTACGTCGCCAAGAATATTTTTCATGAATGGGACGGCGTGCGTTATGACTCGATCACAGCCAGCGGCGCACTGGAGGAGATGAAAATTAACAAACCGCGTGTGTTGTTTGTCGCGCTGGGCGAAACCGACGACTGGGCTCACAAGGGACGCTACGATCGATATTTGTTGACAGCGAATCAGAACGATGGTTTCATTCGAGATCTCTATGAGACCGCGCAATCGATTCCCGAATACAAAGACAACACGCTTTTCATCGTTACGTCCGATCACGGTCGCGGTGACGGTCGAGAAGGCTGGAAGAATCACAGCGTGTTGTTGCCTGGATCGGAACGCATCTGGATCGCGGCGTTTGGACCAGGCTTATCGGTTTCAGGGATGGATGAAGGGGGTAAGTTCGAACAAGCGCAAGTGGCCGCGACGGTTGCAAAATACTTGGGCTTGGACTTTGGACAGCAGAATAGCAAAGTTCGTCCCCCTTTGCCGATTCTCAAGTAGCTCTCGTGATCAAGCTGCGGGTAGAACCGCGAGAGTCCGACGGCTGAACTGGCGGCCCCAACCATTCCTCAACACCCCACCGGATAGGTGCGACACACTACTTTCTTGCACCTAGACTTCGGTTTCAGGACTATTTGCAGGCACACCGATTCTATTAATTTTCCAAATACAACAGATCACCCATTTTGAAATTGCTAGCAAATTGCGACGCCAAACTTGGTGCCAGGCACCCGGTTGTGGCGTGAGCAGGCCAATGCTGTCATTAATTTTCATCATGAAATAAGGCCTGGAAAATAGAGCGGAGCGGCTTAATTGGATGATTGCTAGCTATCACAGGCGATTGCTTGCATTAGATACCGCCTCGCTTAAATGGCCAAAACAGTTGCCGAAAGAAACCCTCTGGAGGCTTGTCTCCCTTAACGCCATAGCTCGCTGGCCATTGCTCGCCGGGCAAATAATAACTCCCAAACAGCCAATCCCAAATCGGTAAATGCACTGCGAAGTTTTTGTCGATCGCTTCATCCTGGTCGCTGTGATGCCAATGATGAAATTGGGGCGTTACCAGCCAATAACGAAATGGACCAAAGGTGAATCGTAAATTGGCATGAATCAATGTCGCCTGCAAAGTGACTATAATTCCATAACCGACTAACGCAGCATCTGCAAAGCCCAAGGCAAACAGTGGCATGTAACTCAGGCCACGCGTCACAACCACATCGACAATATGCAAGCGCGAACCCGCTAACCAATCCATCCTCTCAGCGGAATGATGTATGGCATGAAAACGCCACAAGAACGGTACGCGATGGAACGCTCGATGCACCCAGTATTGCACAAAATCGGTGAGCAGCAGAATCTCAATAATCTGAAGCCATAGCGGTTGCTTGCCGATACTTACCCGCCACTGTTCATCCAAAACCCAGGCAAACAGAACTTGTGCGGGTTTCATCGTCATGATCGTCACCCACTGAACCGCTAAAGTGCTGACGAAAAAGTATGCCAAGTCTGTTCGCCAGCCGTGCCGAAAAATGGGCTGCTCTTTCCTGAGCGCAAACCAACGTTCCAGCGGAATAAACACCGCGCACCAGAAAATCAAGTTAAGCAAAAACCAGTCTAAACTGAGCGAGGGAAGTCCTGCACTCTTCGCCGCGGCAGCGTCCGCAACTTCAATTTGCGATCCTCCTAACAGACCTGCCATCAAAGCGAATAGAATCGCCACACTTCCAAGTATCTTCCGTTTCCTGAGCGACAAGCTTAAAGCGCCAAACAAAACTCCGCTTACCAACACCACATGCAACAACGCGCGAATGACAGGTAACGGATAATATTCCCGCAGCACGGGCATCGTGAGGACATGCGGAAACTTGATGCAGAGAACGGTGAAGAGTCCAGCACCGCTTAAGGTAATTCCGGTGACGCCACTGATCCAACCCTTTCCAAAGCGAACCGACTCACCATCGATGCGACTATACTCTTGGACTTCGTCGGCGCTTTCTGATGGATTCTTATTCACATCGCTCATCCATTTGCCTCTGCTCTTCTTGCCTCGCTGGAATGCCCGTCACCGCAGTGATCGATCGCTCTAACAAGCGAAAGAAACCGAATCGCTCTAACCATCGATTACAAAATCCAGTGGTAATACAATAATGTCCATCGTACGGTAGCGTATGATGACGCGCATGTTCCTCGTTAGACAAGATGATTCTGCAACGCTGTAACCAGCATACCCAACGGGGCGGCTGAGGCATGTGCGCCCACTGATGAATTTGATTGGTGGGAATAGCGAACAGACAAAACCATACACCGAAGGTAATCGAAATTAATCCCCATGAACTTGTGGGGGAGATCAAGAAAAAACTGAGCAAAATGGGAATGGCAACCAAACAGGTATCGCCGTTGGTATCGAAAAAATTGCATTCAAGAAATGACGTTGGCGTATCATGATGCACACGAAATGGGCGAATGAACCGCGGCCCGAGGATCGGGAACTTTTCACTTCCCCAAGTATCCGCAGACCAATGGACAATCCCCGAGACCAAATCAGCTGCAGGCCAGGCTAGCGCGATCGCCAACAACTGCCACACATTCCACTGCGCGCGATGGTGCCAAAGCGTCACGAAATGTGCGATAATAAGTCCAACCGCAGTGAAGACACAAGCAGTCTCGAACCAGAAGGTCAACAGCCCGCTTCCATCATGCTTGCGAGCGGTAGATCGAGTTGCACCCGGCTGCTTGGACATCGGGATAGGACGTTCCATCTAATCTCTCCCCCTTCAAGGTAGTTTTGGCCTATGGAGCCCATCGGCGCTGCAACTTCACGCGAATTCGAAAATAATTCGCCCGAAATCGTTTTGGTGAACCCCAAAGCGGGATCGGGAGCCGTCGCTCGCCACGCACCTCTTTGGAAAAAACTCCTCTCACCTAACCACATAATCGTTTCAGGGACCAATCCATCCGAAACAGAACAACTCGCCGCTCAAGCTGCCAAGCAACAAGCATCTCGGCTCGTGGTAGTCGGCGGTGATGGAACTTTACATCATGCCGTCAACGGCTACCTATCTGTACCGAAAACCACCACTCAGCTCGCCATCATACCGAGCGGTACGGCAAACGACTACGCGGCAAGTTTGCGACAGCATGCCGCCGCCAAGCAATCCACTCTTTTTAAAGTCGACGTCGGACTCATTCGCTACGAACAATTTCAACGTCATTTTTTGAATGTCGCGGGGATCGGACTCACCGCTCACGCTGCATTAAGTTCGCGTCCTTCACCATGGCTTCCAGCGAGGTTGCGATATACGTTGGGATTGATGCGAACACTCCTCTATGGTTGGCGACACACGGACACAATACTTGAATTGCCACAGCAAACCATAATTGCCACCCAACTTCTAACTATCTCAGTAGCCATCGGCTCGCGCGAAGGGAGTTTCCCGTTAGCCCCCAACGCTCGACTCGATGATGGTCAATTCAATATCCTTTTGGCGACCGCATTGCGTCGCCGCGATGTCTGTCGCTATCTTCCCGGTTTGATGTTCGGCAAACTTCCGCAGCGCGATCCGCGAATTCAATACTTGATTGCTTCCGAACTTCATCTTCAATCGTCTGCGCCGCTCCACCTTCACCTCGATGGTGAGATTTATGGCGAGGGCACACTCCCACATGGGTGTAAAGTCACGCTGACCCACGGGCCGCAAATCGAAATCGAATTGCTGAAAATGTCATAAAACGCTGAGAATAGCCACATTTCCGGGAGCAATGAACAAGCTACCAATCGGCGGTGGCTTGGGCTATAATGAGGCTCTACTTCGCGTTCGACTCCCACCGTTTGCCTCCCACCTGATTCGCCTCTCCTTCCATCATAGGTACCGGATATGCGGCACCATCAACCATCCATCCATGTCGTGTGGCAATTACTCTGCCTCGCCATGGCCTGCTTAGGCTTGGCTCGCTCCACCTATTCAGTCGAAGAAGATAAGGCACCAGCTTCACTCTATTTTGAAACCGATGTTCGCCCGATCTTAAAAGCGCATTGTTTTCATTGTCATGGCGAAGCGGGACACAAAGAAGGCAATCTAGACCTCCGTTTAGTTCGCTTGATGTCGCAAGGTGGTGATAGTGGCGCCGCACTCGAAGTCAGCCATCCCGATAACAGTCTCGTATGGCAACGCGTGGCCGCAAACGAAATGCCACCAGGAGGTAAATCGCTCAAAGAC
>Ga0075158_10000025_pt1 | contig 106186 bp, 96 predicted proteins | sample JI91814BDNA_FD_70968 | JGI IMG/M metagenome (GOLD analysis project Ga0075158, IMG submission 70968) | Wastewater effluent complex algal communities from Wisconsin, to seasonally profile nutrient transformation and Carbon sequestration -... | ecosystem: Engineered > WWTP > Effluent > Algae... | reverse complement strand
ATAGATAGTAAAAATATACCTTGGTCGCAGGCAGAACCTATGTGGCAAAGATTGTCAGCCACTAGGGAATTATAAGAATGGTCAGGTATATTCTGCACCTTTGTGGGTGGGTTATCGCAGCGAATTTGGGATTTCAAGAGCGGGCTTTAGTCACAAAAATGTTCAACATTATCAGCAAAATGAACTTGTGCATCGACGCGGAATAGTTGGAATAGAGGCGGTAGAGAGCTCCTGGTTTACCAGATATGACAGGTTTCAACGTGGTATTTACGGTTACAGTGGACCTTATAATCCCTATTCATTGTTTAATAGATAGAAAAATATGAAAACACCTATTTACATAATCAGTTGGTTCTTTTGCTTCATCGCAATGTTGGGCTGTATTGGAAATGGTAGAAATTATTTTAGAAGCAAAGAATTCTGTTATTCGGATAAAAAAAATGTCCCGATTCTTGAAAAGATCAAAACGGATGGCGCATACGTTGCGATCACGTACGACCAAATGCTGATTGGTAAAAACAGATGGGAAATAGGAACTCCCGTGGACACAGTATTTGAAGAATTCTACTTTTTTACCAAGGATGGTACATTTTTCTCGTATAATACTCCTAAGGGAAGAAACATTTGTTTCGATTAAAGGTTTTACGACTGGCCTGTTTTTCGTAAAGGAAGATATATTATGGAAGGTGATACTTTAAAGTTAATTGATATGGACAAGTACGGTCAATTTAAATATTATATAACAAGAACCTATTTTCTTGTTATTGATTCAACGCGGTTGAGGTTACTTTATTTTTCCAATGATGAAAAAATTCCGCAGCAGCAAGATTTTGTGAATTTTCAGAAATCGCAACCTGAAAGAGCTGCTAATTTATTCAACTTTCGTGAACAATACCCTTTGCCGGAATCTTCAAAAGTTTGGATGCTTGATTACGAGTGGTTCTGGTGTGACAAGGAAGAGTATCAGCTCTATAAAAATAAGAAACGGGAGCGGTGATGTGTTCTATCCCCACTCCGTAAGATTTTTAACATGGGTTACTTGGTAAGACAACTTGCGAAGAGTTTATATACGAAAAGTTAATTGTATCATTTTGTGACAGGTAACGCTTACACCTTAAAAGAAAGATGGAACGATCAAACATTCTTATTCCTCAATGTCAAACTAAAAGCTTCCTCTAAATGTCAGCTTTCAAAATTAAAGAATTCCAATTGAAAGGAAGGTCTTCCCAGTCGCAAATTCCGTGTAATGAGCAAAAAACAAATTTATTGTTTTACTATTTTTTGACTGTGTTTTACCTCGCCGTCTTTGTCTACTATTTTCAACACATACACGCCGTTGGCACAATGGCTCACATCCAAAGTGGTTGGTGCGCTCAACGCACGGGAAGTTATTAGTTTCCCCTGCAGGTCTAGTATTTCCGCTTTTCCTTCCAGGTCGCTGGTACCGCTGATGGTAATTGTGCCTTTGGTAGGGTTGGGACCCGCGGAAATGGGTGAGTCGTTGGTGATTTCCCGGATGCCGGTGCTAAGCGTGCCGTCGAAGGTTGGCCCCACTACTTTGTTAATGAGCCAGTTGTTGGGGTCGCAGCTAATGGTGGTGACAGTACCCGTTAGGTTAAAGGAATACACTTCCACCGAGTTGGTTTGAATTACCCGCACCGTGGTATCCGGCGCGCCGTTCCGGTAAATTTTAAATTCCACAGGGCCGATAAACAACGGGGTAACGCCCGGCATGCTGCCACTCTGCGTGCTTTTGATGACGCAGGTGTTGCCAGCGGTATTGTATTTTAATGTGTAAGTGGGATACCCCTCGCCATAGTACCACTGGTTAAAAAACTGCGTGGCATTAATGCCGGTTTGCGCTTCGTAGTAGGTTTTAAAATCCACCACCGAGGCGTTGCTGTTTTTGTAGGTGTTTTGGAAACCCCTTAAGGTATTGAACCACAAGGAATCGTTGTTGGTTAAAAATTGCAGACTGCGGATAATGGCGCCCCCTTTGTCGTAAGTGAGGCGTCCGTCGAAGATAACGCCGGAATCGAGGGTATCGGCGCCCGTAAAAAATACGCTGCCCCCGCTTTGCGACATCACCGAGGTGTGCGCGCTGTTGAGGTTGGTCATAAAATTCGGTGGATCCAGGTATTGCGCCACCAGGTGTTCGGTGTAAGAAGCAAAACCTTCGTTGATCCAAATGTCCGACCAGGTTTTGCAGGTAACATTATCGCCCCACCATTGGTGACCCAACTCGTGGGCATTGAGGTAATAATCGAAAAAGCCGAGGCTGGTCATCGTTTGGTGTTCCATGCCGCCGCTAAATGGCGCCATGCTGTGGCCATATTTTTCTTTGTGAAACGGGTACATGCCATACATGCCACATAAAAACTCGAGCACTTCGGGCATTTGGTCCAGAGACACCTTTTGGGTGTTGGTCCAGCCGGCGTTTGTAAACGCGTTGGCATAAATGTAGTTCTGGATGAGGATGGAATCGTTAGGCAGGTACAAGGGTTTGGCGTACAGGTTGTATTCGCGGTATTTGGATACGGCCACCGAAATCAGGTAATAAGCAATGGGGGTTCTGGATTGCCACTCGTAACGTTTTTTGTTGCCGATGGTCACCACGTTTTTTAACAGGCCGTTAGAGCCTACTTTGTTGGTGGAATCGGTGGTGACATACACCCAGCTCGAATCAATTTTATCGGTTAAGGTTTGTTTGCAGGGCCACCAGTGGTAACCAACAAAACTCTCGCTCAGGCTCCAGGTGGCCTGGGTGTTCCAGGCGCCGGAGGTGGCGTTGCTAAAACCGCTGCCAATAGCAGCGCCTCCGTTTGGCGGCAGGCCTTTGTAATACACGGTGGCGGTAAAGGTACTGTTAGCGGGCAGGGGAATGGGCAGCGCTACTTTTACGGCGCTGTCTGCCCGCGTAAAGGGCAGGGAGACGCCGTTAAACAGGATGGAATCGATGGTATGGTTTTCGTGCAACAGGGTCATAAAGGTGTCCAGCGCCAGGGCGGTGACACGGGCCACGGTCATCACATTACCGCTCACGTATTTGGTGGTGCGCTCCAGGTTCAGATTCAGGTGCACGAATTTAAGGTCGTATTTGTTTTCGTGTGAAATCAGCGAGGTGGTATTGGCCGTGCGGGCCTGTTGGCGAATGCGTGTGGCCATTGCCGTTTGTTTGGTTTTGGCGCACAGGTGTTCGTGCTGCGCGTTGAGGGCCATGCCCGAAAAGATAAACAGGGCGAATAAAAAATGTTTCATGAGAGTAAGTGGATTTGGTTGGATAGGTACAAAGTTTGGTTTGCTATAAAAATAGAAAAAATATAACAGGGTTGGTTTCCAAATTCATAAATGTGCGTCAATGTTCCATAAATGGTTGTAAACGGTACGCTTCTGTTAAATTTAAGGCCGGGGGTTGGTGTTATTTTATTTGCCCTTGGTCTCTTAAATTGACACCGGGCGGTGCACACTGCTCTTGCGCCATTCCCGGTAAAAGCGGGTTACTGGCCAATGCCTTAATAGGGTAACACAATTACCTCGCCCGGTTTGTCCATTAAGTGGAATTTCGGGTTGTCAATGGTGATGCGGTCTCCGGCGGAAAGGTGGTAAATGCTGACGTCGGTTGCGTTAATTTTAATTTTTTTGTTTACCGCGTCAATCAATAACCAGGCCGGTACAAAGGCCCAATCCAGATCTTTTTGCAGGGCGATGGTGTCGGCGTGTTCGGTATCGCCCGAAAGAAATATTTTTTTCCCGTGCCAGGTAATCAGGTAAGAGCAGTGGTGAAAGCAATGCAGGTGTTTGGTTTCAAAAACCTGGATCGAGAAATCGCTGAGGGATTGATGGAGTTGTTCCATTTTTTTGATGTTCCAGGGGCCATAGGTGCTGCCATGCTTTTTTTTGCGGACCCGTTTTACCTGCCGGATCGAATAATGGTCGGGGTGTTTGTGTGTAAACAGGTAAATGGCGCTGTCTTTCAACTGTTGCAGTTCCGCCTTGGGGTATTTGGGGTAAATCCAAAATCCCGATTTGTAGGGGAAGTCCACGTAAATGGTGGAGCGGCCATCGCTTAACGACATACCGCAATTGGCAATGAGGCGGATGGTTACCTGGTTGGTTTGACCCAGGCTGGGGATGGAACTACACAGGAAAACACTTAGGACTAAAATGGCTTTGCAAAAAGAAGGCATGGTGGATGAAAGTTTTATGTATAAAATGGGGGAACGTTTCGGGACTTGCCGTAGCCCCTTGCGTTAAATGTAAACATGTTTGGCGAAATGCCAAAATAAATGGTGGTTGCGGTAAAGGTTGGCTGCCCGGTGACTTTTTTCAGGACGCCGTTTGCCCGGGGTCTACCGTGTTGCCGGTAATGGTTTTTAATTTATGGGTGGTTAAAAGACTTAATAAAACAAAGGCCGTAAAAGCAAAAAAGCCGGTTTGAAGACTGGATTTGTTGGTGGTTAACACCTCCATTTTTGAACTCAAACTTTCAAGCTGATGAAGTTGTTCAGTTAAAATGCCTGAAAAACCAATGTAGGCCATAAATATGGCCACCACCATGACATCGGCCATGGACCATTTGCCCGTTTTATTTACGAGGAAATAAATTAATTTATTGGATTTTAAATTCGGAAAAGAGACCAGGCAAAGGGATGAAACTAATTTTGACAAAGGAAACAGAACGCTGAATATAAAAACAAGGAAACCAACCAGCAGCAGGTCAGGACTATCTTGTGCCATCATTAGCCTGACGACTTCGAGGATACTTTTGCTTTTGTAATAAAGAACCTGATCTTGAAAATGGATCTGTTCGCCCAATAGACTCATGGTCATGTCAGAAATACGGGCGTCAATTTCAATCATGGGTAACGACAGACCGAGGATTAAAAACAAAAAACAAATGGCGGTGAGCAGCATCAACTCAAGTTTGTTGAGTGTTTTGGTGATAAAAATAAAGCTGGCGCTGAGCAGGGCTAAAACAACCAGGATGTATTTGTAGTTGTTGGATGTTTCCTGCAACGCGTTGAGTTTTGTGCCAAGAAAAAAAATGGTGGAGGGCCGGTCGGTTAATTTGTATTTGCTAATAATGGAATCGTGAACGGCGTAATCCAGTTTTGCAAAGGTATTGTCGGCATACTCGTTGAGCTTGGAAGCTAAATAGGACTTGAGCGCTTTTTTGTTTTTGGGGTCGTTCAGGAAGTCTAAAATTTGATCTGTAAAAATTGGGATGTCTTGTTTTATTTTATCGAAAGTGCCGGTCACACTGGCGATTCCGTTTCTGAAAAAGCCAGAGATACTTCCCGAATTTTGTTCGTAGTATCGGGTTTCCAGGTCTCCGATCACTTTAGTAAGAAAGTCGGAAACCTTCTTTTTCATTTGTTTTTTGTTTTTTTTATCGAGTTCAAACTCGTCAATTTTTTTTGTTAAAACATTAACCATTATTTTTTTCCACTCGTCCACATTAAACAGGCCGTACTTAATGTTCGAGAGTTCGATCAGGTCTTCTTTGACTTCTCTTTTTTGATGATCGGTCTGGTAAACAAGAAAAGACAAACAGCTTAAGCTAATAAGGAGTACAATGAGTAATAATGGCCGTTTATTTTCCAAGGTGTGTTGTTTTTAAAGCTATGTCAGATTTTTTGCCTGTGTTTGGCGGGTATGCGAAGGGCTGTAAGAGCCGCGCAGGGAAACGCGCCATACCAAATATCTTTGTAAACAGTGGTCATCTATAATTTTTTATGCAAAAGCCGGGAGCGCGCCGGGCCGCAGCATGGCACTCGCATCCCTAACATTAAATATAGACATGTTTGATTAAATGCCAAAATAAAGACTTACAGTCGTGGGCCGGTAAATTATGGATGTTACGCACAGTTCAAGATTATTTTCCGCTGAATTTATCGCGGTAATAGTCAACCTTAAACCGATAAACGGGGGTTGGCAGGTTTTCATACTGCGCCTTATTTTCTAAGTAGGCTTTCGATTTTGAGAGCCCCACGTTGGATGACCCTGATGGGGAATAAAGAACCGTCAATTTAACGGGTCTTCCAAATATATCTGGATCGGTAACAGTTCCTCGGTTCCTGCGAATTTCGTCCGTAAGGGTTAAACCCAAAATATCCACGTAAAACAATTTAAATGCGTTGTTTTTACCGAAGCCACTTGTAAATAAAACCTCCGAAATATTAGAATTCCTGATGTCGGACTTGATTTGCATATTAAGTTCGAGGGGAATAAGATCTCTGTCCAAAGCGGTCGGATTTTTTCTATCACACACTTTAATCGTATCGCTTACCGATATTTTTTTATTCCTCAAAAATGCCAAAATGCCTTCCCGTGTCAGATGGGGGTTAAGATCGTTTGGAAAAGCTTCGCTTAAAATTTTCCAAATACTTGTTACATTCCCATAAAAAAAGGGGATTGTAAATCGGCTGTGATCATGTGGATGAATGGTCCCCACAATTAACTTTTCACTGTCCGCCGAAATGGGATATTTATCGAGGTACTGATGTTTTGTTATCATGTCTGTTGTTTTTAACTTGCTTAATGCTGCTCCATATTGGCACTGCTAACTTATCTTTTTGCATTCCGAAATAACATTCCCGGGCTACAGACTTCCGTTCTCGCTCTACAAAGTTTCGTTCTTGCTGCACAAAGTTCCATTGCTGTTCTATAAAATTCCGTTCTTGCTGTACAAAATTCCGTTGTCTCATTACAAAGTTCCATTCCCGTTCTACAAAGTTTCGTTCTTGCTATACAAAGTTCCGTTGTTGTATCACAAAGTTCCGTTCTCGCGGCACAAAGTTTCGTTCTCGTTATACAAAGTTCCGTTCTAGTTGTAAATGTCTGCGCAATCCTGAATAAAACCTATTTTTTGGGTAGGTGCTGTTATGCCCTCGTGCTTTTCTCATGTCAGGCTTCTGGTTCATTAATTGTCGGATTGTATTTCTCACCTTTCTCCCATGCCTCTGCAATTTTTTCGTAGTTCGGAAAGTCTTTTGGTAAGTCCATTGTCCAGTTCTCAATGAATTTTGGATTATTGCTATTCGGTCTTGGATTAGCCGTATTCATTTTTGCTTGTACAGGTGTTCTCACAGCGTCACCCATAATAACTACATGTTGCTGTGGTAAAATTGGTAATTGTTGCAGTATGTCCTCATTTGCTGCTGAAACCAATTGCCGAACATATTTTTGGTCTTCTGGGTTTTGAAGTCTGTGAATAATGAATGAATTACATTGTGAAAGCACTGTCTTTGATAATTCTGATGGTCGTTGACTTGAAACAAGTAATGAAATTCCATATTTACGTCCTTCTCTGGCAATTCGTTCAAAGACTTTCTTTGCAATAGATTCTCTATCACCACGATTTTTTTCTGGAATATAATTTTGTGCTTCTTCAAGAGCAATAACCATTGGCAATTTACCTCTGTCACTTTCGGGAAAACGTGAAACAAATTCCAAAATTAGTCTACCAATTAAACCAGTAACTGTCTCTAATACTTCATAAGGTAATAGCGACATGTCAATAATTGTTACTTGGCTTGGTTTATTAGCAACTAATTTTTCAATTCCCTCTTTTGCCAATTGTTCTTTATAGAATTCGGTGAATAAATCTGTATCCTCCGTTTTATAAACTTTACAAAAGTCACCTAAAATAAAGGAAATGAATTTAGCCAAAGCATTTTTAATTTCTTCAGTTTGATTAAGGAGTAAGGGTTGAGAAATCCTCTCATCGCCCAGATAAGATTGGAGTCTTAGACGCAATGTTGAAACAAATTCCCTTAATCTATTCCCCGAGTTTTCTTGTTCATTAATAGCTTCGTCAAAAAATCTAGTTATAAGGTCTTGGAAATTAAACCAAATAGGCAAGTCAATATTTTTCTCGATTGCAATTTGCTCAACATTTTGTGAACTTGAATACTCTAAATATTTACTTTCTAATTCTTGTAGTGCCTTATTCTCATCGTTCAAGGTGTTATTTGCCCCCAATACTAATAAAGCATTTTGAATATCAACCAAAAGTTGATTTCCATTTGGAGTGATAGTATTTGCCAGCCCAAGAATTTCATTATCAGCTTTGTATTTCCATGTACCAAAGTCATTATATTTTTTCTTTTTTTTAATGTCGTCTGGCGACCCATCAAATAAACTTAAAATACCTCTTTCAGAAAATTTATCAAGGATTGGTTTTCCTCCAACTACTTTTTGATTTTTTGCTAATCCTAATGCTCTTTTGAAGACGGGTGCTTGTGTTCCAGAAGTTGGTTCAAATAAGAAATCAAAATCAGCAAAATTCATGAACCAAAATGGAACTTTCATTCCGTTTTTGTCAATTTGAAAAGCGTTTACTTCATTCAGTTTTTTATAGGGTGTTTCCTTAGTGCCTTGAAATGCTTTTTTATACTCACCATTCGTATCAAAAATTATTATGTGAGCATTTTGTAATTTCTTGCCGTTATATTCAAAATCAAACATGCTTTGTATTATAGAAGCGACCGTGCAAGACTTTCCAGAACCAGTGTTGCCTAGAATTGCAGCATGTTTTCCGAAAAATTTGTCTGGGTTAATTTTAATCTTATAGTCTGAAAACGATGGGGAAGTGCCTATTGGCAAATAATAATCTTCTTCAAAATCTATTTCTGTTTTCTGTTTTTGGTCAAAAATATTATCCAAGTCTTGCCGTGTTACATACCAAACTGGATTGTCGAGAATTGGATAATTATAAACACCTTGAACGTACTTTCCAATGTTTTCAATTGTACCTATCATGGTAGCAACTAAATATCTTGCAGATTTTGTTAGAAATATTGCCTCTTTATTTTTCCCTAATTCTGTTTCATCTATGGCTCTTACACTTGTCACCATTGCCACAATTCTGTCTGCACCAATTGGAATAATTACGTATGAATTAATTCTAGCAACTTCATATATATCTTCATAACCACTTTTGTACAAACTCTTCAAGTCATCATCTAATCGGATGTATACCCTGAAACTGTCAACTGAAATTACTTTACCAATGTTTCTTTCACTCATTTTTCAGGTTCTTTAGTTGGTTCTTGTTGAGTCGCTTTTGAACTGAATAATTCATTTAACGTATTAGCAACTTTCTCATTATTGTCAACATTATTGAAATTAGGCATAAGTGTATCGGAGAAAGTCAAAAAGTCACCAAAGAACGCACCTTCAAGAATAATAATTCTTGGGTCATTTAATTCCTTCATGCTTTTAATATAATCGTTTTTCGTTCCTGCAAAATCAACAATAATTAGTGTAAATGTAGGATTGGACAAAGCCTGATATATTATATCATTAAAATGGTCATCACCGAATGAATAACCTATAGTGATAAGAACTGATTGGGATTGAGTAATCGTTGATGCAAATTGACGAAACAACTCCGAATATGGCAAGTCAAGTGTATATGATTTCTTGACTGCGGACGGATATATTATTATTTCTCCTTTCTTCTTTAGTGTTTCTATTAATTCTAAAGGTTTTTCTTCGATTCCATATAAGTTATTAGAATCCCTTGATTCGGAATTGACCCACGACAAAGAACCGTGAAGTTTAAAGTATCTAACAACCTTTTCAATTCTTTGAACTTTTCCAGAAGTTGTGGAACCAGGATAAAAAATATCGTATTCAAATGTTTCAGGTTTAAAGAACCTCTTGTGAAACCCAGCGAATCCATCAATATAATGAACTCCCAATTTATCAAAAGCATATTCAAAAGCTAAATCATAATTAGCAGTAAAGATATTTGCTCTTCGTAAATTTAGCGGTCTTTGGAGTAAGGCTTTGACAAATTTTTCGTGAAATATATATTTACTTCTAGTTTCTAAAAGTGTGCCTTGCTCTTTATCTTTTTCGAACTGGCTTGCTTTTTTTCTGTCAATAATAGTTTGAGATACTGGTCTGTTTTCTAAATCACATACCTTAAAAAGTCCTTCCTTAATTGAAATTATTAGTTCGTTAATCTTATCAGTTCTTTCCTTGCTCTTGTCTTCTTTTAATACAAAGTCCTTGGCAATTAAATAATTTAAAACCTTTTCGTACTCTATTGCAATTTCTTTTGATTCATTATCCCTATAAATGGTTTCATCTACAACAAATTCCCATCCTCGAACATCTGTGAAAACTTCTTTATCTATTTTGCCTTTAATTACTTCAGCTTGCAATTCTTCAATTGTTGAATAAAATTCTCCTCTTAGTCCTTGGTCCAAAATCAATTCTTCTACCTCTTTTGGGAAATTTCTAATAGCAACAGCACCCAAATGAATTGATGTCCCAGAACCAAAAAGGAAACTGACATTGTCCAGCTCTAAATAGTTTTTCAACATAAGCCGTATTTTGTCAATGATTTTTCCTTGGTCAAGTCCTTCTGTTATCCAGTCGGCTAACTTGTCAGAGCTGCCAAAAAGCACTTTATTTTTTGTCGGTTCAAAATGTGTCATTCAATTACTTTTATGGGTGTTTGTCTTAGTATGTGGTGTAATTAATATATATGCCCTAAAAACATTCGTCTCTCCTACCTGTGTCATGCGGATCAACGAACTTATAGAGTACCGTCTAAAAGTAAAACTATTTATAATTCGTACAATAAACAATGTGTTTTTGGATAATAACGACTACGTATTTTCCGCAAAGGGTAAGCCCTTGGGGGGCATTTTGCGATCGTTGTATAAGTCAAACAATGCAGTAAACAAAAGGCTTGGGTGTGTCATCCGGCCTTAGCCAATCGGCGTTAAACGTTTTCCGAAAAAGCCGGGGAAGGTTTTGGGCTTGTTTTTTTTCTTCATCAAGGAAGAAAAGTAAAATCTGAAAAGAACAAGCATTGAATGGCAAGTACTATGCGATTTCTCCCGTTGGTCGAAATGACCTTTGGGAATAAAATGGCGGGATTGCAAACCCGGCCTCATAAAATTCAGCGTTAAAAATCCTTGTGTTTCAAAAGGAGTTCCAAAAAAGCTTAGGATTGCCTGAGCGTTTAGTTGGATTCACCGCTTTTTTGGAAAGGCTGTGCGGAGAGGCTATGCTTTTCTGGCCCTTCGCCAGAAAATGATCATAGCCTCAGCTTGAAACGCAGTGGATTTTAGCTGAAGTTTATGGAGCCTTGATTTCTTTTGTTACTTTTCTTCATCAAGGAAGAAAAGTAAATTTTGAAAAAGAACATCCAATGAATGGCAACTACCAAGTGATTTCTCCCTGTGGTCGAAATGACCTTAGGGAATGAAATGGCGGTATTACCCCTCCCGCCGCTCAGGCAGCGCCAAACACAGCGGGACGCTATTTGTGTTTCACCGTTCGCATTTGGATCACATCCACCAAAAATGCAAAAGCCATGGAAAAATAAATGTAACCCTTTGGTATTTCAAAATGGAATCCCTCCGCCAGGAGCGATACACCAATCATCAATAAAAAACACAGGGCCAGTATTTTAAACGAGGGATGTTTCCGGATAAACTCCCCAATGGGTTTTGAGGCAAACAACATAATGGCCACTGCAACAATTACCGCGGTGTACATCACCCACAGTTCCTGAACCATGCCCACCGCGGTAATGATGGAGTCAATTGAAAAAACGAGGTCCAATAAAATGACCTCTGACAGTAAACGTTTAAAACTGCTTTTGCCAGGCACGGGCGCTGTTCCCTCCGCAGAAATTTCGGTTTTGTGGTAAATTTCTTTGGTGCTTTTATAGATTAAAAAAAGTCCCCCCAGAATGAGAATTAAGCCTTTGCCCGAGAAGGCAACGTTAAACAGGGTAAACAGGGTTTGGTCTAATTGCAAAATCCAGGCAATAAAAGCGAGGAGGCATAACCGCATGAGCATGGCTAAACCCATGCCCCAGTAACGCAGTTTGTTTCTTTGCTGCTCGGGTAATTTATCTGCCAGAATGGAAATGAAAATTACGTTATCGATGCCCAGAATGATTTCCAGTGCAATTAACGATAATAAGGGAATGAGTGCGTCTGTCATGTCAGGTTCTTTTTAGTGAATGGTTAGCGGTTATTTTTTGCGTTCTGTTGGTACACCTGCGGATCGAATAACTCCATGTACAGGTCGGGGTTAGGGAGTTTTGTGAAGCCATATTTTTGATACAACCATTTAGCCGTTGAGGTGAGTAAAATCCATCTCCGGAGGCCCTGCAAATTCGGATGCGTCATAACGGCGTCCATTAGTTTTTTTGAAAGTCCTTGTCCGCGGTAAGCGTCTAACACATACACATCCCCCAAATAGGCGATGGTTGAAAAATCGGAGATGACGCGCGCAAAGCCAATTTGTTTGTTGTTGTGAAACAGGCCGAAGTTCAAGGAATTAGCGATGGAGGTTTTTACCCTGTCCAATGGAATATGGTCGCTCCAACCCGAGTGGTTGGATAAGAAGTGGTGGATGGCGGTAACATCCATTTTTGATGGATCGGTGGTGATCATAAAGTCGTTAAAAACAAATTCGGTTATTTCCATGTGGCGTTAATGTTTTTAGTTCTTTTTAGCTGCTGCTCGTGTTTGTTTGGTGTAAGGGTGGATTGTGGCGTGATTCCTGCCTTTACCCGGTTCATCGTGATAAGGCGTCACCGCGGTTGTTTCATTTTATCACACCCAGGATCCATTGCATACAATCGTTGGGTTCAATAATGCTCCAGGAATGCGGGTGCCGGTTTCCTTCAATCCGGTAACCTTTTTGATAGGCGTTGATGAATTCCGCTTTTTTGTTTCCCTGTTCTTTTAAACATAAAATCATGGCCGATTGGTCGAGCGCGTTCATGGAATACAGATCCAGGCCTCGGTTATCCATCCACCAGTTTACATCCACATCACCATAAATGCGTACCGGCGTTTTGGCCAGGTATCTGGCATTGCCGCCGTCCGGCAGATGGTGCGAGTAACAGGAGTAATACACGTATTTCTCTTTTACGTTATCAGGACTTCCTCCACAGTATTTTTCCATTTCACGAACCCCATAAGCGGCCTCGCCGTTGGACGGGAATTTTTTTAATTTGAGTTGAAACAGGTCGTAAATGTTTTCTAAATCGCAGGGACCATCGCAGCTAAACACGGCAGCTGGTTTAACGGCTGTTTTGCTGGAATCCTGATTGGCTAATTCGGTATAACGCAAACTGAATAAGCCACCCATGCTCCAGCCACCCATTACCAGTTTGTTTTTTGGAAGTGAATAGCGGTGCAGCGCATCGTTCAATAGTTTGTTTATTAACGACACCGTGGCATCGGTCAAGGTTAACCGCTGGTTGATGGAAAGGGCAAGAACGGCCAGGTGATTGGCGTAAGCCATTTCGCAAAGGGTTTGTGTGCTGCTGAGTAAGTGCTCGGTTGTTTCCCAGGTGCCGGGCATTAAAACAAGCACACCTTTTATAGCACCATCGGGAATCAGGGCGTGATAGTAGAGTTGTTTCAGGTTGTTGTCCCCGTTGTACATTTCCGCGCTGTCGGTTTCCGAAACCACCTGTTTATGAAGGTGCTTTAAACAGTCTTCGCTCAAAAAGAGTGGTTCGCCGTTCGAAAAGTTACCCTGCAATTTGCGGGTTTCGCCAAAGGTAAAGCTGCCGGTTCCGTGCGGTTTTCCGTTGTGCATGTTGCCAACGTAACGGGAGGTTGGAACGCCTTTGGTAAATCCGGTCAGGGTTCCGTTACCCGAAGCGAATCCACTTTTACAGGGGCCGATCCAGGACGCGCTGTCTTCGGGAAAGGTGTGTTTGTACCAAACGGTACAACCTGTTTTTGCGTCTTTCAGAAAATGGCCTTCTTCATCTTGTCCGTTAGTTGCGAAACAAAGCAGAAGTAGGGCGGTGGTTAACAGTTTATTTTTCAACGGGTGTTTATGGCTTTTCGTTTGTTGTTTTATACTTATCCGGGCTGTTCCTCAATTGGGATTCAACAGGGCGATCCGGTTTAATAAAGTACAAGTTACCTATTTGATGGAAACACACAAAACGTAAGCGGAAGTTTACCGACGTTTTATTTGTGCCAACAGCTAGCGTTTGTCTTTTTGAAATTTTTTGGTGAGTTGTACAATGACTTCCGGACGTTTTGGTCCGTTTAATTCTTCAAGCAGTTCGTCGGGCTGTTTTTCATACAGTTGGCCCCACCAGTGTTGAGTCAAATTATTCCAGATTTTCCAGCCTCCGGGCACGCCTTTGGCGACGTATCTTTTACCTGGTTTTCCCATTTGGTTTAACAGTATTTTTTGGTGCGTGGTTAAAATAGCGCGTTTTTTGGCCCATCATCACACATCCGCATAATTAATTAATCAGGCCGGTGGATCATTTAGGGACGTGAAACGATGAGTCGTAAAGCGCAGGTAAATGTGGGGGCTGTACGAAAGTGACCATATTTTTTGTCCCATTCCCCTGATTTTAAATCGTCAGCTAACGTTTTAACCAGCTTGTCCTCTAAACCCGCCGGTAAAAACCCCCAGGCAGATTGTGATAAACGAACTTCCTTTTCCAGAAAGGCTTCCGGTCGTCCATAAAAGGCTTCCTGAAATCCATCCACACAATCCAAAGGAATGGGGATGGGAACGACTTCGCAGGTTCCACCCAGGGATGTTTTGATTAGATCGATGGTTGGATAACGGGCCTTTTCTACTTCAATTAATTCGGGGAAATAAGTTGCGTTCCAAAAATTATCAAGACGCGCGGGATCAAAAGTCATTATGACCACCTGATTTTTGGTGACCCTTCTCAATTCTTTTAACCCTTTGTTGATGTCCGGCCAGTGGTGTACTGTTACCATGGCCATGGAAGCATCAAATGCATTGTCGTCAAACGGCAAATGGTCGGCTTTGGCGTTTATTGCCGGCGTTTTACCATTTTTAATTCTTTGAGCGCGCATAACCACCGAGGGTTCAACGGCCACCACGTAACGATCGGTTGGTTCATACGAACCCGCGCCGGCGCCAACATTCAGTATTGTTTTTGCGTCGGCCAATGCTTTGGTAACATATTCGGCAATTCTTGGATCGGTTTGTCGGTAACCGGAATATTTTTGTCCATGCGTGTCGTAGTCAAATGCCGGATTTTCTATTTTCATGGGGTGTTTTGATGTGTGTGTTTACTTTTTATATTGGTAATGCCCGATGATTGGATAACGGAATAAACAATCTTCCAGTACCTGCCCCGCGCCAATGTTGTGTACTAATAAATGTCTTTTGCCATCGTTTGATTTTTTATTGACCACCAGGCCAATGTGCGTGATCCCTCCGCCCAAATTCATACACACAACGTCGCCGGGTTGATAATCGTTGGGGTCTTGCGAAAGTTTTTTTACGGTTCCGTGCCGGCTAAAAAATGTCATCAGGTTGGGCACCCTCCGGTGGTCAATGTTTTTGTCGGGTTTTGTGAGTCCCCAGTTTTTTGGATAGTTGCCGAAATGTGTTTTCATGTCCTCATGCACTTCTTTTTGAAGGTCGATGCCAAGTTTGCGGTAGGCCCTGATTACCACATCGGTGCAAACACCTTTGTTAGCGGGCACATCACCGTTGGGATATACAATTTGAAAATACGTGGGGTCGTAGGTAACGGTTTGTTTGGTTAAAACGAGCGTGGAATCGGCGAGTCGGGCATAAAAATCTGATTGTGCAACCGCTGAATGAAAGATCAGAAGAAAAAAAATAACGATGAACCCTGTTTTGGTCATAGCAGCCGTATCAATGGTTTAACGTTTTATTCATCCTCATAAATATAGTAATTTGTGATTGTTTTTGGGGAGGCAATTCTTGGTCCCTGCCCCAGGTGAGTTCGTTTCAACATTCGTTAATAATATTTCTTATTTGCTGATTTTGCATGTAACTTTGCCGGATGTTAAAAAACGATCTTTTATTACGTGCGGCCAAAGGCCAGGAAGTAGAACGCGCCCCGGTATGGCTTATGCGCCAGGCCGGCCGAGTATTGCCGGAATACCGGGCTACCCGCGCCCGCGCTAAAAACTTTGTGGAATTTGTAAAAACCCCTGAGCTGGCCGCCGAAGTGACCATACAACCTGTTGATATTCTGGGTGTGGACGCGGCCATTATTTTCAGCGACATTCTGGTAATACCAGAAGCCATGGGCCTGCCTTACCAGATGATAGAAGCCAAAGGCCCCTGGTTTGAAAATACCGTTAAAAACAAAGCCGATGTTGACCGGTTAAAAATTGCCGAAGCCGGTGACCTGGATTACGTGATGCAGGCTCTGAGCTTAACAAAAAAAGGCCTGGACAACCGCGTACCGCTTATTGGTTTTGCCGGCGCACCCTGGACCCTTTTTGCATACATGATTGAGGGGAGCGGCAGCAAAACCTTCAGCAAGGCCAAACAATTTTTATATACCCAGCCCGAGGCAGCACACGCCTTACTTGAAAAAATAACGCAAAGCACCATTAACTACCTGAAGGGTCAGGTGGCGGCCGGCGCCGATTTGCTTCAATTGTTTGATTCCTGGGCCGGTGTGTTAAGCGAGCGTATGTATTACGAATTTTCGCTGCGTTACATCGCCAAAATTTGTGATGCCCTTACGCCGTTAGTTCCTGTAACTGTATTTGCAAAAGACGCGCATTACGCCGTTTCAAAAATTGCTGAAACTTCTTGCAGCAGCATTGGATTGGACTGGACCCTTGATCCCAAGAAGGCAAGGACAGAGGCAGGTACCAAAACGTTGCAGGGCAATGCTGACCCGTGTTTATTATATGCCAGTGATGAAAAAATAATTTCGGAAACCACGGCGATGTTACAGGCATTCGGCAAAGACCGTTACATCTGTAATCTGGGTCATGGCTTGTACCCTGATCTGGATAAAGCCAAGGTGAAACTCTTTGTGGATGTGGTGAAAGCACACCAATGGTAACCCCTATTTTTTCTTTTTAAGCGCCCCTTTTTCGGCGTTACGGCTCATGTTGTAGGTTACAATCTTTGTGATGAGGGCCAGCGGCATGGGTTGGTCCAGCGGAAACTGCACCGAGCCTTTTCCTGTTTTATAAACGGAGAGTTCTTTCGTAAATTCTTCAATGCCCGTGGGGGTGGGGTAAAAGCCAATGTGGCTGGTAAACGCTGCAAAATGTGCCAGGTTTTTACCGTGCAGCACAAAAGTTGGAATGGCGTACTTTATAGCTTCCGTAGCGTCGGGCGCGGCCTTTTTAATGGTGGCGCGCACTTGTTCCAGCATTTGTTGAATTTTTTTTGGGAAAGCGGCAATGTAGGCGTCGATATTTTTCGCGGTCGCTGATTTCATGGTGTTGGTTTTATACCATAAACATAGTGGAACTAAGGCAGTTTTAAAAGGTGTGATCGGGACAAATTACGAGGTGATTGCGACAGGGGGGATCCGGAAACCGGAGGTCATTGGCTCCAAATGTTTCTGGTGTTATTTCTCTAAAATGATCAATTTTTTAACTCCAATTGCCTGCATGTTTTGCAACAGATGGAGATAATATATACCCGGCGGAAGGTCTTCCCTTGAAATTTCAAATGGTTGTTCCGGGGATGCAGTTATTGAGCTCATTTTTACGATCTGGCCTAAATTATTACTCAGAACAACCTCTGCATTTTCTAGTGCAATAGGTGATTTCAAGAAAGTGTGCTGGAAAAAAGGATTAGGAGACGCGTTAATATTTTCAGAAAGTGAAAATTCATTAATCCCTGTTTCTTCCGGTACCGTTACCGATTCAATCGTTAATCGCGCGATGTAAAAATCATAAAACGTTCCACTTGTATCCAAGCAGGAAATTGTTGTTGCGCCGAGAGCAAGCGTTGGACTGGTAAATCCCCCTGACAAAAATATATTTCGGCCGGATGGACTGGTCACTATACCAGCACAACCATCTATCTTCGTTCCACCGGCACTTTTCGACCAGGTAAAATTTCCTGAAGGATCAAGTCCTGCAACAAAAAAATCGTAAGTATTGCCACTATTGGATGCATTAGTAAATGTAAGACCCCCAAGGGTAAAAGTGGGACTTTTAAAAGTCCCGCAAGTAAAAAGTTCACCGCTCGAACCAACAACAAAATCAGCCATTTGGCCCCCGTTGTTCCCTACTTTTTGTGCCCAAATTGAGTTACCGGCTGAATTGTATTTAGCGAGAAAGGTGCCCTGAGTAAAAGGAGCCGGACCGTCAGTAGTAAGAGTGCTGCTACCAATTGTAAGAGTGGGGCTTAGAAAAACGCCTAGTAAAATTAGATTTCCAGAAGCATCGGTAGAAATGTTCACTACTTGTTCGGTTATCGTTCCTCCTTCTTTTTCTGACCAGATAATGTTTCCGTTACCGTCGTATTTAACTAAAAACAGGTCACCGCTTCCGCCGGAAGGGTCGACATTTGTAAATGTATTATTGCCAACGGCGATCAACGTGCTGTTGTAGCTTCCTGCAAAGTATAGATTGCCGACATTATCTGTTGAAATACTTCCTGCCCCGTCACCGGAGGTTCCTCCTTCGCTTTTTGCCCATAAAAGATTTCCATTTGGATCATACTTAGCAATAAAAGCATCAGAGTCTCCATTACTGATTAATGTGGTAGTTCCAATTACAATTGTTGGAGTATTGAGGCTCCCAGCCCAAAAAATGTTACCATTTAAATCAACCGCTACATCATCAGACATATCGGTAGATGTGCCTCCTATAGATTTTGCCCAAAGGGGATTTCCGGCAGAACTATATTTCGCCATATACATATCATAAGATCCAGCGTTCCCGACCGTAATATTTCCGAATGATAAATTGGATCCAATAAAGGCCCCTACTATAATCACGTTTTCTGAGGCATCCACAACAATACCGGAGACATTCTCATTGAAATTTCCTACAGGTCGGCGCGCCCATATAAGATTTCCTATTGAATCGTATTTCACAATAAATAAATCACTTGTACCGTATGTATTATCAGAATTAGTGAGCTGAAGGCCACCGACACTAAATACAGGACTTGCAAAGATCCCTGCAACATACACATTCCCAGTTGCACTTATGGCCATTTTGTAAGGAACGTCAGTTTTAATTCCACCACCACTCTTCGCCCATTGCCAGTTGTAGACCTGTGCCGATGAAACAAAGCTGAATGCTATAAAAAAAAGTTGAAGTTTAAATTTCATAAATGCCGACTAGATTATAATTAATAATGTTTTTTCTGGAGGAAAATATTTGGTACCTCTGAAAACCTAAATTAAGAATTATTTGTGCTTTTAAGTAATATTGCGAAAATTTCTTGATTTTTTACTTGGCAAATTGATATCCACATTCTAAAGGGGTATCTATCTATATGTTACTATCCTTCTATCAAATTAACTTGGTCAACTTTAAATTTAGTTCAATTACACCAAACGATTTGAATTTAAGTGACAAAATCTTGATAATATGATTCAACCCAGGCGAACTTACACATTGCCCAACAGGCACATGGTCTCCAGGCTGGGGGCTGCGGCACCGCCCACATTCTCGATGGTTACTGCAAAGGCTTGCGCGTGGGGGATGGTTTTCATTTTCTGGAAAATAGCGTTCTCGCTCAAATCGATCATCCCCGCGTCCACCGGTTTGCCATCTACAATGGCCCAAAGCTGGTATTGTTTGCCAGGAGGCGGGGCCATGCTATTCCCTGTAAAGTACAGTTCTTTGGTTTCGGTGTTCCAGTGGATGGCCGCGGATTGGCTTGCCATGGAATTCATGCCCTGTAACATCACCTTTTTCATTTTAGGGTTCGACACAATGGCGAGCTCCGTTTGCATTTTGGTAAAGGAGGTGGTTTGCACCTCCAACTCCTGGGCCATGCGGCTGGCGCTGCTGCTGAGGGCAACCAGCTCGTTATTCAGGGCACTCACTTTGCGTTGCAGCAATACGTTATACACCAGGCTGGTAACAAACAACAACAAGCCGGCCGCGATGCCAAAACGGTAGAAGCTAATACGGTTATCTTTTAACGGCAGCGCCTTTCCCGATTCAGGTGTGTTTGTTTTAAATCGCAGTTGCGCGGTAATTTTTTTCTTCAGGTCTGGCGACAGGGGCTTAGCAATGCCTGAGGAAAAATGGATGAGGCCTTGTTCAATGGCTTCTATCTCCTTTAGCAGTTCAGGATGTTGCAGGCAAAGCGCGTTTACCTGCCGCACTTCTTGTTCGGTAGCAGTGCCCAACACATAACTTTCGAGCAAGCCCGATTCTATGATCTCCTGTATCTTCACTCTAAAAATTCCCTTTTTGTTAAACTCCTTAATGTAAGTAAAGCCTGTCTTACCTTTGTTTTTACAGTCCCCAGCGGCATCTCCAGCTTTTTAGAAATTTCCTCCTGCGTGTACCCTTCAAAATAAGCGAGGTCGATAATTACTTTGTGATCTTCTTTTAATTGTTCTAAAATGGCTTTAAGCCCAATGCTTTCGTGGGTAGTATCTTCAACCCTCAGGTTGTTGGCAAAATATACGGAACTTTCGCCGCTCTGGATTTTTGATTTTATTTTATGGTGTTTCGATCGTGTGTTGTCAATGGCCTGGTTCCGGGCTATGTTGAGCATCCAGGTATAGAGTCGGCCTTTTGTTTCGTCGTAAGAAGCAAAGTTGTTCCAGATTTTCAGGAACACATTTTGGATCACATCTTCGGCCTCTTCAGGATCTTTTACAATAGTTTGCACTACACCATACAAGGCCTGGGAATAATGGTCGTACAAATACGAAAAGGCTTTTTGATCCTTGGCCCTTATCCGCGCAATCAATTCGTCCTGTGTGTATGTGAGTTTACCTGCCAAAAAATTCGTGTCCGCCAAGATACGATTTTTGTACCGATCACCTAAAAAGGGGATTAATTTCGGGATTTGTTTAAGAGAAACCGGATTGGCTCCAGGTGCGATCAATGGCCGCTTTTGGAAGTAGGAACAGGAAAAAGGCATCCCCCAAAGAGGCGATCACTATCTAAATTTTAGTAAGGCAGAAATTCCTGCTTTTTTGTTTTGAGGGCCTTTTTTTGTTAAATAGCAACGAAAGCCATTTTGTTTAACTATAATTTAACGCATTTTACTCGCTCAGTTTTAAATACTTGCGGTTCTTTGCCAAAGATTTCCTATCTTTGCGGCCTTAAAAATTGAAACATGTCTGAAATTAGAAACATTGCCATTATTGCCCACGTTGACCACGGTAAAACGACCCTGGTAGATAAAATTCTTCACCAATGTAATTTATTCCGTGAAAACCAGGCTACTGGCGAATTGATCCTTGATAACAATGACCTGGAGCGTGAGCGCGGGATTACCATCCTTGCTAAAAACGTTTCCGTACAATATAAAGGCACCAAAATTAACATCATTGACACCCCGGGTCACGCCGATTTTGGTGGCGAGGTAGAGCGTGTGATGAACATGGCCGACGGTGTAATTTTATTGGTGGATGCGTTTGAAGGGCCAATGCCACAAACCCGCTTTGTGTTGCAAAAAGCTATTGCAGCCGGTAAAAAAGCCATTTTGGTAATTAACAAGGTAGATAAACCGAATTGCAGGCCCGAAGAAGTACACGACAATGTGTTTGATCTGTTTTTTAACCTGGATGCCAACGAAGAACAATTGGATTTCCCAACCGTTTACGGGTCCAGCAAACAAGGTTGGATGGGTCCGGATTATAAAACACCTACCACCGATGTGACGTATTTATTAGATACCATTATTGCTAAAATACCTACCGCCCCAAAACGTGAAGGTACTTTGCAAATTCAAATCACTTCGCTTGATTATTCGTCCTTTATTGGTCGTATTGCCGTGGGCCGTATTTTCCGCGGGATCATCAAAGAAAACATGCCGGTAAGCGTGGTAAAACGTGATGGCAGGGTTCAAAAATCGCGCATTAAAGAACTATTTATTTTTGATGGTTTGGGTAAAATGAAAGTAACGGAAGCCGAAACAGGCGATATTTGTGCGTTTACAGGCATCGAAGGCTTTGAAATTGGTGATACGGTTGCCGATTTTGAAAATCCGGAAGGCATGCCAACCATGCACATTGACGAGCCAACCATGAGTATGTTGTTTACCATTAACAACTCACCGTTTTTTGGTAAAGATGGTAAATTCGTTACTTCCCGCCACTTGCGCGACCGTTTATTTAAAGAGCTTGAAAAGAACCTGGCCATGCGTGTGGAAGAAACCAACTCACCGGATTCTTACCTGGTATTTGGCCGTGGTATCCTTCACTTATCGGTATTAATTGAAACCATGCGCCGCGAGGGTTATGAGTTACAATTAGGCCAACCACAGGTAATCGTTAAAGAAATTGACGGGGTGAAACATGAGCCTGTTGAGGTATTGACTGTTGACGTTCCACAGGAATCGTCGAGCAAGGTAATTGATTTAGTAAGTCAACGTAAAGGAAACTTATTGATCATGGAGCCAAAAGGGGATTTAACCCATATTGAATTTGAAATTCCATCACGTGGTATCATTGGTTTACGTAACAACGTGTTAACTGCTACTGCCGGTGAAGCCATTATGGCGCACCGTTTTAAAGCGTATGAGCCCTGGAAAGGCCCAATCCCAAGCCGCATTGCAGGGGTATTGATCAGCAAAGATAAAGGTACCGCGGTAGCTTATTCGATTGACAAATTGCAGGATCGTGGTAAATTCTTTATCGAAGCCGGTGAAGAAATTTATCCGGGTATGATCATCGGCGAACACATTCGTCCGGACGATTTAGTGGTAAACGTGTGTACAGAAAAACAATTGACCAACATGCGCGCATCGGGTACCGATGAAAAAATGCGCATTGTGCCAAAAATTAAGTTCAGCTTAGAAGAAGCGATGGAATACATTCAACGCGATGAGTATGTGGAGATCACTCCGACCTTCATCCGTCTGCGTAAAATTTTCCTTGACGAAAACGAACGTAAACGCATGAGCAAACAATTAGAAGCGCAATAGTTTATAAAGAATTAGTCAAAGCCCCTTTCGAAAGATTGGGGCTTTTTTGTTGGAACAAACCCAACGTCTTGTACCATTTGTACGTTATTTTATAAAAGCCGTCCTATGAAAAAGTTTACCGCTCATCTATTACGTGTATTTTGCTTTTGTATTGTTTCCTCTTTAAGTGCTCAGGATCTGGAATGGGTCGTACAAATGGGCGGTACAGGCGCTACAGCCGCAGGTAATAAAATTGTGACGGATAGATTCGGTAATGTATTGACCATGGGCACCTATTCTGGCACCGTTGACTTTGACCCGGGACCTAATTCCTACACGTTAAATTCCGGCGCTGGGACTACTTTTTTATCAAAGCTCGATTCTTCGGGTAGTTTTTTATGGGCCAAACAGTTAGTTAGTGGCGCCGATCTGACAACTGATAAGTACGGAAATGTATTTATTCTCGGGACTTACACGGGAACTGTTGATGTTGATCCAGGACCCGCCACCTATACCATTAGTAGCATTCCAATATACCGCACTTCCTTTATTTTAAAACTAAATCCTGCAGGCGACTTTACATTTGCCAAAGCATTTATCACAACCGGCACCTTTGGATCGTGTTTAGGGAGATCAATCCTCATCGATTCCCAGCAAAATATTTATACGCTTGGGTCTTACTGGGGCGGACCGTTTGATTTCGATCCGGGAGTTGGTACCTTCACGTTAAACACTACTTATGTGCAGGTACCAAGCGGGGGTACTTTTACCGAGGGTGTTTTTCTTTCCAAACTGGATTCTAATGGCATTTTTGTTTTTGTGAAAAAAGTTGGATCCAGTTATAATTCGATATCATTAACGGCTACAATAAATCAAAATGACGAATTAATTTTTGTTTATAATTCTCTGGCTTATAACGGGTGGCAATCTTCAAACTGCTTTATTCATAAATACAATACATCCGGTAACGAGGTGTGGGGTAAAGGGTTTGCGAATTTTCGGGTGGGACCGGTTTCTGTGGACCAAACTAACAACATCAATGTTGTTGGCGCTGTTTTCTATGGAACAATAGACATTAATCCTGGTCCTGGAATTTTTTCAGCTGGTCCTGGATCAAGCACAATAGAGCCAACCTTCATTCTTCAGCTAAATAATTCGGGAAGTTTTAACTGGGCCTATACTATTCAGGTTGCAAACGGATCAAATATTGCCGTGACTAAAAACATTACAGATGCTTCAGGAGCCCATTACATAGCAGGAACGTTTAGCGGTTTTATTGACTTCGATCCCAGCGCTCAGGTGACTGCTATCCTTAATTCAGCAAATGGTAATGGATTTATAGCAAAATCAAATGTATATGGCACTTTTGAATGGGTGAAACAAATCGGCAAAAATTTCAAATCATCGGTTAATTCTATAACGCTTGATGATTATGGAAATTTTTACACGACTGGCTTTTTTACAGGTACTCCTAATTTTGATCCGGGCCCCAGTGCTTTTACTTTGATGGCTTATGGCGCAAAGGATGCTTTTGTCCACAAATTAAGCGGCGAGGTTATTACCGGAATTTCCGAACAAGGCTTAACGAATGAAGCCCGGTTTTTTCCAAACCCTGCGCATTCGGTTCTTTATGTGCAGGTTAAAGACCCTCTTGATAAAGCAGCATGCCGCATTGTAGATATGAATGGAAAGCTGGTACAGGAAGAACGGAATATCAGCGGAACCTCTTTTTCTATGGATGTGGTTGCACAGCCAAATGGAGTATATATGGTGGAACTATCCGACGCGAAAACCAAAGTCCATCTAAAGTTAATTAAGGATTAATAAATCTATTTCGAAACTAATTCCCGAAGGTACGTTCAGGTCATGGAAGCCGTGTGGCATCGTTTTTTCTGAACACCCTAAAGGCTAATTATTTACAATAAACAGTTCCCTGTTCAAATCAATTTTTAAGTTAACAGCAAAAAGCTGGGGCAATTAATAGCTTTATCGCAAGTTATTTAATTTATTATTTATGGCTCTTACAAAAGCAAGAAAAACAAGTATCGCTGAGCGCAAAATTTTTGTCCTGGATACCTCTGTTATCATCTACGACCACACGGCAATGCGTAATTTTGCTGAGCACGATGTGGTGATACCCATCACTGTTTTAGAAGAGCTGGATAATTTTAAGAAGGGCAACGACAGTAAGAATTTTTCGGCGCGGGAGTTTACGCGCTACATCGATAACCTGAGCGGTAAAAACACGCTTCAAAACTGGACGGCCATTAATGGCCCTACACGCGGCAATTTTAAGATCGAGATGAACAGCTCGTCGAAGATCAATGCCGAAAAAATATTCGACGACCGCAAGGCCGATCACCGGATTTTAAATACGGCTTTATATACAGCCGAAAGTAACCCGGGCCGTAAGGTGATTCTGGTAACCAAAGACATTAACCTCCGGATCAAAGCAAAAAGTCTGAGCCTGTTAGCCGAAGATTACGAAACCGGTAAAATAAAAACCATTGACGAACTGTATACCGGTAACAGCGAAAATATAAAGGCATCGCCTGAACAAATTGCCACCATTTATAACAAAGGCAATTGTCCGGCAAGCCCTATTCTTAAAAAATCGCAGGCCCTTTCTAACCAATACTATGTGCTTAAAAATGGTTCGCAAAGTGTGCTGGCGCGTTACAATAAAGAAGATGAGACCATGCAGCGTGTGATTAAAAGCGCGGCTTATGGAGTCATTCCCAAAAACGCCGAACAGGCCTTTGCGCTGGATGCCATCATGAATCCTGACATTAAACTGGTAAGTATCCAGGGGGTGGCAGGTACCGGTAAAACCCTGCTGTCGCTTGCGGGCGCTCTGGAGCAGCGGAGGAACTATCACCAGATTTATCTGGCCAGGCCCATTGTGCCGCTGAGCAACAAGGACATTGGTTACCTGCCAGGCGATGTGAACAGTAAATTAAATCCCTACATGGAACCATTGTGGGATAACCTGAAATACATTAAAAGTCTGTTCAGTGAAAAAGATAAAGAGTACAAACAGCTGAACGAAATGGTGGAAGCCCAAAAGTTAGTGGTGTGTCCGCTGGCTTACATCCGGGGCCGCAGTTTGAGTAACGTATTTTTTATTGTGGATGAGGCGCAGAACCTTACCCCACACGAAGTAAAAACCATTATTACCCGCGCGGGCGAAAACACCAAAATTATTTTCACCGGTGATATCCATCAAATTGATACGCCTTATCTCGACGCGCAAAGTAATGGCTTGAGCTACCTGATTGAAAAAGTAAAAGGGCAACATTTATATGCGCACATTACGCTCGAAAAAGGAGAACGCAGCGAGTTGGCCAATTTGGCCAATGATTTGTTGTAACCGGGAAAGTAAATGTTCGTTGTGTCGAACAGGCATCGCCTTTGACGCAAAGAGCAGGAAATGCTAAGGACATAAACTGTTAAAGGGTTTCGTTTATCTTTTGTGGATCGGCGAGGTTATTTTTTAAACCTAACACGGCCTGAAGCAATCCCAGATCGTCAAAACTTTTTGGCGTGGTGTATTTTTTGATTTTTACTTTTTCCAACGCTTTGCCGGTGGCTTCGCCCATGGCGATGGCTTGTTGGTGCGGATGCCAGGTGTTCTTTTCAAAATAGGCTTCTACATTGCTGGGGCTGGTAAAAATAACCACTTCAAAATCGCTGGCTACTTCTCTGCCTTTGTGCAACGTGGCATATACTTCCAGGTTAATTACGCTGTCGCGCTTCACCATTTGCCATTGGATACTTTGCATGCTGCCACGGGCAATGGGGAATAACACCGAATGACTGCCAACAATGCTGCTGAATTGTTTGCCTACCAGTTTAATATCGGTACTTTGGCCGATAAAATTGGCCCGGTGGCCATGTGCTCTGAGCTCGGCGGCGGTGGAGGCGCCCACACAACCAAATTTGATGGTTTTTTCGAGCTGAGGTTTTTGACTGAAAAAATACCGTACCGCGTGTTTACTGCTAAAGAAGATCCACTCGGTGCGTGGCAGAAAACGGATTTTAATTTCTTTAAATTCAATCAGGCTCTCGCCTTCCACTTCGTACCCAAGTTTCCCGAGCGCGCGGGGCAGGTAATCATCTGCTTTAAATGTTTTGGTAACAAATATTTTTTTTGACTTTAGCGATTGGATGTGGTCATACATTTGATCAACGAATCCATCGGTATCGAGCGTTTCAAAATAGAGTTGTTTGGGTTGCTGGTCCCATTCGGGGGCCACGCTCACCCATACTTTAAAACGGAGTCGATCTTCATCGTCCATCTCGGTATCGCAGTAGGCGCCAAAGGGGAGGTGGCACCCACCATCAAACATGTTGAGTAACTGGCGTTCGATGTTTATTTTGATGAGCACATCCAGATCACTTATTTCATCAATCATGTCCATCAGTTCATTATCATCTTCGCGCACCTGCCAGGCCAGAACACCTTGTGCGGGAGCAGGAACAAACTCGGCGGGATTTAATTTTTCAACGGTGTAATCGTCCAGTTCTATTTCCAGTCGCTCTACACCGGCAGCAGCAATTAATATGGCATCGTAATCGCCGGAACTTAATTTTTTTATACGCGTGGGCACGTTTCCACGCAAATCTTTTACTTGCACATCGGGCCTGAACGCCAGCAGCTGTGATTTTCTTCTGGCCGATGATGTGCCAACGATCGCGTTTTTTTTGAGATTAAATTTTAGTTTTTCATCCACCGATTTGTCGTTAATGATGAGCAGGTCGGCAGGATCTTCGCGTTTGGATACGCCAGCTATCATCAGGCCGTCAGGACTGGTTGTTGGCAGATCTTTATGCGAGTGCACAGCCAGGTCAATGCTTTTACTTAGCAACTCTTCTTCCAGTTCTTTCGTAAAAAAACCTTTGCCTTCCAGCTTATCAAAACTGGTATTCCATTGCTGGGATTTATCGCCTTCGGTAGAAATTATTTTTATTTCTACCTGATTCCCTTTTTCCTCTAACAATGCCTTGGTATAATTGGCCTGCCACAAGGCAAGTTCGCTTCCGCGCGTTCCTATAATAATTTTTCGACTCACGTGGGCAAAGATAAAAATATAAAGCTAAAAATGGTAGTTTGGTTTAAGCTTTAGGAACTGCCATGTTGCAGCGGATGGGCAATGAAAAAATTTGTCATGAAAAAGTTCAATATGGAAATGCTAGGACTTCGAAAGTAAAACTTCCTTAGCAGTTTTAATGGCCACAGCGTTGTATTTTTTTTCCATATAAGAAAGTACTTTTGAGAGTACTTCTTTGCTTTGCAGGTCCAGCGCGTTTATTTCTTTGGCAAACACTTCGTTAACAGCAAGGTCCTTGATGGCTTTTACCTGTTTTGGCACATCGCCAAAGGCCAGTTCCACCATCCGTTCCTGGTAAAGGTGATTAAACTGTTCGGTTTTTACCTTAATAATTTCTTCGCATTTTACCACTTCGTTTTTACGCAACTGAAGGTTAGCATCGGCCTGCACTTTTAACGAATTAATGTCGATGTAATGAACGCGGCTGTCTGACGCTACTTCATCGGTTACATTGGCCGGAAGCGCCAGGTCAATGATTACTTTTTTGGAGTTGTCGTTACCTCTCAGCTGTTTGTATATTTCAGTGGTTACAATGGGATCAGAGCTTCCGGTGCATACAAATAACACGTCAAACCCTTCGGTATAATTTTTAAGAGCGGATAATTCAAAGGCGCGTCCATTCAACAAACCGGCCAATTTTTCGGCGTTGTTCAAACTGCGGTTGAATACGGTAAAATTGGCGAACTTATGTTTTTGCAAATAATTGGCCAGAGTCGTATTGGTTTCGCCACTGCCTATAAATACAATACGGGCGTCGTTTTTAATACCGTAAGCCCTCAATTGCCGGTAGGCGAGAGACGCGACCGAGATTGGGTTTTTGGCGATATCGGTGTTGGTATAAATGTCCTTAGCCGTTTCAATGGTTTGTTTGGTAAGCAACCGCATAAAATCACCGGTTAAGCCAATCGAATTACAGAAATCATAGGCCTTGCGCACCTGAGTAATGATTTCGCGCTCACCAACCACCAGGGATTCAAGCGAAGAAGCTACCTTAAACAGATGTTCCACCGCCAAATCGCCTTCAAATAATTCAGCAGCTTCCGATAAAACCCGCGCTTCTGAACTACTAAGCCGGTTGTTTAAAAAAAGCGCGAGTTCCTTAACAAAGGTTTTGTTGAGGTCCCGTTCGGTTTTTACAAATAATTCTATCCGGTTGCAGGTACTGAGGAATAAAAGTTCCGAAAAATTAAAAGTGTCTTTAAGTTTTGTTAGGGCAGCGGATTGCTGGTCTTCAGAAAGATGAAGTTTACCAATCAACTCGAAAGGAAGGGTTTTGTGGGTAAAAGCTATGGCCTTAAACGCGTTCAATGTTATATACCGCAAAGATGGTATATAAAAGGATTTTATTTGTCATAAAATTGTCATTTTTAGCGACAAATCAACAAAAGATGATATTAATCATCCGATGGGTCTGGCGCAACGGTAGGCTTCGCTTTTTTGGCTTTAATTTTAGCTGGCCAAAGAATATTGATGAGCTCGTTATGAACGGAGATAAGGCTTTTGCTGATTCCGTTGATAATAATTACGTTTTCGTTTGAATTATTTTTCCAGGTACGTTTTACTTCTTCGTGTGAGCCGTCGTTTAGTAAAATATAAAACTTTACCACTTTGCCGTTCCTTACTTCTGCCTTGCCATTGTTGCAGGTAGCTTTTGACCCCTGGCGATTGGTAATGATCACATCTTCATACACTCCATCTGTTACTTCTTCGGCGCCCCTGTCTTCAAATTTTGCCGCCCATTTGTTGTAGCAGTTCAGTTCAATCTGTTTTTCCTGTGAAAAACCATTCATGGATAAAAGTAGGATGGATAGAATAAAAAGTTTTTTCATTATTTAAGTTATATTGAACCAAACCTACAAAAAAAATTAAAAACTCTGAAATTATATTTGGGATTAAATTGGTTAATTTGCAGTATGTTGGTAAAGACGTTTGGATATGCAGTACATGGGATTACCGCTACAAAGGTTACCGTTGAAGTGAATATTGGAGTGGGTGTAAACTTTTATTTGGTGGGCCTGCCCGATAACGCTGTGAAAGAAAGTCAGCAACGGATAGCCACTGCGCTCAAACAACATGGATACAAAATTCCCGGCAAACAAATTACGGTAAACATGGCACCTGCCGACATCCGAAAGGAAGGATCGGCTTATGACCTGACCATTGCGCTTGGGATTTTGGCCGCCAGTGAACAAATAGCCGCTGAAAAAATTGGTGAGTATGTAATTATGGGCGAATTGTCTCTGGATGGGGAGATCAGGCCGGTTAAAGGTGTGTTGCCCATTGCCATCACCGCGCGGCAGGATGGATTTAAGGGAATAATTATACCCGCGCAGAATAGCAATGAAGCAGCTGTGGTAGAAGGATTGGAAGTACTTTACGCTGACAACATCCGGCAGGTGATCGACTTTTTTAACGGGGAAACACCATTGCCTCGCGCCCAGGTTGATTTGAACGACGCGTTTTTAAGTACCACGATTCAAAACGAATTTGATTTTGCAGACGTAAAGGGACAGGAAAACATAAAAAGGGCGCTTGAAATTGCGGCGGCCGGGGGGCACAATGCTATCCTCATAGGCCCGCCGGGAGCAGGTAAAACCATGTTAAGCAAACGGCTTCCCGGCATTTTACCACCCCTTACGATTGATGAGGCGCTGGAGACAACCAAAATTCACAGTGTGGCGGGTAAAACCGGTAAAACAGGGAGTGGACTTATTACCAGGCGGCCGTTCCGCAGCCCACACCATACCATTAGCGACATCGCATTGGTAGGTGGAGGCAATAACCCGCAGCCGGGTGAAATTAGTCTGGCGCACAACGGTGTTTTATTTTTGGATGAATTACCTGAGTTTAAAAGAACCGTATTGGAGGTGATGCGACAACCCATTGAAGACAGGGTGGTTACCATTAGTCGGGCAAAATTTAGTGTGGAATACCCGGCTGGTTTTATGTTGATTGCCAGTATGAACCCTTGTCCCTGTGGGTATTATAATCATCCCGAAAAAGAGTGTGTATGCGCACCTGGTATTGTACAAAAATACCTGAACAAAATTAGCGGACCGCTGCTGGACCGGATCGATTTACACATTGAGGTAACGCCGGTTCCATTTAATGAATTAAGTAAACATCATAGCGCTGAATCAAGTGCCGACATCCGTTCCCGGGTTATTAAGGCCAGGCTCATACAAGGGGAACGTTTTAGGGATGAAAAACAAACACACTGCAATGCGCAAATGAGCACCAAAGACCTGAAGCGATACTGTGGTTTGACGGAGGAAGGCAACACGCTTTTGAAGAATGCGATGGAACGTTTGGGCCTGAGCGCCAGGGCCTACGACCGCATCTTGAAAGTGGCGAGAACCATTGCAGACCTTGAAGCCTCCGCCAGCATCGAAACCCCGCACATTGCCGAAGCCATTCAGTATCGGAGCCTCGACCGGGATGGCTGGGCTGGTTAACTAAAATAATTTGAAAAAAAGCTTTTTATATTTTCTTTTTGCGCTCCTTTTCTTTTCCTTTCAAGGAAAGGCACAAATAGATACGGCCGAATTTTTGCGGAATTTTGCCCGGGCAGACGCCAGGGCAAAAGTAAAAATGGTTGCTACCAGGCGCTTTGAAGAGATCAAAGGCATTTATCCCTTATTAAAAGACACGTTGGATAAAATCCGTCGTCAGGTGTTTATGACACCGCAGCCCAATATGACCAAGGTGTTTTTTGATGAGATTGATGCGGAAATAGCTTTGCAGGAAAAAAATTACCTTAAAGCCATTATCATCCTCGAAAACTGTCTTCGTAAAAATGCAGCCAATATAAATGATTCATTAAAGTGTTGGGTTGAGTTGAAGAAACTGTTCATGAAGATCCGAAATTACAACAAGGCACTCGAAATTCAACACTTGCTGGAATTAAAGTGGAATAGAAAAAGTGATACTGTATTGATGGGTTATGGTACCAGCAAAAGCAGCATTTATTATAAAATTGGCCTATACAACCGCGCAATTGAAGAACGTAGAAAAGAATACAATGAAAGTGGGGTTTATAACGATACCATAAAAATAGCAAGTTATTACAATGACATGGGTATTTTTTTTAATATGCTCAAAAATTCGGATAGCGCCGAGGTGTATTTTTTGAAAGCCACCGACCTGTTGAATGAAATGCAGTATCCCAAGAGTAAGGAGTCGTATATGATCTTTTTTAAGAGCCTCATTTTGGGTAACCTCGGCGCTACCCATTTTAACCGCGGTAATTATAAAGAAGCGGTTTATTTGATGAAAAATGACATCTATTACAGCCTTAAATCAAATCACTACGAAAGCGCTTTCAACAGTTGTTTGATGGTTATAGAATCGTATTTGAACATGAAAAACAATTCCCTTGCAAAACGTTATCTTGATTCTGCTACTTTTCTTTTGAACAAAGAGATCAAAGATGTTCCATCGCGGTTAAAGTATCTGCTCACCAGCGCAAAATATCACAATGCTGTAAAAGACTATTACCGCGCTAATTTAGATTATCAGGAGCACCTGGATCTCAATAATAAGGCCGTTGCGCTTGAAAATGAGCAAATGGTAAAAAATGAGGATGTGTCCATCAGCATAGAAAAAAGAGAAATTGAAAACGCGGAAAGGGAAAATACTTTAAAACAATTACAGCTGGAAGAAGCCCGGCAGAGTTCGTCGCAAGCTTACTTACTTATGGGAATTATTGTATTGTCGGTTGTTATTATATTTCTGGTGGCTAATAACAGGAGTACCAAAAAACGGGAGGCGCAATTGTCTCGGAAGAATCAACAGATCAGCAGCCAGAAATATCAAATTGAGCAATCCTTAAAAGAGAAGGACGTACTTATTAAAGAAATACATCACCGGGTTAAAAATAACCTGCAGATCATCAACAGTATGTTGAGCTTACAAATAGGAAAGGTAGAGGACGAAAGAACGGAAACCATTTTAAGGGATGCTAAACAGCGCATCAGTTCTATCGCTTTAACACACCAAATGTTGTATCAAAAAGAAAATCTCACAAACATAAATCTGGGGGAATACCTCGAGAAATTGGTACGACAGGTGGAGTTTATCATGCCAACTTCTAACATTGAGTTGGTGACTGAAATAAATGAAAAGGATGGGAATCTCACGATCGATAACGCCGTTCCGTTAGGGTTGTTGGTAAATGAACTGCTCACAAACGCTTACAAACACGCATTTCCTGAAGGTATTCAGGGAATAATAAAAGTGACGTTAACAGAAGGAGACGATTATTTTATTTTAACGGTGAGCGACAATGGGATCGGGTTGCCGGAGGATTTTGAAGCAACCGAACGGAAAACACTCGGCATCGAGCTGGTTTACATCCTGGCCGAGCAGTTGGATTCATCTATTACGATTGATAAAACAACGGGGAGCTCGTTTTCTCTGAAAATTAAAAAATATACAAGCTGAATTTGTTTTGAAAGAAGTTAATCAACTATTACTGGACCTTAAGCGTCGAATTTTTAAACCCATTTATTTTTTAAGTGGAGAGGAGGCTTATTACATCGATGTGATTAGCAATTACATTGAACAACATGCTCTGGACGAGGCGGATAAAGAATTTAACCAAACAGTGGTTTATGGGAAAGACACCGATCTGGTAACGATACTGGGCTTGGCCAAACAGTTTCCGATGATGAGTGATTATCAGGTAGTAATTGTAAAAGAAGCGCAGAACATTAAAGAACTAAATAAAAGCGCGGGATCTGATGAAGGCGCAAAAAACACCTCATCGTCAAATAGCGCTACGCAGCAGTTTCTGGGCTATATCAACAGTCCGCAACCCACAACTATTCTGGTGTTTTGTTTTAAATACAAAACCATCGATAAACGCAGTGCGGTTGCTAAGGCGTTACAAAAACATGCGGTGTATCTGGAGTCGCCAAAGTTGTATGATAACCAGGTTCCGGACTGGATCGGCAATTATGTGAAAGAGAGGAATTATTCCATTGGGCCGAAAGCAACTTTTTTAATGGCTGAATTTTTAGGTAACGACTTAAGCAAAATAGCCAATGAAATTAACAAACTATTGATTAACCTTCCGGATGGCAGCGAAATTACCGCCGATCTGGTACAGGAAAACATTGGCATCAGCAAGGATTACAATATCTTTGAATTGCAGGATGCCCTCGCGAAGAAAGACATTTTGAAAGCGAACCGCATCATTAATCATTTTGCCGCAAACGAAAAGGAGCATCCGGCGGTTATGGTACTCAGCTCCCTGTTTGGGTATTTTAGTAAAATTTTAAAGTACCATTTTTTAGCGGACAAAAGTAAGTTTGCGGCCGCTCAGGCATTGGGAGTAAATCCCTATTTTGTGGACGGTTATGCAAAAGCCGCTTTAAATTATAATTCTGTAAAACTAAAACACATTTTTTCCTACCTTAAGGAATATGACCTTAAATCAAAAGGAGTGGATAACAGTGGCATCAATAATGGTGAATTATTGAAAGAACTTGTTTTTAAAATACTGCATTAATTTTTTTTGAAAGTTACCCGTTGGTGCATTTTCGTTTTTACTATTCGCCAATGTTTATATCTTTAAAAGAGGCATTTGAAACGGTAATCCGCCATACGGTAAAAACCAGTTTTTAGTTAAATTTAATTTCTGCGCTCAACGCAACAAGGGATAAAACTAGTTTCGCAAGGGTGAAAGGAAATGCCAGTTGGGTAACAATTAGGCTGTTTTGAGTAATTCCATACTATTTGGAATCGATAAATCGGGTGATCTCATTAAATAAAAGACGGGCTTCCTCATCGCTCACCTGCATGGCCAACCGATAGGTTTTTCCGAGAGATATAAATTCGAGCCGTTCGCCACCCTTCACCCAAAAGCTTTGGTTAATGGTGTCGGCCAAACTGGTTTTACTCAGGTCAATTAATTTAAACTTTTCTACCAGGTCTAAATTGAATTCGCGTATTTTCCCTTTTTTATTTATCTCTCGTTGGTACCTCAGCAGGCCATCAGTGATCCAGAGCTTTTCTTTTCCAAATTTTTTCCAGATAAACGCGCGAAGGATATTAAATTCAAAATAGGCCCAAAAGGATAAGTAGATGATGATGAAGATTTTTGAATTTTGATCCGGCATACGGAAGTAATTAGCCATGACAATAATACCGCACACACTCCAGGCCATTAGCCAAAGAAACATAAGTCCCAGTTTCTTTTTATCTGTTGTGGGCAGTATAACAATACTTAATAAATTTTCTTTCTTCAGGATGCTGATCCGATCGCCAATAACTTTCATAAAAGAGGTATTAAACTACAGTATTTTCCGCAGATTTTTTATTTTGCAAAAATAAGATATCTTTAAACGATTATGCAACCCAAGACTGAATTAAAACGGAGCCTGAACTTATTTGACACCGTAATGCTTGTTTCGGGCAGCATGATTGGCTCGGGGATCTTTATTGTGAGTGCCGATATGATGCGTCACCTGGGTTCTCCCTTTTGGGTGCTTATGTGCTGGCTTATTAGCGGGTTCATTACCCTGTGCGCCGCCCTTAGTTATGGGGAATTGGCTGGAATGATGCCCGACGCCGGAGGGCAGTTTATTTATTTAAAACGGGCGTATGGTCGGTTGACTTCTTTCGTTTACGGTTGGACGGTTTTTACGGTGATACAAACGGGAGTAATTGCCGCGGTGGCGGTGGCGTTTGCCAGATTTAGCGCCGTATTTTTTCCTGTTTTTGATGAAAGCCATGTTATATGGCGCATCCATGGTTTTGAAATTTCTGCCACGCAGCTATTAGGAGTGGGGTCCATCATTTTTCTGACTTATATTAATACGCGCGGGATCAACAATGGCAAAATTATTCAGCGGATTTTCACCAGTACCAAAATTATCGCGTTAATGTCGGTGATCCTCATTGGTTTTGTGGTGGGCTATAAGGCGGGATATTGGAGTGTCAACATCCACTTACCCTTTAGAGATCAAACGCATAACGGTTCCGGTGCTCACTTTAACCTCACGGCGCTGTTGAGCGCTATTGGCGTGGCGCTCATTGGTTCACTTTTTAGCAGTGATGCCTGGAATAACGTTACTTTTATTGCTGGAGAAATAAAACAACCACAAAAAAACATTCCACTTGGCTTGTTAATTGGGGTATTGATTGTTACGGTGTTATACATTCTTGCTAACGTGGCTTATTTTATGTTGTTGCCGGCATTAGGTTCACCAAACGGGCTTAGTGTTTTTGAACGAGGTATAGAACACGCTCAAAATGACCGGGTTGGCACGGCGGCCATGTTCGCTGTTTTTGGTGAATTTTCGGAATACCTCATGGCACTCCTGATTGTTGTTTCTACGTTTGGATGTAATAACGGGTTGATCCTTTCGGGAGCACGTTTATTTCAATCTATGGCCAACGAAAAATTATTTTTTAAACAGGCGGCTTATATCAATAAGAACCAGGTGCCCTCGAAGGCCCTTTGGTTCCAGGCAGGTTGGGCTTCCGTTTTATGTCTCAGTGGTTCATACGGATCCCTACTTGACTATTGTACCTTTGCTTCGTTAATCTTTTACATTGTTACCATTTCGGCTTTATTTTATCTCCGCAAAAAGGAACCGGATACGCCAAGGCCATATAAGGCGTTGGGTTACCCGGTAATTCCCGGTTTATACATTTTGTTGGCGGGGGCCATTTGCATCGATCTGTTAATTTTTAAACCTCAAAATACATTCCTTGGTTTACTTATTATGTTCCTGGGAATACCGGTGTACTATTTCTTCAATAAAAAAAATGTCTAAGTCCTTTCTCCAAAACTATTTCGGTTTCAACAAACAACAACGCAACGGCCTCTACGTGCTTACAGCTTTGAGTTTTGCATTATTTATCCTTCGAATTGTTTATCCGTATTTTATCACGCCGGATGACATCACCATTCTTGAACTTCCTTTGGCCGAGCAAAAATTGGATAGCGCGTTTCCAAATAAAAAATTTCACAAGCCATCCCAAAAAGAGTTTAACCGCGTCTGGAAACAAAAACTATTTAAGTTCGATCCCAATACGGTTTCATTTGAACAGTTACTTTTGTTAGGGATTAAAGAGAAAACAGCAAAAATATTTTTAAAATTTAGGGACAGAGGGTTCGTTTTCAGAAAAAAGGATGACCTTAAAAAAGTGTACGGAATTTCGGAGTATCAGTACAAGCAACTAGAGCCTTACATAATCATTACGCAGATCCAAAACACGCCAAAAAATACAGGAATAAAAGAGCAGGTTGTTTTTTCGGTTCCTGAAAAAAGTCAGAAAAATCAATCCTTTACAAGAATTGAATTAAATGCTGCGGATAGCGCGGCGCTTGTCACCATTCCTGGTATTGGACCTGTTTACGCCAAACGAATCATTAAATACAGGAATTTGTTAGGAGGTTTTTTTTCAATAGAGCAGCTAAAAGAGGTGTATGGTATTACGGAAGATACGTATGAGAAAATGCAAAAACATCTATCACTCAACAATACAATGGTCAAAAAAATTAACCTGAACACCGATGACTTTAAGGTGATGAGCAGGCATCCGTATCTCGGGTATGAGTTTGCCAAAAAAATTTGTAATCAACGACGTGAAATACCGATTACCCCGTCGACGGTTGGTGATATCCTTAACAATAATACCCAATACCAAAAGCTGTCGCCATATTTGGTCTTTGAATAAGAAAATTGTGTAAAATCTTATTATCTTTAACCACTATTTCATTCCAAAATTATGAGCGATAAACAAAGAACGATCAGTAAGGCTGTTTCTGTTTCCGGCGTGGGGTTGCATACCGGCGAAAAGGTAACATTAACGTTTAATCCGGCACCGGAACACCATTGGTTTAAATTTCAGCGGATGGATTTGGAAGGGCATCCCATTATTGACGCGGATGCTGATTTGGCGGTAGATACTTCCCGTGGCACTACGCTCCAAAAAAATGGCGCAAAGGTTCACACCACCGAACACGTTCTTGCCGCATTAATGGGTCTTGGAATTGATAACTGCCTTATTCAGGTAACCGGACCTGAAATGCCAATTATGGATGGCAGTTCCATTAAATTTATTGAAGCCCTTGAAGAAGCTGGTATGGTTGAGCAAACCGCAGAGCGCGAATATTTTGAACTGACCGAAAATTTGACGTTTGAAGACCCCGTTAAAAAGGTAGAAATGCTGGCTGTGCCACAGGACGAGTTTCGTGTAACCGTTATGGTGGACTATGGCAGCGAAGTACTGGGAACACAACACGCCTCTATGTATAACATGGGAGAGTTTAAAAAGGAAATTTCACCTTGCCGTACCTTTGTGTTTTTAAGAGAATTGGAGGCACTTTTAGCGCACAACTTAATTAAAGGTGGCGATTTGGATAATGCCATTGTGTTAGTGGACAGTGAATTACCGGAAGATAAACTTAACCATTTGCGCAAGGTATTTAATAAGCCAAATGTAGAGGTAAAGGGAAGAGGCGTTTTAAACAATACCAAGTTGCATTTTTATAACGAACCGGCCCGCCACAAATTATTGGACATTGTGGGTGATCTGGCTCTGGTAGGTAAACCCATGAAAATACATGTATTAGCCGCCCGCCCTGGACATGCCGGTAATGTTGACTTCGCGAAAAAATTAAAAGCACTTGCTAAAAAACAAAAAGCCGAGAAGGACTATCCGAAAGTGGATTTGAACCAACCGCCGTTATTGAACATTACCGACATCATGAAAATACTACCGCATCGTCAGCCGATGTTGTTGGTGGACAAAATTATGGAACTGTCTAAAGAACATGTGATTGGGGTTAAAAATGTGACGTTGAACGAAGAATTTTTCAAAGGTCATTTCCCTGATTTTCCAGTAATGCCGGGTGTTTTTCTGATTGAAGCCATGGCGCAATGTGGCGGCGTGTTAGTACTAAAAACAGTTCCTGATCCGGAGAACTATTTAACTTATTTCATAAAAATAGACGGGGTTAAATTCAGGCAGCAGGTAATTCCTGGCGACACCGTTGTTTTTAGCCTAAATCTGGTAACCCCGATCCGACGTGGCATTTGCCATATGAAAGGGGTTGCTTATGTAAATAACAAACCGGTAATGGAAGCTGAAATGATGGCGCAGATCGTTAAGGTCAAAAATATTGAAGTAAAAGATCCACAACCCCAACTGGCATAATTTAAACTATGATTTCATCCCTTGCAAATGTCAGCCCAAAAGCTAAAATTGGTAAAAACGTTACAATAGAAGCGTTTGCAACCGTTTACCACGATGTGGAAATTGGTGACGATTGTTACCTACATCCTAATGCCGTTATTTATCCTGACACCATTATTGGAGCAGGTTGTAAAATTTTTCCTGGTGCCGTTATTGGCATCGTTAGCCAGGATTTAAAATACAAGGGTGAAAAATCAAACACAGTAATAGGAAAAAATACAACCATACGTGAGTACGCCACCATTCACAAAGGCACAGCAGATCGTATGACGACCAAGGTCGGCGACAATTGCCTGATCATGTGTTATACGCATCTGGGTCACGATTGTGCCATAGGAAACAACGTGATTATTGCCAACAATGGCTCATTGGCGGGACATATTACGGTAGAGGATTTTGTGGTGATTGAAGGAGTGGTTGCCGCACAGCAATTTGTGAACATTGGCGCTCACTCCTTTGTTGCTGGCGCTTCACTGGTAAGAAAAAGTGTGCCACCGTACATCCGGGTAGCGCGGGAACCGCTGCAGTTTATAGGCGTAAACACCATTGGGCTGGCGCGTCGTGGATTCGATAAAGAGACCATTAAACAAATTGAAGACATTTACAGGATCATTTTTGTACGGGGGCACAATTTAAGCAACGCGCTTGAAATTGTTGAGAGTGAAATTGCTGACAGTGAGGTCCGGAAACAAATTCTTGATTTTATTAGGGCGCAGGAAGATGGGATTGTAAAAGGGATTTAAAAATAAACGCATTAAATCCAAACGTGTTATCCATTCAACTAAATAACCTCGGCAAAAAATTCAACAGGGAATGGATCTTCAGGAACCTTTCTTATACGATTGAACCCAATCAAAAACTATTAATTTCAGGAGGTAACGGGTCGGGTAAATCAACCTTGTTGCAGGTATTAAGTGGATTTGTTACACAAAACGAAGGGAGCGTTGATTATAAAATTGCAGGCGATTCCGAACGCGCAATTCCACTCGAAAAAACGAAAGATTATATTTCGTTTGCCTCTCCTTATTTGCAACTCACGGAGGAGTTTACTCCGGTCGAATTAATAGAACACATAAAAATTTATAAGCCCTTCATCAATAATTTATCCGCGTCTGAGGTTCTTGACATGAGTGGATTATCAGCGGCCAAACATAAATTTATAAAACAGTTTAGCAGTGGTATGAAACAACGTTTGAAATTGGCGGTGGCCATCCTAAACGATACCCCTTTATTATTACTGGATGAACCTGTTTCTAATCTTGACAGGGCGGCGATTAAATGGTACCGTGATTTAATTACGAAACACTCACTGAACCGCACGGTAGTAGTATGTTCCAATGCCATTGAAGATGATTATTTTTTTTGTACTTCAGAGTTGAATATGGCGGACTATAAGCCTCTAAAAACCCAATTTTAACCGCTCACATTTCTTTTTCCACTTCTTATCCGTATTTTTCTGATAGATATAACACCCTATTTATCTTTAAGCTCATGGAATTGAAAATCACTCATCTCAGTAAAACCTATCCTGGCGGATTAAAAGCGCTCTCCAACATAAATCTTGAAATATCAAGCGGAATGTTTGGATTGCTTGGACCCAATGGGGCCGGCAAGTCATCTTTAATGCGTACCATTGCAACCCTTCAGGAACCCGGGGAAGGAACTATTTTTTTGGATGATTTGGATGTTATTAATAACAAGGAAGAAATGCGGAAGGTGCTCGGGTATTTACCCCAAGATTTTGGCTTTTATCCAAAAGTAACTGCTGAAGATATGCTCAATCATTTTGCAGTTTTAAAAGGCATTACACACAAGAATCAACGTAAAGAAGTATGCGACGCTTTATTACATCAAACTAATTTGTATGAGGTACGCAAACGGTATATTGGCGAATACAGCGGTGGTATGCGTCAACGTTTCGGTATTGCACAGGCATTACTCGGCAGTCCAAAATTGATCATTGTTGATGAACCCACCGCCGGCCTTGATCCGCAGGAACGGAATCGTTTTCACAACTTATTGAGCGAAGTGGGGGAGAATATCATTGTCATCCTGTCAACTCACATTGTGGAAGACATAAGTAATTTGTGCAGCAAAATGGCGGTAATGAATCTGGGACGCCTCATGTTTAATGGAAAAACTACTGAGGCTCTGGATGTGCTCAAAGGAAGAATTTTTGAAGCGAGCATTGAAAAGGAGGAATTGGCCGAGTATAGAGAAAAGTACAATGTGATTTCAACACATGTAGCTGAAGGAAAAATAATAGTGCATGTTGTAAGCGATCAGCTTCCCGCAGCTAAATTCATAGCGATGGATGCCAGTCTGGAAGATGTTTACTTTTCATACATCCATTCGAAATAACCGTTAATTACGCGCTACTATGTTTAAGGAAATCTTTACTTATGAATTAAAGCTCTGGTTAAAACGGCCAGGGATTTATATCTATTTCGCCATCTTTTTTGTTTTGGCATTTTTATTGGCAGCCGCTATCAGTGGCATGTTCGGTAATGTTTCGGCCGACACAAATTCACACATTAATTCGGCGACCTCCCTGGCGGATATATTTACCAGTTTTAGCAGCGATTATTTGTTTGGACTTATCACCTTGTTGATCTGTGTGGCAATTATGGCAGGAGCTGTTCAAAAAGATTTTCAATATAATTCCTTTTCCTTTTATTTTACCAAACCGATCTCAAAATTTGGTTACCTGTTTGGGCGGTTCAGCGCGTCTTTTTTATTGACGGTACTTGTGCTTATAGGAATTTTACTTGGCATCGCGCTGGCTTACTCACTTGCCCCCAACGACAACGGTCAATTAGGGGAAGAACGCCTTGTCAACTATCTACAGCCTTTTATGATCTTTATGATTCCCAACATTTTTTTTGTTGGGTGTCTGTTTTTCTGTCTCGTTACTTTTACCCGAAATATGACGTCAGGTTATGTAGGTAGTCTCGTTTTTATTGTAATAGCCGGAATTTCGAGAAGTATCGTTAGTGATATTGATAATAAAACTATCGCGGCGCTTACCGACCCGTTTGGTGCCGAGGCCCTTGATTTAATGACGGAGTATTGGACACCCGCGGAAGATAATGAGCGCCTTGTGCCGTTTAGCGGCTATATCTTATATAACCGGCTACTTTGGACCGGGTTATCATTGGCTCTTCTGTTGTTCACGTACTACAATTTCGGTTTCAACCAGTTTTTAAATCGGGTAAGCATTTTTAAACGGAAGGAGAAAGAAAAAACCTCACAGCCTTCCAGAGTTATCCAAACAATTGATCAATTGACGAAAGCCGAACAAAAATTTGGCACGGCAACGGATCGCGCGCAACTTTCCTTATTAACACGTTTTGAGTTTTTCAAAATTGCCAAATCCATTTTTTTTATCATCATCCTTGGTTTGTCTATATTACTTACAGTACTTACTGCTCAATTCTCTAATCTTTTGTACGGCACCGAAGTGTATCCGTTAACCTATATACAAATTGGGTTTGCCAATGGCACCTTCAGTTTTTTCCAAATGATTATGCTTGTGTTTTATTCCGGAATCGTGATCTGGCGTGAACGTGATTGTAAGGTGGACGAACTGGTTGGAGCAACTCCGGTTAAAAATTACATCCTTTTTGCATCTAAATTTCTCTCCCTACTTTTTTTATGTTTATGCGTTAATGTTGTTTGCATTATTACCTGCATTGTTTTGCAGGAAGCAAGCGGCTATTCACATCACGAACTTTCACTTTATTTTACTGATTTAATACTGCTTAAAATTCTCACTATTTCCATCTTAACGGCTTTGGGAATGTCCATTCAGGTGTTTTTCAAAAATCGTTATTTTGCTTTTTTCCTCGTGGCGTTCATCGTGTTGGGGTTGCCCCTTATTTTAAGGGCTTTAAAATACACGAATGATTTGTGGATTTTTAATTCAAGCGGACATCAGATGCTCTATTCCGATATGAATGGACACGGCCATACACTACCCAACTACTTTATTTATAAAGGGTATTGGCTCGGATTAGTGTTGGTTCTTGTCACCTTTGCTACCGCGATGTTTCAGCGTGGCAGGGAAGAAGGATTTGTAGCACGCTTTAGAAACGCACTTCGAAATTTTAAGCCGGCTTACAGGATTTCATTTGTTATCGCCATGTTCCTGTTTTTGAGTTGTGGCGCTGTTATTTATTACAATAATCGCATTTTAAATCCTTATGTTTCACCAAAAGAGGAGGAGAAGAAACAAGCCAACTTTGAAATCGCATATAAAAAATACGGTGACGAGTTACAGCCAAGGGTAGTTGAATCGAATGTGAAGGTGGATATTTTCCCGGATCGCCTGGGGTGTAAGTTGCAAGGATTTTATTATTTAAAAAACAAACACCTCACTGCGGTTACTAAGTTATTTATCAACGTTCCGCACGAAGCGGATATTCACCTTTTAAAACTTTCGTCGGTTTCCCGGGAGTTTTTAAAGGATACAGCCAATGGTTTTTATGGCTATGAATTAAGTAAATCCTTACAGCCAGGCGATTCGGTAAGGCTCGATTTTGCGTTGGATTATTTTCCGAAAAATTTTATCATCCGGCAGGAACAGTCAAATATTGTATGGAACGGCTCTTTTTTCAATAATGCCCTGTTACCTTCCATAGGTTATAATTCGGGAGACGAACTTTCTGATAATTCCACCCGCAAAAAATACGGACTGGCTCCTAAGCAGCGTATGGCAAGTATTTTAGACACGAGTGCTTACGCGAATACATACATCAGCAATGATGCGGATTGGATTCGTTTTGCCTGCGAAATTTCAACAGAAGAGGGCCAAACAGCTATTGCGCCAGGGTATTTAATTAAGGACTGGAAACAGGAAGGTCGCCACTATTTTAAATATAAAATGGATTGCCCGATTCTGAATTTCTACGCCTTTCAGTCCGCCCGTTACGAGGTGCTGAAAGACCGGTGGGTGGATCCTCAAAATAGGAACCACGTGGTTAACATAGAAATTTACTACCAAAAAGGGCACGCGTATAATCTGGGCCGCATGGTGAAGGGAGTCAAAAAGTCGTTGGATTATTTTACTAAAAACTTTAGTCCTTATCAACACCGCCAGCTAAGGATCATTGAGTTTCCACGGTACGCTACTTTTGCTCAATCTTTTCCAAACACCATTCCTTTTTCTGAAAGTGTTGGCTTTATTGCAAAAGTAGATGATTCGGATCCTGAGGAAGTGGATTACCCTTTTTATGTTACTTCCCATGAGGTAGCCCACCAGTGGTGGGCACATCAAGTAATTGGTGCAAACGTACAGGGTGCGACGCTCATGTCTGAAACTATGGCTCAATACAGCGCACTGATGGTCATGGAAAAAGAGTACGGTCAGGCATCCATGAGTAAATTTTTGCGTTATGAAATGAATAAGTATTTACAAGGCAGAGCTTCTGAAGGAAAAAAAGAAGTGCCATTGCTACTTTGCGAAAACCAGCAATACATTCATTATAACAAGGGAAGTTTGGTGATGTACGCTTTAAAGGATTATTTGGGAGAAGATACACTGAACGCTGCCCTGGCGAAGTATATCCGTAAAACAGCATTTCAAAACCCACCCTATACCACCGCATACGAGTTTTATGAATACATTAAGGCTGCTACCCCCGATAGTTTGAAGGAGACTGTAAAAGATCTTTTTGAACGCATCGTGGTTTACGACAACAGTGTTAAAAGTTGGTCTTACAAAAAAACAGCATCCGGAAAATATAAAATTAGCGCCGTGCTAAACTCTACAAAAACCATTAGTGATAGCCTGGGTAAGGGGAAAGAAGTCGTCCCTTCTGATTGGATAGATGTGGGCGTATTTTATAAAAGACCGGATACAGAAAAAAATAGAGCTGGAGTCGGCTACCTTAAAAAGATAAAAATGGCAAAAAAGGAGCAAGTGGTTGAAATAGAAACGGATTCTGAACCTGCTATGTTAGGAATAGATCCGTATAATAAGTTAATTGATAAAAACACGGCCAATAATATAAAAGATGTTAACGGTGCCGATGTCGGTGCCGAAGGACAATCGGGCGGCGTAGTGGTGTCCGGCGAATAAGCTGGGTGGAATTTTCTACTAATAATTTTTAAATGTGCCCATAAGTTTTTTAAATTTAGGGAATTGAAAACGATATGAAGATCTTGTTCGCTAAAAACGTGTTGACTTTTGCATTTGTTACCGCTTTGACCATTTCTGGTATTTCCCAAAACGAAACCGATGGCCTTGTTAAATGGATGACCATTAAAGAGGCCCAGGAAAAAAACAAAACGGTTCCAAAACCGATCATTGTGGATATATATACCGACTGGTGCGGCTGGTGCAAGCATATGATGCGAACGACCTATTCCAATCAGGGCCTTGCCAACTACATCAACGCTAATTTTTACCCTGTAAAATTTAACGCCGAAACAAAAGATACCATCGAATACAATGGCAAAATATACAAGCCACTTTCCGCTGAACCAAGAAGTCCACACGAGCTGGCAGTTAAATTTTTGGGTGCAAGTTTGAGTTACCCCTCCACCATGTTTATCACCAACAATTACGAATACAACTTACTAAGCCAGGGTTATCTGGAGGATAAAAAACTGGAACCGATTCTTATTTTTATGCTCGAAAATGGCTGGCGGAGTGGCATTTTCGATGAGTTTAACAAACACTTTACACATACGTTTTATGACACCAGCTTTGCCAAGCTCCCTGTAAAGATGTACTCCTTTGGTGAGGTAGAAAAACTTCAAAAGAAAAAACCTAAAAAAGTGCTCGTAAATATTTCAGCTAACTTTTGTAATACCTGCAAAGTGATGGAAAAAACCACCTTTGTAGATTCCAGCATTGCGGGGTACATCAATAAGAATTTTTATGTGATCAATTTTAATGCGGAATCGAATGACACTATCGTTTTTAAAGGCGTTAAATACTACAAAGGCCTTGTCAACGGCTATCCACTACACACATTGTCGGCAAAAATAACCGATAACCGTTTTAGTTTTCCGGCGCTTTCCCTGCTGGACGAACAAATGAATGTCATTGATGTGTTAAATTTTTATCAATCGCCCGAACATTTAAAACCTATTCTGGAATACATAGGAACGAATACCTACAAAACAAAAAAATTCCCCGATTTCATGAAGGATTATTCGGAGAATAAAAATCTTTCTACCGTCAAGAAGAAGTAATTCTGTTCTGGCTGCCGCAGAGCACGCATCTCTCCATAAATTAAATCGGCTTTTAATTTTTTAACCCGCCGTTTTTTGATTTTTGAATTTAAAATTCTTAAATTTAGTTTTGTTAACAAGCACAAACACCCATGCGTTTCCTTTTTTTGGTGCTCCTATTTTTTTATTTGTCTTCTAAGAGTGCGGTTAGTCCTCCGGATACGGTTTTGAATAGCCCCAATACCATTATTTCCGGTATTTCAACTGGGCAAGTCAGGTATTGTAATAATGTAGTAGGAGTTTTAAATCCGCAAACGCAGTGCAATGAAAATTATGTGTTCGACCGTTCGCTTTACCGTTTAAAACTCGATACACTTGCCCAGGTAAAATTCTGGCGCAGCATCATGAACCTGGATGGAGACAGTGCAATTGTTAATCTTGCCAGTACCAGAGAGGTTATTCAGATTATCAGCATCCGTGACTGGAATTTGAAGAATGACTCACTTAAAAAGGTATACCGTGATAGCGTAAAACTAGCGATGGGTCTTGATTCAACCAGCAGAGTATTGATTACCAACGGAAAAAAATTCTTTTATGATTTTGATAGAACATCACAAAATTTTCAACGAGGCATTCACAGTTTTGTTGAAAATGGCGTCGATCCGTGGTTTGCTCAGGCCATTTTGTTGATTGAGAGTCCCAATAAACTTCAAAAATCAAATGCGGGCGCTTATGGTTCCTTTCAACTAATGAAAGATGTGGCCAGACTTTACGGATTAAAGGTGAACAAACACATAGACGAGCGTGCCGATTTTGAAAGAAGCGCCTATGCCGCCAGCAGCCTCATAAAAAACATTTGTATCCCGAAAGCCTATAAAATGCTTGATTCGCTCGGAATAAGAGAGGTGGATGAAAATGACCTTTGGTTTAAATTATTGGTGATGCATATTTACCATGCGGGCTCCTACAATGTACAAAGCGCCTTATTTACATTTATGCCAACAGAGGGCAATATGGCCCTGATTTATAACTTGTGGAAGGCCCAAACCAACCGATTTAAAAGCGCCTCGCAGAATTACTCGCAATTAGTTCTCGCCGCCATGTTTGAAATGAACGAACGAAACAATGTTTTGGCCAGGCTTGAGCCGAAATAATAGCAGATGATTCCAAAAAAGGCCGTAATTTTGCGGTCAACTATGATTGATTTAATACAACGCCCACGCCGGAACCGTAAAAATGAAGCCATTAGGAAATTAGTGCGTGAAAATGAGGTGACTGTTAACGACCTCATCTTCCCCCTGTTTTTAATTGCCGGGAAAAATAAAACGTCAGAAGTAAAGTCGATGCCGGGTATTTTTCGCCGGAGTACCGACCTGATGCTGAAGGAAATCGAATCCTGTCTCAAACTGGGGATTACCACGTTTGATATTTTCCCCAACCTGGAAGAGGGCTTAAAAGATAAAAAAGCTACAGAGTCGCTCAACAAAAAGGGCTTATACCTGAATGCTATTCGTGAAATAAAAAAGCGGTTCCCTGAAGCGGTTGTAATGACCGATGTAGCCATGGATCCTTATAGCAGTGACGGGCACGATGGTTTTGTGAAAAATGGCGAAATTTTGAATGACGAAACGTTGGAGATTCTGTCAAAAATGGCCCTTGCTCAGGCAGAAGCCGGAGCAGATATTCTCGGACCAAGCGATATGATGGATGGACGGGTTGGCTTTATAAGAAATGCACTTGATCGCAACAAATTTACAAATGTGTCCATTATGAGTTATACGGCAAAATACGCCAGTGGTTTTTATGGCCCATTTAGAGACGCCCTCGAAAGCGCACCTAAATTCGGCGATAAAAAAACCTATCAGATGGATCCCGCAAATATAAAGGAAGCGCTGCTGGAGGCCGAACTTGACTACAACGAAGGCGCCGATTTTTTGATGGTGAAGCCAGCCTTGAGTTATCTGGATGTAATCAAAGAACTGAATGACAACTTTACGCTGCCAATAGCCGCTTATAATGTAAGTGGCGAATATGCTATGGTGAAGGCTGCGTCTGCAAAGGGTTGGATTGATGGTGACAGGATTCGTGACGAAATTTTACTTAGCATGAAAAGGGCGGGAGCTTCCATTATTCTCACCTACTTTGCAAAGGAGTTCGCGGAATCTAAAAAATAATTATCTTAGTCTAAATATTTTGGAGCATGCAATCACTTACCGAAAAACTGTACAATAAAAATGTTATTTTCAGCTATTACGGTTTTATCGATAATAGTGTTCTGGAGCAAGTATTGCGCATCACAAAAAGCAAATTGGAAATTAACGGCGAATCGCAGCCCATTGTTGACCGGGTTTATGATGCCATTAATAATTGTGTAGAAAACATCATTGAGCATAATTTTTTTCCGGGAGACGCTATTCTAAAGTATAAATCGCTTTTAGTGGTTTCTTATAAAGTAAACACCTACACGGTTGATACAATTAATGTGGTCAATAAAACGCAGAAGGAAAGTATCGAGGAGCACCTCGCGTTTTTAAACTCCAAATCGAAAGGCGATTTAGTATCCATCCGGTCGGGCATATTATCCAAAAATCTTCAGCAGGCGCTTGTCGAAACAGCTGGACTCGGATTAATTGACCTGATGATAAAAACCGATACCTGTGAATATAGTTTTAAGGACTATGATTCTAACTTTCTGTTTAACATTAATTTTAAGATAAATTCGACCAAATAAATTCTGGCAGACGTTTAGTTTTTCCCCGCTCATGTATTAAATCTATCAACCTTCAGCAACATATTTTTCTTACGGGTTTTATGGGTAGTGGTAAAACTACTCATGGTAAAAAGCTGGCACCATTGTTTAACCTTCCATTCATTGATCTTGACGCCTTCATCGAACAACACGAAAAGCAGAGCATTCAATCAATTTTTGAAACAGACGGGGAAACAAAATTCAGAGAAACGGAAACAAAACACCTAGGTCAAATTTTAAACACGCAACCAGCTTCGGTCATTTCTTTGGGAGGGGGTACACTGTGTTTTAATAACAATCTGGATCTGATTAAGGAAAATGGATTGCTCGTTTACATCGAATTACCCTTAAGGGTGCTAATGGACCGGTTATCGCAGTCCACGCAGAGCAGACCTTTGTTTAGTTCGGTTAACCACGAAACGCGTTTGCAAAAAATGGAGGGACTCTACACTGAACGACTTGAATATTATACGCGCGCGCACATGACCATCAACGGAATAAATCTAACACCAAAAATTTTATACACGCAAATTGTGGAATTCATACAAAAATAGACTTTTACTACGGGCGGGGATTCTGTTAGTGTTCTATCCGCTCACAAATTTAAGTCAGGACCTCATTGTTCAACAGAACAATGTTGGCTTTAACGTGGGGGCTAATATTGCCATTGGAAGCCATTTTCAACGATTTGGACTCAACCTGAATTTCTTTTACGTGAATAATTTTTTTCAGACTAACACCGAGCTGAGAGCCTATTTCAGTTTTAAAAACCTGGGGCCTCACAGGATTTATCCCGAGTGGGTATTAGCACAAGGGGTGGTTTTTGGTTATGGCGCTAAACAAAACAGGGTCAATCCATTTATTAATTCCATTTCCAACCAAACAGGGCATTTAAACGCGGTTGCATATTCTTACAACGCCTATTTTAATAAAATTAAAACCAGCCAGCAAACCGGTATTGTTGCCTTTCAATTTGGAAAGATCACTTTTATAGCGGAAAACGATATTTTAGGGCACAATTATTTTGACCGTTACCGTACGGGTGCTTTCCTGCTTCAGTATCAGCACGAAGACAAATTTCAGGTAGCCGTAAGCTCCATCCTATGGACAGGCGAAATGGGACGTATAGTAAGAGGCGACTCGGGATATAAAGCTATTTGTTATGTTGACACAACGGGTGGGCGTTATACAAATATTTCCCATGGTCTGCTAAGCGTGCAGTTTAAATATAACATTGGTCTTTCACAAAATTTACAGGCCAATATAGGTGTTGATGCGGAACAGGTAAGAAACACCATTCAAAACAAATTGATCCACGACATGCCTTTTATCCCCAAAAGGTGGAATAAACCAAAGAATTGTCATATCCCCATGCTGGACAGAGATGGTAATCAGTACCTGTATCGACCTACTCAAAACATAAAAAGGGCGGTATTATACATGAACCTGTTTAGTAACCCCAATGTGTTCTATTAAGATTTAAGTTTAGGATTGGAATGGTGTCTTTCATGATCTCTGTTGGTCTTCTTATTCAGGTTTTTTTGAAGCGCCTCTTCCAGATTAATGCCGGTTTGGTTGGCAATGCAAATCAATACAAACAGTACATCGGCAAGCTCATCGCCAAGATCTTTTCCTTTATCACTTTCTTTCTCACTTTGTTCACCATACCTGCGTGCCATAATTCGTGCAACTTCCCCAACCTCTTCCATTAATATGGCCGTATTGGTTAATTCACTAAAATAGCGAACGCCATATTCTTTTATCCATTCGTCAACAATCTTTTGCGCTTCTGTTAGTTTCATATTTTCGGATTTTACAATTTGGCTAGCTTTACACCATTTGTTTCAAAAGTGATTTTAATGATTTCGTATAATTCGCTGATCAGCACGGAAGTGTCATCAGGGAGACAGTAGGGGCGAACATGCAGCAGCAATATGCCCTCAGAAAATTTGCCAATTACAATTTCCGTTTTTTCGCTCGCCAATATTTTTTTATTCTTGCTCAGCGCTTCGTGTATAAGCTGTTTTACTTTGTTTAGATCATTTTCACTATTTATTCTAAATTCCAGATCCACCCGCAAATTACCGTGGCGGGTGGTGTTAATGATGGTGCCATTTGATAAAGGCCCATTTGGAAGGATAACCGTTTTATGTTCGCCAGTTAACAAGATCGTATTGAAAATTTGTATTTCCAGCACCTTTCCACTTTGGCCTCCGGCTTCAATAGAATCTCCTACTCTGAACGGTTTGAAAATAAGAATGAGTACGCCGCCGGCAAAGTTTGAAAGTGATCCCTGCAACGCAAGGCCAACAGCTAACCCTGCGGCACCCAATATGGTTACAAAACTTGCAGTACCCACCCCAATCATGCCCGCAACCGTTACTATCAGAACAATTTTAAGGCCAATGCTCATCAGGCTCTTTAAAAACGTTTTAAGGCTTACATCCAACTCGCGCCGGGTCATTGTTTTTTCGGCAAGTCGGGCAATTCGTTTAATAAGCCACAGGCCGAAAAATAAAACGATAAGTGCGGAAATAACTTTTGGTGTATATTCTGCCAGACTGTTCAAAAACTTCTCAAGATAGAAATCGAATTTTATTTCTTTCTCCGCAATCTTTTCTCTGATCACCGTGGCATCAGGAAGAATTTTATTTCCGTTTTCCTGAGTCTGCAAAAAATGTAACATAGCGCAAAAATTTATACCTTCACAAAGCTAATTAAAAAATGAAAAAAAGATATTACCTCATTTTATTCTTGTTTTTTTCATACTCGGGGATTGCCCAAAGCACTACCTGGGATACATTAAGGTATCAGAAATACAGCTCCAGTCTTATTATCGGCGTGTTCCAGTCCTATCGTAATTTCGAAAATTCATTTGAACAGTTTAAAATGAGTGACTCCACAGGCGCTTCAAAAAACGACTACATGGCAGAATCGCGGCTTGTTTCTGGAATTGAAGTGATTTACGATAAGTTTAGTTTTGGATTGGCGGTCAGAAGTAATCCGCCAAAAGCGAGTTCCGGAAAAGGAAACACCAGAACGTTTAACACCAATTTTAATTTTGGCGGTAACATCTGGTATTTCCAAAACACCTTCAGGTATTTTCAGGGGTTTTATGACAATAATACTGCGGCCTATGACACCACCATCCGGGAAACAGGCCAATATTACCAACGGCCCGACATTGGGAATGTGCTTTTAAGGTCTAAATTTCTTTATTTTTCACATCACGATCGTTTTGCATTTAGGTCTGGTTATGCGGGCAATTACAGACAATTGCGATCCGCAGCTACCTGGATTCTGAGTGCTAATATGAATTATAATAAACTAAGCAGCGACAGCTCCTTTTTTACCTATGCTTCCCGTCCTTACTATGGGAACTACGCCAGCATGAATGGGTTAAGAGTTATTGGCGCTTCGCTTAATTTTGGTGCCGCTGCAACGTTGGTCATATTGAAGGGATTTTTTATAAACGGGATGTTTATTGTTGGACCCGAACAGCAATGGCGCAAGTACAATTACGAAGATGGGCATACCAACCTCTCTTACATTTCAATTTCCGGGGATTTGAGATTTTCCATTGGCCTCAATTTACGCCGGTGTTATTTTGTGGCTTTTAACGCGAATGATTTTTCTATGTATAATAGCTCCTATGTTGGCTTAACAAGTTCATCTATTTCAGGTGGATTTTTATTTGGCTGGCGCTTTCATACAGGCACACCTGATTTTTATAAGAAATTTCAAGAAACAAAATTTTATCGTTCTATTTAGAAATACTAAGAGCTATGAGTTACCGTACATTAAATGAATGCCTGATCGATCTTGAAAAAAACGGACATCTGGTTAGGATAAAAGAGGAAGTGGATCCGGATCTGGAAATGTCGGCGATTCATTTAAGAGTGTTTGAAAAGAATGGTCCGGCCATATTGTTCGAGAAAGTGAAAGGAACCAAGTACCAGGCGGTAAGTAACATATTTGGCAATCTGGATCGTAGTAAATTTATTTTCAGGAATACATTTCATAAAGTGCAACAAATGGTTGAACTGCGGAATAACCCAATGGCCGCTTTAAAAAAACCTTTTAAATATGCTTCTACCGGTTTAGGAGCCATTAAAGCCCTGCCAAAAAAATCTTCTTTTGCCGGGTCCGGATTTAAGGAAATTTCTATTTCAGAACTACCATTAATAAAACATTGGCCAATGGATGGGGGGGCCTTTGTTACCCTGCCGCAAGTGTATTCAGAAGATATTGATAAACCTGGTGTAATGTCTTCTAATCTGGGCATGTACCGGATTCAGTTGACAGGAAATGATTACATTTTGAATAAGGAAATTGGACTGCATTATCAATTGCATCGTGGTATCGGTGTGCATCAAAACAAAACAAACAAAAAAAATATTCCGCTTAAAGTGAGTGTTTTTGTCGGAGGACCACCTTCGCATTCACTGGCGGCTGTTATGCCCTTGCCCGAAGGGTTGAGTGAACTTACCTTTGCCGGAGCGCTGGGAGGAAAAAGGTTTCGCTACGATTATGTGGATGGGTACTGTGTTTCACTTGACGCCGATTTTGTGATCACGGGCGATGTGTACCCGAATGAAAATAAACAAGAGGGGCCGTTTGGAGACCATTTAGGGTACTATAGCCTGGCCCACGAATTTCCACTCATGCGCGTGCATAAAGTATACGCGAAGGAAAATGCGATTTGGCCTTTTACGGTTGTTGGCAGACCGCCGCAGGAAGATACGGCATTTGGCGCCCTCATTCACGAAATAAGCGGAAGCGCCATCCCCAACGAAATTCCGGGTGTAAAAGAGGTACATGCTGTGGATGCCGCAGGAGTGCATCCGTTATTATTGGCAGTGGGTAGCGAACGCTATACGCCTTATTTAAAAACCAAAAGGCCTGCAGAGTTGCTTACACAAGCCAACAGAATTTTAGGTACCGGTCAGTTGAGCCTTGCAAAATATTTATTTATCAGTGCCGACGAAAACACCGACCTGAATTGTCACGACATAAAAGGATTTTTCAAATACGTGTTCGAACGGCTTGATTTGGAGCGAGACCTTCACTTTTATACAAAAACCACCATTGATACATTGGATTATAGTGGAAATAGAATTAATGAGGGCAGCAAACTGGTTATCGCAGCCTACGGTGATAAGAAGCGGGAGTTAAGCACAATCCTGCCGGCTTCTGTTAGTAAAGCGGATTTCATTTCCAATCCTGTGGTCTTGATGGACGGGGTGATGGGGCTCACTCTCCCGCGGTTTAGCAATTACGAAACGGCCAAAGAGGAAATGCGTAAGTTATCTGATTGGGTGCTGGGGCAGAACGACTTTGATGGCATTGTTCAAATAGTAGTGTATGATGACTTTAGCTTTAAACCAGCCAATGAAAACTTAAACGATTACGTTTGGGTAACTTATACAAGAAGCAATCCGGCCGATGATATTTATGGAGTGGGGGAGTTTATACAAAACAAGCATTGGGCTTGTAAAGGGCCAATGATTATTGATGCCCGTAAAAAACCACACCACGCACCTGAGTTGAAAGTGAGTCCGCAAACAGCAAACAGTATCGAACGGTTTTTCAAACACGGTGGCCCGCTGGAAAAGTGGGCTTGAAAAACCAGCTCGAATACTTTATAAATGAAGTAAACGACGGATTTTATTATCGGTTATGGTTTACCAAAAACCTTTTTAAGTAAATCAGATACGCGAGCAGCTGGATCTTTACGGATTTTTATCTCTTCATCGGCAATCAGGGTCATTAGGCCGTTAATTGCCTTTTCGGTGACATATTCGTCAAGATTAGGATTTTGTTTTTTTACCAATGGTAATTTGTTATAGGCATTAGCCAGTGGTTGCCAGTAACTGGTAACCTTCACCTTTTCAATGGCTTCTTTCACAACCGGTGTAAACTGTTCCTTCAGTGACGTGTAAGTGGATTTTCTCAAATAATTTGTGGCCGCTGTATCAGCACCTTTCAAAATTGCGAATCCGTCTTCCACACTCATGTTGGTAACGGCACTCACAAAAATAGGCGCCGCTTTTAACGCGGCTTCCTCTGCCGCACGATTAAGGCTCATTTCAAATTCTTCTATTTTTTTTGAAAATCCCATTTGTGTGAGTTTTGTTTTCATGTCCCTTGCTTCGGATGGCCAGGGGATAAAAATTTTAGGGTTCTTATAGTAACCGTCCAACTTACTAGCCATAGAAGCTGAGTTGTTAGTTCCTACAGAAAGCGCTTCTTTAAGGCCCTTCACAACTTCTTCGTTGGTAAGTCCAGATTTTGATCCGGTGCTTGATTTCACTTTGTCTTTTAAACCTTTAAGGGTTTGCGCTGTGGCACAAAAAGAAACCAAGACAAACGCAACTAAAATTATTTTTTTCATAAGATTTTATTAAAATTAAAAATCGGGATTAACCGAATGGATTAAATTTGCATCAAAGATAAACTAATCGTTAGTTTATGGGTTTAAAAAATGTGAAATTTTAAATATGAAGGCAGAAATCCTTACCATTGGAGACGAAATTTTAATAGGACAGATTGTTAATACAAATAGTGTATGGATTGCACAGCAACTTAACATGGCAGGTGTCCATGTCGCACACATGGCAAGTGTGAGTGATGATGAAACAGCCATTATTAGCGCTTTTGAAGCCGCCTCAACACGTGCTGATTTTGTTTTTGTAACCGGGGGTCTTGGTCCTACCAAAGATGACATTACTAAAAAAACTTTTGCTATTTATTTGAACACAACGCTTGTGATGAATGAAGACGTGCTGAATGATGTGGATTCGTTTTTTACAAAACGCGGTCGGGTGTTAACGGAGGTCAATCGCAATCAGGCTTTGGTGCCAAAAGGATGTGAGGTGATCCGCAATAAGAATGGAACTGCACCCGGCATGTGGATGAAAAAAGGGGACACCACGTTTATCAGCATGCCAGGCGTGCCTCACGAAATGAAAGCCATGGTGAGCGATTGGGTACTCCCAAAAATTAAGTCGGAGAACAACCTTCCACACATCTTTCATAAAACGGTTTTAACCCAGGGCATTGGCGAAAGCGCATTGGCTGAAATGATCGAACCATGGGAAGACTCCCTCGCAGCGAAGAACATAAAATTAGCGTATCTGCCACAAGCAGGTCAGGTACGTTTGCGACTTTCCACATTCGGAGCTGATCCTACGGTATTAAAACAAACGGTTGAAGAAGAAATAGTAAAATTAAACGCCCTTGCAGGAAAATATATTTTTGGTTATGAAACCTACGGTGAAGAAACACCGACCCTTGAGAAAATCGTTAGCGAACGGCTGAGAATAAACAAACAGACCCTCGCGCTCGCTGAAAGTTGTTCCGGGGGCTACATATCCTCATTGATTACAGCTATTCCAGGAGCTTCCGAAATTTTTAAGGGTGCCATAGTTCCTTATACCAACGTGGCCAAACATGAATTGTTGCAGGTGGACGAAAAAATATTTACCACCGTGGGTGCTGTGAGCGAGGACTGCGTAAAACAACTGGCAGCGAACGTGCTTGAAAAATTCAAAAGTGATTATGCCATTGCTGTTTCAGGTATTGCGGGGCCTACAGGAGGCACAGATGAAAAGCCGGTGGGCACCGTGTGGGTGGCTGTTGCTTCGAAAACGGAAGTCATTACTCATAAATTCCAATTTGGCACTAACCGGCAGTTTAACATTGTGATGACAGCTAATTCCGCGTTAAATATGTTGAGGAAGTTTATGTTAGGCGAACAATAGAGATGCTTTAGTTATTGATTTCTGAATTTGTGCGCAAAGGGGCATTGGGCGCCTCATCCGGGAGCCTGAATGTTGTTGCTAAAATGATTTAAACCGTTTACTTCAGGTTAATCAGCTCATTCGTTTTCAAAAACAAATCCATAAACAGGATTTTGGGGTTGGCGTTCCGTTCTATGTAATAATAATTGCTGTTAAACTCTTCAATCAGTTTTTCGTAGTTTTTTTGAGTGACGAAGGGAGCAAACTTTTCAAGGAATTGTTTTTCTTGTCCGCTTAACCGCACTAAATTACGTTCACCAAAATTAAACATCAAACAATCGCGAAACACTTCTAATCCGTATTGTAAAAATTGTTTTTGTTTTTCCCGGCCGCTGGCCGCGTTATCATCAATCCATTGCAGTGCCTTGTTGCAATCAAACTTTAAAGCCAGTCGCATAAAACCCTGAAAATTATTCAGGAAGGATACACTTTCCTCGTTATGTGTTAATAAACCAATGGCTTCGGCGTAATTCCCGTTTGCCAGTATGGCTGTTTGTTTGGCCACCTCCGGGTTCACGCGGTATTGGTCGATTAAAGCGGCGGCAATTTCGGCTTCGCTGCACTGGTAAAAGGGAATTTGCTGTACACGTGAGATAATGGTCGCCAGCAATTGGTCGGGGTTGTTAGACACCAAAACGAAAACGGTTTTTTCAGGAGGCTCCTCTAATATTTTTAATAATTTGTTGGCGGCTTCCTGGTTCATTTTTTCAGGTTGCCAGATAATCATCATTTTATAAGAACCCTCGTAGCTGGTGTAGCTGAGTTTTTTCAAAATATCGTTGGCTTCCTCAACAGGGATAATGGGTTGTTTATTTTCCGCGCTCAGCTCACTGAACCAGTTGTCCAGGCTCAGATAAGGCTGCGCTAAAAAGGCTTCTCTAAACTCTTTTACCAGGTCGTTACTGCTTCTTACATCTTTGCTTTTTGCGATAGGGAAAACCAGGTGCAAATCCGGGTGCACCAATTTCGAAACTTTTTGGCAAGCAGCGCAAGCGTTACAAGGCCCCCGATCGGTTTTTGAGGTGCAATACAGGTGTTGTGCAAAGGCCACGGCTGCCGGCAAGTTACCACTGCCATCTTTTCCCGAAAACAAGAGGGCATGCGGCACACGGTCTTCGTTGACCATTTTCAACAGGCGCTGTTTGGCTTCCTGTTGCCCAACTATCTGATCATATAGCATAAGCACAAAGATAGGAAAGGCCTTTTAGGTTTCTAATAATTTATTTCTAAAACCTAAAAGAATTAAACTACCAATTACCGGTAGAAATCAATGTGACAACAAATAATTCACGTTATTTAGTATTAAACGTATTCATGCAGCGTTCCAACCCCATAAAAGCAAAGGCTTTGCAGGCCTCCGCCGATACTTTAATTCTTTCGTCCAGAGTTTTTAACTCGTCTTCACTCCATTTACCTAACACATAGTTAACCTGAGAACCTTTATTAAACGCGTTGCTGATACCAAAGCGCAGTCGCGGATAAACGGGTGTATTTAGCGTTTCCTGGATACTTTTTAAACCATTGTGACCGCCATCGCTACCCTTTGGTCCTATTCGTATTTTCCCGAATGGCAGGGAGAGCTCATCCACTAGCACTAACATATTTTCCACCGCAATTTTTTCGGAATGAAGCCAATAGTTAACCGCTTTACCACTCAAATTCATGTAGGTGCTTGGTTTAATCAGAATGAGTTGTTTGCCTTTGTACTTGATATGAGCTAGGTCGGCCAGGCGGTCCGGAGTGAATTTTATTCCCGCTTCATGCGCCAGCTGATCCACGATTTTGAAACCGATGTTATGGCGTGTTTCCGCATATTCCTCGCCAATATTGCCCAGCCCAACTATTAAAAACTTACTCATGTTTTAAAACACGATTTACTTTTTTGTTTTATAAAGGTTATGTTTAATATTATGTCGGATGCAATCCCAGTATTCTTTACTATAACTCACAAAAATTTCTTCTCCGGCTTCAATATCCCGCTCTGATACGATAAAACATTTATCATCGAAAATTTCATACGACGAATTGTTTTTCAGGCCTTTCACGCGACTCAGTCCCTCTGCATCATTGGCATAACGGGCTTTGTATTCGGGGGTTGAAAATGCGTCGATGCACCGTTGTTTGTTTATAAAAAACAAATACCCGTCTTTATCATCTTTTACGCGTTTTTCATATTCTTTCCAATCGATAATTTCGCCCTTGTACTCAATAATTTTTTTGCCTTTCTTAATAGGTTTATCTGTAAATAAGCCCTTCCCGGCTTTTGGTAATTTTGACGTCTTAACTAATAATGCCATAGCGGCGACAAATTTAATTGATAATTAAAAAGAAAACCGATTTGCTAAAAAATTGTTGGTAAATATATTAGAACGTCGGATTACTCTGGATCATCAATAATGGTTGAGGATTGTTATACTGTCATTAGTAATTCACTGAATTAAAGATATCCTCCGGCAATTGTCATAAATTGTCTGTTTTGTGAGGCTTCCGAAACCTTTATTAATTCCACGGTGCCTTCCGAAAGAACCAACAAGTTATCGCAGTACTTTAACAGCAGATCAAGATCGTGGCAACTCACCAGCACACATTTATTTTCTTTGTGGCACAAGTGTTTTAACAACAAAAACAGCTCATGTTTGGAGGCATAATCAAGGAAAGCGCTTGGTTCGTCAAGTAAAACAGATTGTGTTTGTTGTGCAAGCGCTTTCGCGATCATTGTTTTTTGAAACAATCCATCACTTAACTCGTTCAATAATTTAGACCGGTGGGCGTTAATTCCGCTGGTAACAATCGCTTTCTCGATGATTTCAATATTTTTTGTTTCGAGACGATTAAACGAATTGGTATACGGCATTTGCCCGGAGGCAACGGCATCATAAGCGGTTAAGTTAAAGCCCTTGATTTTTTCAGTAAGAACAATAGCTACCTTTTTAGCGAGTTCTATGAGCGCGAGCTCTGAAATCGGTGTACCACCGATTGAAATTTCACCGTCGAGTGGAGTCTGTAGTCCGCAAATAGTTTTTAATAAAGTTGATTTTCCGGTGCCATTCAAACCAACCACTCCAACAAAATCCCCGGGATAAAATTCAATATTAATGTCACTCAACACATTTAAAACAGTGCCGGGTTTTTTGTAACCAAGGTGTACATTTTTAAGAGTTATACAGGGCATATTTCCCATTACCAGTGTTTGTTTTTAAACATTAAATAAATCACTAGTGGTGCGCCAATGAAGGTTGTAATCATGTTAATGGGTAAAACAATATCCCTCATCAACGTGTGTGCCAGCGCGTCCGATAATAACAGGATAATGGCCCCGATTAATAAACAGGAAAAAAAGTGAAGTTGTTGTTTAGAGGAGCTGAAAATCATACGCGACAAGATGGGTACGGCAATGCCAACAAACGCAATGGGACCGCAAAAAGCCGTTGTTACTCCCGTAAGCACCGATGAGATCATAATGAGGTAAAACCGACTTCGGTTAAAATTAACGCCAAGGTTTTGAGCGTAATTTTGCCCCAGCAATAGCGCGTTGAGAGGTTTTACGAAAAACAACAGCGCAGTTAGACATAACAAAGCAATGGGTAGGTATATTAGCAAATCATTATTGTTTGTGTGTGATAGGGATCCCATTCCCCATATAACGAAGCTTTTAAGGTTGTTAGGATCTGAAAAATATTCCAGAGCAGTTTGTACGGCCGAGCATATCTGCGACAACATCAGACCGATCAACAACAACACCACATTGCTGTTTACTTTTTTAGAAATGGCCAGTACAAGAAGCGTAATGAAAAAACTACCTGTCACTGCCGAAAAAACCATGAAACTTTTGCCAATAAAAAACATCTCAAAGAAGTGGAAAGAACTTCCCGCCAATATACTCAACGCTACCATCAGCGAAGCTCCGGAGCTGATTCCCAAAACATAAGGGCCCGCCAGTGGGTTCCGGAAAATAACTTGCAAAATAAGTCCAGCGGCCGAAAGCGTACTCCCAGCGATAATGGCGGTTAGGGTTTTAGGAAAACGAATTTGCCAAAAAATAAAATGATCGGGGGTTAAATCCCTTAAAGTAAGCGATTCACTGCCACCTATAAAAAGACTGAGTGCACAGGAAACAAAAAAGAGAAAAATCAGCACCAGAAATTTTATGGAAGTGGGATTTTTCAAAACCTATTTTATTTGTTGGTAATAATACAAATCATTTTTGATTTGAGACTTTAAAGAAGGATGTAAGATACCTATCAGGTCGCTCAGAATTCTATCAGGATGGATCATGCCTGTTTCCCAGTAGGTACTATAACCTAAAGCGTTTGTTACTTTATTGTTATTAAACAGTTGTCCGGTTTTGTATGCTTGAAATTCTGCGTACCGCGGTTCAGAGCCCAATAATTCTTTTTTTGTTTTAATGACTGAAAGATTAATCCAGAAATCAGCGTCTTTAGCCGCTGCATAAACTTGTTCAAAACTCAAAGGTAGGCTCCCGGTATTTTTATTCTGGTCCCATAAGTACTTTCCCTTTGCATCTGCAATTAACCTGGCCATAAAACTTTTCCCGCCCGGCATGTACCAAACATCGCCGTATTTTATTTCACTAAAAACCGAAGGTTTTTTGGCACTTCGTTCCGCGAGGAGTTTAAGCGCCTGGTAGTTTTTTTCAACCACGTTGAAAATGGAGTCGCCCATCGCTTTTCTGCCGGCAAACGCCGCATAGAACTTAATCCATTCAGCTCTCGCGAGAGGCAATTCTTCCAGGTGATCGAGACTCACCGCCACAGGGATCTTTGTTCGCAATAGCTTTTCATCCACATCTTTGTAGGGGTCCCCCATTCCAAACGTGAACAAAATATCGGGATTCAACGCAATTGTCTGTTCCAGATTTAATTCGGGACCTTTCGATAATTCTTTTAAATGACCACTTGCGTGTTTTGCCAAAATAGCGGAATTATTGATGTAATCAATGTTATCAATTGCGGCCAATTGATCAATAGCTCCCAGTTCATAAAATAGCGTCGCATAGATGCTGCTGAGAGCCGCCACTTTTTTGCAGGGACTCTTAATGTGAATTCCGTTTTCAGGAAGATCATTAACATTGGAACTGTCAGTATAAATGACAAAAGTGGTCGTGGTATCAAAATTAGCTTTGTTGCCGAACAGATAAACGAGCGTGTAATTCGCGCGATTAACAATGGCAAAACGTTTTGCGTATTTTACCGGAGAAGTTCTCTGTTCTAAAGACGTTGCTTCCTTTTTAGCAGTTCTGGGATTGCCACACGACAGCAGCAGTAGAACGCAGCCTGTCACTGAATGATAAAAAATGGATTTAAGTTGCATAAAGATGAACTTCAAAAATACTTCCTTTAGGAGAATTATCTCGCACAGATATTTTTCCTTGATGGTTTTTAACAATATAACCAACAATGTATAAGCCAAGTCCCGTTCCTTTGGCTTTGCGGGTTTCTTCGTTACCCGCTCTGAAAAACTTAGCGAATATTTTTTCTTTATCTGACTTTAAGATACCACAGCCCTGATCCTTCACGTTTAAGATCACATCGGTTTTTTCTTTTCGCAGTTCCAGTTCCAGCTCCTTTTTATCGGGTGAGTATTTTAGCGCGTTATCAATCAGGTTGGTAATAATGGAAGGGAACGAACTTACATCCACCAGGGCATAAACTCCCGGCTCCACATTAAGTGTCAATTCTCCGGAAGCAAGCTCCGTTTTATAATACCGGTTAACGATGGTGGTTACAAATTCACTCAGATGTTGACGTTCAAGGTTAAATCGGAATTCGCCTGCATCCAACCGGCTGGTAAGGAGTACATTGTCTATCAGGTTATTTAAACGTTCAGTTTCAAAGAGAGCCTGCGAAATCAGGTTCTGTCGGATGCTTTCTTCCAACTTCTGTTTTTGCAGAGTTTGCAGTTGTAGTTTGGTAGCAGCAATGGGTGTTTTTAGTTCGTGTGTAATGCTGAGAAAAAAATTCTTCTGTTGGTTGTTGAGTGTGGTTTCTTTATCGTACGCCTGTTTGATCTTATAAATGCCAAATAGTAGCAAGAGCAGAAATACTGTTCCTTCGCCCACAATCATTATAGTTTGCATCTTTTTTCGTTCTCTCAGGAAAGCGATGTCTTTTTTAAATTGTGTTTCATCAATGGTTGAAAGAGCAACCAATTTTTCTTTTTCTTCGATGATGAGTCCATTTTGTTTTACCAGTAAAAACTCCCACCAAATAAACTGGAGTAGGATATATCCAAAAAGAACAGTTAGAATCAGTATGGACCGGGATCTGGCTTTCATGTGGGTAAAACTTGAGGGAATTGTATCAGGTCTTCAATTTGTGTAAGAACTTCTGCGGCCCGTTTAACGGTACCAACATCTTCAATGGTTAAATATAATTTTTTATTTTGTTCTTTCAGCGTACAAAGTGTTGGGTATTTTTGGGCAAAAAGCAGAGAAGCCTGAAACATCGGACTAGAAAAATAGTCGCTTTCTTGTTTGTTTAGAAAATAAGCCAGCATTTTTTTATTTTTTAAAGTCAGTTTTTCGAAGCCAAGTTTCATAGCCTTCCACCTCATGCGCACCACGTTAATTAGTTCAATGGCTTCAACCGGCAAGGGCCCAAATCTGTCTCTAAGGTTTTTTTCGTAAAGATCGAGATCTTCTTCTTTTGTAATATTGTCCAGTTCACGGTAAAGCAATAAACGTTCAGTCAAACTGCTTACATAGTCCTCGGGAATCAGAAGCTGAAGATCGGTATCAATCACTGTTTCTTTTACAAACTGCCGCGAGAAAATGGACGTGTCTCGGGTTGCGTCGTCTTCACCAACGGCATCCTTGTACCAATTTTCCTCTTTTAGCTCCTCAACCGCTTCATTTAAAATTTTCATATAGGTGTCAAAACCCATGTCATTAATAAAACCGCTTTGCTCGCCACCTAATAAATTTCCCGCGCCACGAATGTCAAGGTCCCTCATGGCTATTTGAAAACCGCTGCCAAGGTCACTGAAATCAACAATGGCCTTTAACCGTTTACGTGCTTCACTGGTAAGCATTATTTGTGAAGGGGCCAACAAATAACAGAACGCTTTTTTGTTGCTTCGGCCCACACGGCCTCGCATTTGGTGCAAATCGCTTAAGCCGAAATTTTGTGCGTCGTTAATGATAATGGTATTAGCGTTACTAATATCTAATCCGCTTTCAATAATGGTGGTGGCTACCAGCACGTCATAATCCCCTTCCATAAATCCTAACATCACATCCTCCAGCTTGTCGCCGTCCATTTGTCCGTGGCCTATGGCAATACGGGCATCGGGTACCAGACGTTGTATAATGCCAGCGATGTCCATAATGTTTTGTACCTTGTTATGTACAAAAAATACCTGACCACCCCGGTTTAGTTCATAACTAACCGCATCACGAATAAGCTCTTCATCAAATGTATGTAATTCGGTTTGTACAGGATATCTATTCGGTGGCGGAGTTGATATGGCAGAAAGATCTCTTGCACCCATCAGACTAAATTGCAACGTGCGCGGAATCGGAGTGGCTGTGAGAGTCAGCGTATCCAGATTACTTTTAAAAGTCTTTAATTTGTCTTTTACCCCAACCCCGAATTTTTGTTCCTCATCAATAATTAGAAGGCCAAGGTCTTTAAATTTTATGTCTTTGCCCACCAGTTTATGCGTGCCAATAATAATATCGATTCGTCCCTCCGCCAGTTTCTTCAAAATCTCTTTTACCTCTTTGGCGGACCGGAACCGGTTAATATACTCAACCGTGCATGGCAACCCTTCTAATCGGCCTTTAAATGTTTTGTAATGTTGATACGCCAATATTGTTGTTGGCACAAGTACAGCTACCTGTTTACTGTCACACACCGCTTTGAATGCAGCGCGAATCGCTATTTCGGTTTTCCCAAAACCCACATCACCACATACTAGTCTGTCCATAGGGTGGGCTTTTTCCATATCGCGTTTCACATCCCTTGTCACTTTTAACTGATCGGGAGTATCCTCGTAAATAAAAGAAGCTTCCAGTTCATGTTGCAGATAATTATCTTGCGGGTAAGCGTGTCCTGGTTTTGCTTTTCTTTCGGCGTATAACTTTATCAGGTCAAATGCAAGTTCTTTAACATTGCGTTTTGTTTTTTGTTTTAACGTTGCCCAGGTAGTGCTGCCAAGTTTATCAATGCGGGGTACCTGGCCGTCTTTGCCGCTAAATTTACTTATGCGGTGCAAACTGTGAATACTGACATACAACACATCGTTATCCCGGAATAACAATTTTACGCTTTCCTGTTCCTTACCGTTAATAGTTAACTTTTGTAAGCCGGCAAATCGCCCAATTCCATGATCAATATGTGTTACATAATCTCCCGGATTTAACGTCAACAACTCCTTTAATGTAAAGGCTTCCGAAGTTTTATGTTTAAGTTCCTTTAACTTAAAACGATGATACCGTTCAAAGATCTGGTGATCTGTATACACCGCTACTTTAAGATCATCGTCAATAAATCCTTCATGGATGTTCAATGGTAAATACTCTATCAGGCTTTCATAGGTACGGTGTTCTTTTACCAGTAGATCGTTAAAAATGCTGATCAGTCGCTCGGCTTGCTTGGAATTATCTGTAAGAAAATAATTGTTGTAACCTTTGGTTTTGTTTTCCTTAAGGTTGGCTATCAGCAGATCAAAATTTTTATTAAACCCGGGTTGTGGCCGTTGATTGAAGCTAACTGAGTTGGAGGACAACGATTGGCTGATGCCGTATTCAAGGCAGGTAAAAAGTTCCAACTGCTCCCTAAACTCAGCAGCAGAAGCAAATAATTTTTCAGGCGGCACTTGGCTTATTTCCCCATGATAAGATGCATACGCTTTTTCAGCGCTTTCCATTTTTTTAGTAAAAATGTCAAAACTAAACTCAGCATCTTCAAAAAACAGGAGTGTGTTGTTGGGGTCAAAATAATTTAGGAGGAGCGATTTTTCTTCGGTAAAAACGGAGGAATTGATGTTGGGGATAATGGTCACAAAATCAAAAACAGCTGTGGAGAGTTGGGAGGAGGGGTCAAACGTTTTTATAGCCTCAACATCATCACCAAAAAGTTCAATTCTGTAGGGATATTCGTTAGCAAAAGAATAAATGTCAATAATTCCTCCACGAATGCTGAATTGGCCCGGTTCAAAAACAAAGTCAACACGTTCAAAATGGTAAGACAGCAAAAACTCAGAAATAAAAGCAATTGAGAATCGCTCGCCTTTTTTAATCTGAAGGGTATTTTTATGTAACTGCTTTTTTAAGGCTACTTTTTCGGATAATGCCTGAGGATAGGTAACCACAATTCCATTGAAGCCATCTTTCGATAATAGATTTAACGCTTCGGCTCTCTCCTGAATATTGGCATTGGTTGTTTTTTCAATTTGATAGGGTTGTTTGTAGCTTTCGGGGAAGAAAAGGTTATGTCGGTCTTCAAAAAGGGCATCTATATCATTTAGCAAATAAGCGGCTTTTTCTTTATCGGAAGCCACGATCAAACAGGTCTTATGTTCCTGTAAAACAATAGATTGGATCAAAAAGGACAAGGAGGATCCATTTAAACCCCTCAGCCAGGTATTTTTTGCGGAGTTTATTTCATGGATCTTGGAATGGAAAAGCCCACCGGGCCTTTTATATAAGCTCATTTATTAGAATCGTTAAAATTACGGAGAAATATTGGTTTTTGAATGCAGTGTGGCGCAATTCCTTTTAACATTAGTATGGTTTGTATATTAAATTTAGGTTACTATATTTGTTAATAATAAATTAATTTAACTCAAACATTTTAAACTGAACTATTATGAAAAAACCACTACTTGCGCTTATCTTAACGATAGCAGGATTTAGCTTATTGGCGCAAACTCCGCGTATGTCATTGTACGAAGAGTTTACCGGTGAAACCTGTCCTCCTTGTGCGGCCACAAATCCCGGCTTGGATTTGCTTTTACAAACCGCACCCAATCCTACAAAAATTATTCCTATTAAATGGCAGGTGCCAATTCCTTCTGCACCAACTCCAACCTGGTCGTTGTACAAAACTAATAAAGTGGAAATCGACTGGCGTTATGCAACCTATGGATACGGCGTTAACTCAGCACCTTCCAGCCGCATCGATGGTCAAAATGCAACCGTGTTCGGACAACAAAGTGACCACCCCGGTTATTTAACGAACGCGATTATTAACACTGCGTCCTCTTACACAACACCTTTTTCAATCGGGATGACCCGTGCTTGGGATAACACGTTCAGCTCGGTTAACCTGACGGTGAACATTCAGGCATCTGCTTCTTTCACGGCTAATGGCAGTTTAGTTTGCCGCGTAGTAATGATCGAAAAAGAAATTCATTTTGCGACACAACCTGGTACCAATGGTGAAACAGACTTTAACTGGGTGGTGCGTAAGTCATTTCCAAGCATTCAAGCTGGTACCCCAATGGCGGCAAACTGGACCAACGGACAAACTCAAACTTTTACCCTTAACTGCGTTTTACCTGCTTACATCGTAGACAAAGCACAAGTTGCTTTTGTTGCGTTTATTCAGGACGATGGTAATCGCATGGTTTGGCAGGCTGCGCAAACAAATACAGCTGCCGTATCTAATGATGCTAAAGCGCTTTCAATTTCTGTTCCTTCAGTGGTTTGTTCTAGTAGCTTTGTACCGCAAGCATCGGTTATCAATAACGGTGACAATGCTATCACTTCGCTTACTGTGGCGCCTAGTTATGATGGTGTTGCCGGTTCGCCTTTCGCCTGGACAGGTAACCTGGCTGTTGGCGCGTCGACCCTGATTTCTTTACCAAGTATGACCGTCACCAGTGGCTCACACACCTTCTCTTATAATATTACCAATGTAAGCGGTGGCGATTTTAATCCTTCAAATAACAACACAAAAAAATCCTTTTTGGCAGTTGCCGGTTATCAGAGCGCTCCGGTTGCCGAAGGCTTTACAGTAGCAACTTTCCCTCCGGTGAAATGGGGAACTTATAATCCATCATCCAGCGAACAATGGGTGAGGACGACCGCTGCAGGATTCCAAAGCTCGGAATCTGCAAAGGTAGATTTTTTCACGATTGCTTCAGGAACAATTATGGATTTGGTGTTACCCCCATTGAATGTGTCAGGTGCCCAAGCTCCGTTTATGACTTTTGATGTGGCTTATGCGCAATATAGCGCTTCTTATAACGACAGGCTGGAAGTTCTTCTTTCAACCGATTGTGGAGCAAGTTGGGCAAGTGTTTATGATAAAGCTGGGGCTAACCTCAAAACAGCTGCCCCTGTCACCACTACTTTTGTGCCAACCTCTGACCAATGGAGAAATGAAAGTGTGGAGTTAGTAGGTTATGAAAATGCGACTTCACTTATTGTGAAATTCCGCGCAACAAGTAACTTTGGTAACAACTTGTACATAGACAACGTGAATCTTAAACAATGGGATCCTACAGGAATTAAGAATCAGCAAAACAATAACCTGAGTGTGGAGCTTTTCCCTAATCCTACAAAAGGCGAAACCAGTGTAAAAATTAATACGCCATCTTCATCAACTGGAAATCTTACGGTTGTTAATGTGTTGGGTCAGATTGTTTATACAAAAAACATCTCTCTGGATGCAGGACTTAATGTAGTTAAGATTGACGCTGCTGATTTTGCAAGTGGTGTTTATAACGTGATCATTGAATCAAATAATACCAAAACCGTTAAGAAATTATCGGTCAACTAAAATAAACTAATGAATAGGAACCCCGCAGGAAACTGCGGGGTTTTTTAAACTCCTGAAAGATGAAAAAACTATTTTTTATTCCATTTACGCTCCTTTCTCTGAACTTTTTTTCACAAACAATTGTCTTAAAAAATGCTGATACTGGATTTACACTGGCCCCAAACGCTACGGTTCCTAAAACCACTTCTCCAGACGCCAATTTTAAGGTGACCCTTGATATTAAAAACATAAGCGCAACTACTCAAACTTATACGGCTAAACGTTATGATGTTCTTCTAAATACTGATGCTCCTTCTACCACAACAGCTTCCGCGTATTTTTGCTTCGGTGGAAATTGTTATGGTGCAAGTACTATCGTATCGCCAAACAATTTGGTTTTAAATTCCGGACAAAGTGCTTCTGAGATCGTGGGGCTTTATTACATGCTAATTGCTGATTTGGATGAGGCTTCTGTTGTGGGCGAAAGCAGGGTAAAATATACTTTTGCCAATGTGAATACTCCAAATGATACGGTACAAATTACCATCAAGTACAATGGTACTACCTTGTATAACATCAGCACCAATTACGGTTTTGGTTCTGTAACAGCTTCTTCTGGCACACTTGATCCGACCGCTGTTGCAAACACAAGTGGAGTTAGTTTTGGACCTTTTTCTTCGGTTGGAAATAGTGCCAATCCGGCAGGTTCGGGTGCATTCTCTTTCTCAGGCTGGCCTTTGGGGGCAACTAACGGAAGTGATACGCCAGCTTCAATGACAGGGCAAATTAGTTTAAATAATTATTACAGCATCACTGTGAGCCCTGCTCCGGGATATTTTACCAGTTTAACCGGAATTACATTCGATGTAGACCGTTCGGCAACAGGACCCAGAAATTATGCGGTTCGTTCAAGCGCCGATGCTTATGCCGCTAATCTGCCAACAAGCGCTTTGTCAAATACCAACCTTTCCGTTGATAATTCAAACACCTTTATGTGGAATTATGACGCTGTGTTTGGAGCTCCACAAGGAACCAATGGCATTAATCTTTCCGCAAACGCCTATAAGAACTTTACAAGTCCCATTACATTTCGTTTTTACAGCTGGAACGCCGAGGACGCGAATGGAACATTTGGCATTGATAACGTAGTTTTTCAAGGACTTACTTCCCTTTACATTACTGGCATTGGAGAAATTGTCCAGGGTGTTAATACAAAATTCAGGTTATATCCAAACCCGTCCAATAATGGAATAGTGACGTTGGAGGCTACCAGTGAATTTTCTAAAGTGGAACTTATCAGTGCAATGGGTTCCCTGATCTTCAGTCAAAACGCTTCTGCGGTTGATGGCAAGGCAACCCTCGATCTGTCGAATGTACCGTCAGGCATTTATTATGTTAAAATCATTAACGACAATAAATTCTCTATTGAGAAATTGGTGATTACCAATAATTAATCTGTTCAGATTTTAATAAAAAACGTCCTGTATTTCGCAGGGCGTTTTTTATTTGTAGCAAATTCTTTACTTCCATTCTTCCTTCTTAATTGGGTAACCTGTAGATTGAATCTGTGATGAATGAATCGTTATTGTATTCAATTTAAATTCAGAAAACCTGAAAAAGTAGTTTATATTTTGGCACTGTTAAATCTAAAGCCAGACCGTTCCGAAGCACTCAAAAGTCCTTTTGTGTTATCCGTGAAAAAAGTTATACTAACAATCAGATTGAGATGTTTTTAACGGTGGGATAATTTTGCGTTTAATAATGTACGATTGCTCAAGGCAGTTTTACTTCGAAACTAGTCAAATAACCCGAATAAATAAGCACTTATTAAGTTCACACAGATTGGGGTTACTTATGTAGTAAATTTAACCCGACAGGATGGTTTTAGAGACGTCTGAATCATTCGCAGAAGTCGGCTTAAGCAATACCCCAAAAATTAAACTGCGGATACGATGACCTAAATCCGTTTATTGGGCGTTAACGCGCGTGTCCGATTCGGTTGTTTTCTATTCTCCAGATGAGTTTTTTGGTTGAGTGCGGTCTTTCTGATTGTTTAAATTATTTTGTTCATTTAACACGTTTAACCATGAAAAAAAATTTAATTACTCTTTTAGCGATTTTGAGTCTATCAGTTGCGAAAACGCAAACCTGGAGCGAAGATTTCAGTTTCTGCAATGTTCCTGGCCTTCCCCCCGGTTGGGTTGAGGTTAATTTAGATGGGCTCACGGTAAACAGCGGCATGAGTTCATTTAATTTTGGTAACAAGGCCTGGGTATCCAGGGACGTTACTGCTAATGATCCGGTGCATGGCAAGTATATTTGTAGCACATCCTATTATAGTAGCCCCGGAACTTCTAACGACTGGGTCATTACACCTTCATTTTCGGTTCCGGCTAATGCTGTCATAAAGTGGGAGGCTGCCGCTCCAAATCCAAGCTGGGCTGATGGTTATATAGTATTGATCTCCACTACCGGCACCAATACTGCAAATTTCACAACAACCTTATTTACCATAAGTGCCGAAACCACATCCTGGACACCACGGTTTATAAATTTAAGCGCCTACGCAGGGCAAATTGTGAACATTGCATTCGTCAATAATTCAACGAATAAGAGTCTCTTGGCAATTGATAATGTAAATGTTTCTGTGCCTCCGGTGAATGATGGAAAAGTATTAGATATTACGGGACTAACGCGTTACATGACCGGAGGAGGGACTCAACCCGTTTCCGGAACCTTTGTTTCAGAAGGTTATAGTCCGGCAACCAGCGCTGTTTTAAACTACAACATAAATAATGGAGCAATAGTCACACAAACAATAAATTTTTCAACGCCTTTAAATTATGGCCAAACCTATAACTATTCTTTTTCAATGCCTGCAAGTGTGATACTCGGTACGGATCAAATCAAGGTGTGGGTCAGTAAAGTGAATAACGCAAATGAGTTAAATACGGCAAATGATACGGCGTACGCCTATTTTTATGTTGCATCTACTACTAAGCCAAGAAAAGCGTTAATTGAAGAATGGACGTCCTCTACTTGTGAGCCATGTGCCGCTATCAATGTAACAAATGGTTTTGACGCTTTACTCAATAGTAATAACCCCAATAAAGGGGGTCAATTATGTGTTGTTAAGTACCAGATGAACTGGCCTGACCCTAGTGATGATCCAAGTTATAATGATCATGGGTGGACCCGACGCACCCATTATGATATTTGGGGTATTCCTACGGCCCTTACAAATGGCAGAACGGTTATGGAAAATCATACTCAGGCAGAAATAGACGCAGCTATCGCGGAACCGGCTTACGCGGATATTACAGCTACACTATCTGCTACAGCTTCTTCCAGTGCAGCAGTCAACAGCACAATTATTGCTTCTGCCACCATCACTCCTTATATTTCAATTACAAACAACTCGCCATTAAGGGTATTTCAGGCCATTATGCAGGCTTCATATACCTACACGTCTGGTTCTACAATTCAAAAGGAATATTATCATGTTATGCGAAAAATGGAACCTGACGGGTTGGGTACACCAACTGTTATTACAGACGGCATGCCTTTCGAAGTTAACTTTACTCACATAGCCACCACCGCCCCGGTTGATCCAACACCGGCTCAGTTATCTTTTAATTTCTGGACGACAAATACGTTAACGCCAAAAGGTATTGTGTATGAATATGTTGTTTTCCTTCAGGATACAGTGAGTAACCATGTTTTGCAGGCAGCCTCCTGGACAGCTTCTGTTGCTGTTCCTGCATCGGTTGGTATACACGAACTTTCTGACATTGGTCAAATAAGTGTTTATCCAAATCCCGCAAAAGAGTATGCTGTTGTTTCGTTCGAAAATGAAAAATTTGCTCTGGTAGAAATTTCTATTTTTAATTTGGCAGGAAAACGGGTGTACACAAAAAAGAGCACGGGTTTGGATAGTGGTAAACACGATCTAAAAATAAACACCTCCGAATTTGCTGCTGGAAATTATAATGTCATGATTAACCTAAACGGCGAAATTTTGAATAAAAAACTAATTGTCATTAAATGAGCGGTTTAGTCATGATCGATAAAGAGATGGGCTGTTTTAAGCCAGCCCGTCTTCATAAAAATGTATTGAAAAAAGAGTGATACTGTCAACTGGAGATTAACAAACGCACTAAGTTTTTTTGTTCTTCACTATGATGATAGAAGAAAGCCTTATTCATCTTGTCAATGTTTTAAGGAATATGTTTTATGACAAAAATTACTTTTTAATTTCACCTCATATAGACGTTTTTGCATGAAAAAAATACTTTGCATACTTTGTACCTGGGTTGTTCTCAGTACATCTGCACAAAGCAGTCTCCTGCTTATCAACTCGGCCAACGGTTTTACCTATGCACCCGATGCGGTCATTTACCCGACTACAACAGCAAACACGAACACAAAAATTGTGATCGATATTAAAAATATAAGCGCATCCACAAAGACGTATAAACTAGTTCGTAATGATGTTTCTCTGAACGCAGGTGCGTCGGCTTACTTTTGTTTCGCGGGGGGTTGTTATTCAGAGTTAACCACAACTTCCCCATTTAATCTCACTCTTACCGCGGGACAAAGCGCGTCGCAGGTTCAGGGAAGTTATAATATGCTAACCGCTGATTTGGATGAGGGACCCAACGTTGGAGAAAGTATCGTCGAATACAGTTTTGTTAATGTAGCTGATGGTAAGGACGTGACCCGCCTCACCATAAAATACAACTACACTGGTGCTGTAGGCATTGAAGAAGGAACTCAAAACGCTGCCTTATTTGGTATTTATCCGAATCCTGCGCGCGAAACTTTGAGCATTCAGCTAAACAATCGGGATCAAGGAGGTTCTTTTTTGGCAATACACAATGTGACGGGTCAGGAACTATTTCAAAAAACTGTTTTGGCGGGGGCTGGAGAAACTGAGCTAGATGTGTGCATTGGGCATTTGTTGCCCGGACTTTATTTTGTCACCGTTACATCCGGAAAGATGTCTGCAACAAAAAAAATGATCGTTCAAAAGTAGCGGAGAACAGAACAATATAATCTGACCATATTGTTCAGGCATTTTATCAAACGGAGGCAAGGCGTTCAAATAATTTATCGTATCTACCACAAGCGAAGGATGTCCTGGCTTATGCGGTTAGTATATCTGAGGATAGAAACGACCTGACTCCAAGTCTTGGCTTAAATTTGAATAAACGACACGTAAGTGTTTTTCCTGATATTAAGATTGAACATATGGTTACTTTAGTGTTCCCGAAGATGTGTACTTGTAAAAGTAGCGTGTATTTTGGCGAGAATCAACAAACGTGATACGTTTTGTGTGCTTTTTATGTCGGAGAGTTGTGATTGCACAATGCGCTCGTTCCTTAGAAAGCGTCAAATAATATAAAGAAGTTTACACTTATTAATTTCGCGACATCGTGGTTGATTATGTACTAGTTTTGCGTCAGGCAATGGTTTTGGAGACGTCCAAATCTATCAATTCGATTAGTTTTAAAGCTAATGCTGTAATGGAGAACCGGATAAATGACACCGTGATGAGATTCGCTCATTGAATGTGGTGATGTCAGGTTTGATGATGATTTGTTTATTCCGAATGGTTTTAACTGTGGCGATCCCTTTACAAACTGTTTGTTTTGTTTCACTTAATTAAAATTCAACTATGAAGAAAAAAATAATTACACTTTTAACTATAATAGGTTTGTCGCATTGTTACTCGCAAACCTGGAGTGAAAATTTCAGTTTTTGCCCCATTTCTGGCCTCCCAAAGGGTTGGGTTGAGATAAATGTAGATCGACTTGCTGTGAATTCCAGTCTGAGTTCATTCAATTTTGGGAACCGAGCCTGGGTGTTTCGTGAAAATGATGCAAAAGATCCGCTCCACGGAAGATGTATGATTAGTACTTCCCGTTATAGTGGTTCCGGCACATCTAATGATTGGCTCATTACCCCTTCATTTAAGGTTCCGGTAAATGCCGTGATACAATGGGAAGCTCTGGCCAAAAACCCGAAATGGGCTGATGGATATAAGGTCCTGATCTCGATGGCCGGGACAAACACGACAGATTTCACAACCAGTTTAATGACTGTAGCCGCAGAAAACTCATCTTGGACAACAAGGTTTTTGGATTTAAGCAGCTACGCTGGTCAAATAGTAAATATCGCGTTTGTCAACAACTCATCGGATAAATACCTTCTGTTGCTGGATAATGTGAAAGTCTTTGTGCCCGAGTTGAACCACGGGAAAGTGTCAGAGATTACAGGGCTATCGGGGTATATCGCTGAGGCGGGTAATCAGAATATTTCTGCGACCTTCTTCTCCGATGGAGTTGCTCCAACAAGTAACGCTGTTTTAAACTATAAGCTAAACAATGATCCCGTTGTAAGCGAGAAGATTGATTTTGCGGCGCCGTTAAATTATGGCAGCATGTACAGCTACTCCTTTAACACACGGGCAAGCACCGTGGTGGGGCCAAATAGAGTAAAGGTTTGGGTCTCCAGCGTAAACAACGTAAATGAGGTAAACTCTGTTAATGACACTGCTTATGCCTCCTTCTATGTTGCCTCAAAAACTGTTCCTAGGAACGCGCTAATAGAAGAATTGTCGTCGTCCAGTTGTGAACCTTGCGCTGAGCTTGCAGTAACCGAAGGATTTGATGCGTTGCTGAATAGTTACAATCCCAACAAAGGGGGTAACTTATGCGTTATCAAATATCAGATGAATTGGCCAGACTTGACCAATGATCCAAGTTATAGTGATCAATGTTGGAACCGGCGTGGCCATTATGATATCTGGGCCATTCCAATGGCGATAGCAAACGGTACTACCACCATGCAGAATCATAACCAGGCGGAGATCGATGCTGCTATTGCTGTACCTGCTTATGCCGATATTACTGCTACACTGGCAGCCATAGGTTCTACCAACGTGTCAGCAAGTACTACCTTGGCCGCATCCGCTACAATTACACCGTATGTATCCTTTCCAAGTAATTCACCGTTACGTGTCTTCCAGGTAATTACGCAACATGCTTATACTTATTCTGCCGCTATTACCCTTCAAAAGGATTATTACCACGTGATGCGAAAAATGAATCCGGACGCTTGGGGTACACCAACTGTTGTTACAGACGGTGTGCCTTTTGTGGTTAATTTTAACCATATCGCGTTCACTGCACCGTGCGACCCAACCCCGCCCCAACAGTCTTTTAATTTCTGGACAACAAACACGTTAACTCCAAATGACATCGTTTATGAATACGTTGTTTTTCTTCAGGACACGGTGAACAACCAGGTTTTGCAAGCATCATCTTGGACGGCTTCGGTGACTATTCCCGGCATTAACCCTTCGGTGGGTATCCATGAACTGTCAGACATTGGTAAAATTGGTGTTTATCCTAACCCGTCAAAAGAATATGCTGTTGTTTCTCTTGAAATTGAAAAATCCACGGTTGTGGAAGTTTCTATTCTTAATACGGAAGGGAAACTGGTGTACACCAATAAAAACAGCAGTTTAGCCAGTGGTAAGCACAGTCTGAAGATAAACACGTCGGAATTCGCTGCCGGCAGCTACAATATCATGATTAATCTGAACGGAAAGATGTGGAATGAAAAGTTGATTATCACGAAATAGAAGTATTTTAGTATGATTCGGAAAGAGGGGTGTCGTTTCGATGCCCCTTTTTTTTGCGGTGTTGTTACCTTAAATTTTGGAATAGGGCTATGTTTTGTCGATAATGATTCGATCTTCTTTCATCAACAGGATGATTTTAGGTTCAATAGTACGCCCTAGTTCCCAACGATTTTCCTTTAGAAGTGCTCACATAATACGAATAGCGATTCACTTATTAACTTTGTCGTAATCAACGGTAAGTTTGCATTAATTTTATATCAAGCGGATGGTTTTAGAGACGTCTAAATCCATGCGCTAGTTCAGTTTATCGGCAGTGCTTTATTGTACCATTTAGTTTATTCAATTAAAAATTTAGCTATGAAAAAAAAATTAATTACGTTTTTAACAATTGCCGCCCTATCACATTCATACGGGCAATCATGGAGCGAAGATTTCAGTTCCTGTACACTCCCGGGGCTTCCTTCTGGTTGGGTTGAAGTCAATTTAGATGGGCTCACAGTTAATAGTCAGTTGAGTTCGCTCAATTTTGGTAACAAGGCTTGGGTGTCGCTGACACATAATAATCCGGCATATTCAAAATGTATTGTCAGTACTTCCTGGTATAATAGCCCGGGCACCTCTAATGATTGGGTCATCACCCCTTCGTTCTCGGTTCCTGCCAATGCAGTCTTAAAGTGGGATGCGTTAGCGGGTGATGCAAGCTTTCCTGATGGGTACGAGGTAAAGATCTCCACAACCGGCACAAACACGGCAAATTTTGTAACTACTTTATTGACAGTAAGCGCTGAAAATGCTACCTGGACCACCCGGTCTGTAAATTTAAGTGCTTATGCGGGCCAAGTTGTAAACATCGCGTTCGTCAATAATTCAAATGATATGTTGTTTTTAGTACTAGATAACGTCAGCGTTTTCGTTCTTAGTATGAACGATGGAAAAGTAGCTGGCATTTCCGGATTAACACGTTACACGGCTGGTGCAGGTAATCAAACCATTGCCGGAACTTTTGTTTCGGAGGGTTACAGTCCGGCAAATAATGCAGTATTGAATTACAATATAAACAGCGGTTCAATTGTGACGCAAGTGATGAATTTCCCGGCTCCGTTAAATTATGGTCAAACATTCAATTATTCTTTTTCCACACCTGCAAGTTTATCGCTTGGCACAAACAAAATTAAAGTGTGGGTTACCCAAGTAAACAATGTGAACGAGATAAACACCACCAATGATACGGTTTACTCTTACGTTTACGTGGCTTCTACCACCAAACCAAGAAAAGCGTTGATTGAAGAATGGTCTTCGTCTACTTGCGCGCCTTGCGCACAACTCAATGTAACCAATGGTTTCGACGCGTTACTTAATAACAACAACCCGAATAAAGGCGGTAACCTATGCCTTGTTAAGTATCAGATGAATTGGCCTGATCCAGGTAATGATCCAAGTTATAATAATCACGGCTCGGCCCGACGCGCTCACTACAATGTCATGGGCATTCCTTATACTATACTGAACGGCAGAACGGAAATGACAAATCATACTCAGGCGGAAATAGACGCTGCAGTTGCAGAACCGGCTTTTGCAGATATTACCGCTACCTTATCGGCAAATGGGTCCACCAACGCGGCTGCCAATACCACCATTGCTGCTTCGGCCACCATTACCCCTTATGTATCCATTCCAAATAATTCGCCTTTGAGGGTATTTCAGGCAATCATGCAATCCTCGTACACCTATACGTCAGCCTCTACCATTCAAAAAGAATATCACCATGTGATGCGGAAAATGAATCCTGATGGTTGGGGAACGCCCACTGTTGTTACTGATGGCACGCCTTTTGTAGTTAACTTTTCCCATTTAGCTACTCATGCACCAATTGATCCAACCCCGGCTCAGTTATCCTTTAATTCCTGGACGACAAATACCTTAACCCCGAAGGATATTGTGTATGAATATGTCGTTTTTCTGCAGGATACAGTAAGCAACCATATTTTACAAACAGCTTCGTGGACTGCTTCTGTTGCCGTTCCTACAAATACTACGTCATCGGTTGGTATCCATGAACATTCAAGCGTTGGTCAGATCAATGTGTATCCTAACCCTGCCAAAGAGTATGCCGTTGTTTCTATTGAAATTGGATCACCAGCACGGGTGGAGATTTCTATTTTCAATGTGGAAGGAAAACTGGTCTATACCAACGAGAGCACTAACTTGAATGGCGGCAAGCACGATCTGAAAATAAATACATCAGAATTTGCTCCGGGTAATTATAACATTCAACTCAACGTTAGCGGAGAGATTTTGAACGATAAGTTGATCGTCACGAAATAATCTTCAAGCTTAAAATGTATAAAAGGGGGTACCGTTTTTGACGGGCCCCCTTTTTTGTTCATTCATTTGATATTTTGGGGCGAAGTCGTTGAAAATTGGTCCCCTTGGTTGATAAACCACAATTTTTGGAGTATCGGTAAAATTTTTATGAGCTTATCAATGTCTAATGAGTAACACATAATTTGGGTTAAATCCATTTTTTTGCTTTCTTTACGCTTTAATTAATAGTGTAATATGGAATTATATTTAGACTCGGCTAACTTAAAAGAAATAGAAGAAGGCTTTAAGCTTGGATTTTTAAATGGTTTAACAACCACCCCAACTTTTATGCAAAAAGAGGGGATCACGGATATTGACGGCACTATTGTAAAATTAAGTAAAATGGTTCCTGTGCTTCAAATTGAAGCACTTGGCAATACCGCTGAAGAGGTTCTCGCAGAAGCCGAGCGTCAGTTAGCCCTTGGGCTTGACCCCACAAAAACTGTGTTCAAAATCCCAGTTTCTCTTGAAGGGGTGCGAGCCTGCAAAATGTTACGAGACAAGGGCTATTTAGTAAATGTCCATTTGGTTTATACCTTGCAGCAAGCCTATATGGCCATGCAGGCCGGTGCTACCTATGTGTGTCCTTTAGTTGGACGTTTACAGGATCAGGGTCACGACGCTTTGTCGTTGGTTGAACAATGTGTGGACGCCGTTGAAATTTATGGTTACGACACTAAAATCATGTTTTCATCAGTAAGACATGCGGAGCACGTACGGAATGCCATCAACATTGGTGTACATACCATTACGGTACCTTTAAAAGTGTTAAAACAACTAACCGAAAATAATTTCACCACAGTGGGTACCGATCAGTTTATAGCGGATACCCGTTTAATGATGGTAAGGGTAAAAGAAGCCATTAATGGTGTTAACCCGATTGTTCCCGAAGATACCGGCATTACTGATGCGATCATAAAAATGACGGAATACAACTTTGGAGCGGTAACGGTGATGAAAAAAGACGGTAGCATTAAAGGGGTGTTTACGGATGGCTCGTTACGCAAACTATTAATGGATAACGGCAGGGACGTACTGAACAAAAAACTCAGCGACCTGAATTACCGCGAACCTATTACCATCGACGGAAATGTATTATTGAACGAAGCCAGTCTCCTTTTTAAAAAGACGGCCGTAGATACGATTGTTGTTACTGAAAATGGCAAGCCAGTTGGTATGCTGGATATTCAGGACTTAAAATCATAATTCCAAAAATAACCATGTAATTTTATGCTGGTCCAGATCGAATCCGGACCAGCATTTTTAATTTAAAAAAGCCTCATGCAACAGGTAACGAGTTTTTTTACTGCCATTGGCGGTCAGTTCATTTCACCTCCTGAACATATTTGTAAACGTCTGGAAGGCATTAAAGCCTTTATTTTTGATTGGGACGGGGTTTTTAATACCGGCGAAAAAATGGAGAGTGGAAGCAGCACGTTTAATGAGGTAGATAGCATGGGAACCAATCTTTTACGTTATGCGTATTTTTTAAACCATCAGAAACTGCCAATTACCGCCGTAATTAGTGGCGAACGCAACGAAAGCGCTTTCTATTTTTGCAACAGGGAGTGTTTTAATTATTCTTTCTCAAAAACACCTCACAAAACCGACGCGCTTAAGTTTATTTGCGAAAAAGAAAAATTGGAACCTCATGAAGTAGCCTATTTTTTTGATGACGTACTGGACCTTTCTATAGCTGAGATATGTGGTATTCGTGTATTGGTAAATCGGAAAGCCAGCCCATTATTTACCGGGTATTGCGTCCGAAATAATTATGCGGATTACATTACGGCATCGCAAGGTGGAAATTATGCGGTGCGTGAAGCCTGCGACCTTTTAACCGGGCTTTATGGCGACTATAACCGGGTAATAAACAGCAGAACACATTATTCGGAAGATTACCGAACATATATTACCCAAAGGCGGCTGGTGAAAACACAATTTTTTACCGTGAAAGAGAATGTGGTGGAAGAGATAAAAACTGACCCGGCTTAAGTAGGGGTTACCCCAACTCAAATTGCATTTTGTTCAGTTTGTGATAAAAGCCTTTGTCATTTAAAATTAACTGCTGGTGTGTTCCGGTTTCTTCAATGAATCCTTTTTGGAGTACCACAATTTTATCGGCGTTCCGGATGGTTGCTAAGCGGTGCGCAATTACAATACTGGTGCGTCCTACCATCAATTTATCCAACGCTTCCTGCACAAGGCCTTCACTTTCGCTGTCCAGGCTGCTGGTGGCTTCATCCAAAATAAGAATACTCGGGTTTTTTAATACCGCTCTTGCAATGGCCACGCGCTGCCTTTGTCCGCCCGATAGTTGAATGCCACGTTCGCCAACCAAAGTATTAAATTTATCGGGGAAGGAGTCAATAAACGCAAAGGCGTTGGCTTTTTTCGCGGCCTCTTCAATTTCCTGATCGGTGGCGTTGGTTTTACCGTAAGCAATATTATCGCGAATACTACCGGCAAATAAAATAACATCCTGAGGAACTAAAGCAATCTGTTTGCGCAGTTCGGTAATAGGAATATCACGGCTATCTTTGCCATCGATAAGAATAGAGCCGCCAATAGGGTCATAGAACCGTAAGATCAGAGAAGCAATGGTTGTTTTACCCGATCCGCTTGAACCAACAAGCGCAACCGTTTCTCCTGCCCTGGCCTTAAAGCTGATGTTTTGTAGTACATTAAAATCAGGTCTGGATGGATAGTTGAAAGAAACGCCGTTAAATTCTATTTCTCCTTTGGTTTGTTTAACCGGTAGATTTTCTTTCATCAGATCTATCGCTTCAATGTTACCGTCAATTAATTCAAACACCCTGTCGGTAGCCCCGAGCGCTCTTTGTATGGAAGCTATTTGTTCCGGCAAGCCACCTAGCGAGCCTGCCACAAACAGCGACAACATCATAAACGTACCAAAGGCGGTGGAGGTGATGGAATGTTCAATTTTTAACGCGTACAACATTTGCCAAAGGATGAAAAAAATGGAGCCAAATACAAACACCATGACGAATGAAAAGAACAGACCCCGGAAAATGCCATATTTTAGCCCAAACTCACGGATCGTGTCGGAGACTTTGTCGTATTTAGCAATTTCATATTCTTCGTTTGTAAATGTTTTTACGTTGGTAATACCGGTAAGCGCCTCGCCTACCACCACATTTGATTCAGCAATTTTATCCTGATATACTTTGGAGAATTTCCTGATTTTTCGCGAGAAGAGAATGGCAACAATCGTCAGGGGTGGGATAATAATAAGGAACCAGCGGGCAATCGTCCATTCGGTGGTGGAAACAAGCAGAATAAGACCTCCAATACCCACAATGAACTGACGAATAAACTCAGCAATATTCACAGTAAAGGCTTCTGAGATCACATTTATATCGGTAGCCATGCGGCTATTGAGTTCAGCCACCTGGTTTTTGGAGAAAAAACTCATGGGCATTTGGATCAGACGCTGGAAAGTGTCTTTTCGCACCGCCTTAAGGATGTTTTCGGTCACCTGAGCAAAAAGGTATACTCGGGCAAAAGAAAATGCCGCCTGTGCCAATAAAATTCCCAATAAAACCAGGCCGACTTGAATTAATTCACTTTTTATTTGCTCAACGGGTTTTTCGGTTTCGCCTAAAAAACCAAATAACTCACCCGATTTCATAGGAAAAACAAGACCTACTCCAGCACTGGCCGCTAAAAAGATCATGCCCAGTGTAAATTTCCATTTGTGTTTACCCAGGTATCCAAAAAGTCGGAAAGATTTCTTCAGATTAGTAAACGTCAGTTTTGCTTTTGGAAGGTCGCTTTTATCTATCTTAGTCGAACGGCTATTTTCGTCGCGTTTTGCCATAAAAAACTACAAAATTAGGATATATATTCCGTATCGTGTCATTAAATTGTAATAACTAGCGGGAGCTACACACATTTGCTAAATTCTTAAATAATTTTGCAGAAATAGAAAATTGACTTATATTTGCAATCCATTTTTGAGATTTAGTAACATTAACAATTTAATATCATGAAACGTACTTTTCAACCATCGCAGCGTAAAAGGAAAAATAAACACGGGTTCAGGGAGCGCATGGCTACTGCGAACGGACGTCGTGTGCTTGCTGCACGTCGCTCCAGGGGTCGTAAAAAACTAACTGTTAGCAGCGAAAAAACTCATAAATAATAGTTTCGACGATTTGTGAAGCCGTTTGCATTAGCGAACGGCTTTGTTTTTATATATACAAGGAGGTTAACCACCTTAAAAACAAGAAGATCGGCCTGTATTAAATTGTTAATAATTTTTGCAGATCAAATGAAAAGCCTATCTTTGCAATCCTTTTTAAAGAAGGAATGGCTAAAAGTCAGTACATAGTTGAGTTTGGAGGTTTGTCGGTTGGGGTACACGACTTTGAGTTTGAGTTAGACGATAAGTTCTTTAAAAATATTGAAAACAGTGAAATAGGACGAGCATCTATAAATGTGGATGCCGCCCTTACCAAACAAAATAACCTGTTAAATATGCACTTCACGATTTACGGAACCGTCGGCGTAGAGTGCGACAGATGTTTGAAAGACTTTGACTTGCCTATTGAGGCGGAAGAAGAATTGGTAATTAAATATGGTAATCCCAATGATAGTAATGACGAAATACTCGTTATACCTGAAGGGGAAACACAGTTTGATGTATCGCAGTATTTGTACGAATACATTGCCCTTGCTCTGCCTGCGCGCCGTGTTCCATGTGAAGTGGATGCCAAGCAGTTTGAGTGTGATTGGGAAATGAGGGATAAGATTGAAAAATTAAGTCCTGAAACAGAAGAGAAAGAAAAGGAAAATAACCCCCTATGGGAACAATTAAATAAAATTAAAAAGTTTAATCAAAATTAAAATCAGAAATCATGCCAAATCCTAAACGAAAACTATCGCGCTCACGCAGAGATTCGCGTCGCTCTACATACAAAGCGCCTTCTATGACTATTGCTAAAGATTCAACTACTGGTGAAGCGCACTTAATGCACCGCGCACACTGGTTTGAAGGAAAACTTTACTACAAAGGGAATGTAGTTATGGAAAAAAAGGCTTAATAAAAGTCATCAACATGTAATACCTGAAACAGCTGCCTTGTGGTTAGCTGTTTTTGTTTTTTACGGACATTCATAGAAATAAATTACATTTACGTGTTTGAAAAAAGCATTCAATACGGTTTTAAATTTTGGAGTGGGCGACTGGCAATCGTCTCACGATAACAGAAGAATAAAGGCAGCGAACCTACTCAATCTTGTAATTATTTTCTTTCTTCTGGTGGGTTTCAGTAACTTCTTTATTTTGGGTTCGGAATTTGCTTTTGGACCGGTTCTATTGTTTTTAAGCCTCTCCATTTTATCACTCTATTTTAGTAAATTAAGGAGGAATCAGCTCGCTTTTTCACTCTTCACCATTAACGCCAACCTTTCCATTTTTTTCATCAATGAATACTACCCGGTTGAAGTGGGAGCTTATCTTTATTATTTTCCGATCCTGGTGAGCGTTGTTTTATTGGTCAATCCTTCTTTCAAGGATAAATTCTCCGTTTTGCATTTTTCTATCTGTGTGCTTTTTATCGTTGCTAACTTTGTGGTGGATGTCCCCTCATGGCGAGTTAAAAACCTTAGCCCCCAAACGGCTCATATTCTTTGGTTGTATGACCTTATCATTTCTTTGTCTATTACCGGGCTTATCGGGTTTATGCTTACGCGGCTTATCCTTAAGCAAAACAACGAAATTATCACCCAGAATCGGGACCTGATAAAAACGAAAGTTGAAATCGACAACTCGCTGAAAGAAAAAGAGGTTTTGCTTGCAGAATTACACCATCGGGTTAAAAATAATCTGGCTATTATTTCGGGCTTACTTAACCTACAGGAGACTACCGTTCAAAACCCGGAAGCGCTTCAAATTATCGGCGACACCAGGCAACGGCTAATGAGTATTGCCATGGTACATAAAATGCTTTATCAAAATACTGAGTTAAAAAACATTGACATCGGCCACTACTCGTCTGCCCTTATCTCAGAATTATTTAAGTCCTCCCAGTTGGATAACACTGTTGCCATAACCGAAAAATATGACCGGATTATTCTGCCGGTGGATAAGTCCATCCCTCTGGGGCTAGTTTTAAACGAAATAGTGACCAATAGCATCAAATACGCCTTTAAGGACAATCCTGTTAGCCGGGAACACTCATTTTTTATAAGTATCAGGCGCAAAGAGCAACAAGTGGAAGTGTTGGTTCAGGATTCAGGAAAAGGCTTTCCTGATGGCATAAATACATCGGAAAACAGCGCATCGTTGGGTATTTATCTAATTAAAACCCTGGTAGATCAAATTGACGGAGATATTCACTTTTCGAACAACAATGGCGCCAGGATAACCCTCAATTTTTCTCACAATTAATTTTTAAAAACCAAGTGTTTTTAAGGTGTTTTTAAGTTTTTAAAATTGTATTATTGTAGTTTCGATAAATTTTTTCAAAGGGATAGATATGAAAATTGGTTTTGATATTTCGGGTGGCGATTTCGCACCATTGAATTGCCTGGAGGGGGTTCTGATGGCCGTTAAAGAACTGCCTAAAGAGGTGAAAATTGTTTTGATTGGTGACAGCGCCGGAGCAAAAGATTTTTTTGAGAAGAATAAAGTCGATCCTGATCAGTTTGATTACGTTCATACCACTGAGGTGATTGAAATGGGAGAGCACCCAACGAAAGCGTTTTCTCAAAAGCCAAACAGTAGCATCGTTTTAGGGTTCAAACTTCTTAAAGAAGAGCAATTAGATGCGTTTGTAAGCGCAGGGAATACGGGTGCCATGCTTGTTGGCGCCATGTTTACAGTAAAAGCCATTCCGGGAGTTATTCGCCCATGTATCACCACTATTCTTCCCAGAGAAAATGGTGGTTTTGGAATCTTGTTGGACGTAGGAACCAATGCAGATTGTAAACCAGATGTCTTATATCAATTTGGGATTTTGGGTTCAATTTTTGCGAAAGAAGTTTACAAAATTGAGAACCCGAAAGTGGGACTGGTGAGTATTGGCGAGGAGGCTGAAAAAGGAAATCTTGTTGTTCAGGCCGCACACGCGCTTATGAAGGATTCCAAGGATTTTAATTTTGTTGGGAATATAGAAGGACGAGACTTTTTTACGGATAAGGCAGATGTTGTTGTTTGCGAGGGATTTGTAGGGAATGTAGTTCTTAAAACAGCGGAGGCGTTTTACGAAGTTATGAAACGGCGTAACCGCAGCGACGAGTATTTTGAAAAGTTTAACTATGAGCTCTATGGTGGCACGCCACTTTTAGGAGTTAACTCAAACGTAATTATTGGACACGGTATTTCAAGCGCTTTGGCTTTTAAAAACATGTTGTTGTTGGCCAAAGATCTTATTGACGCTAAGTTGAATGATAAAATAAAACAAATATTTCAATAATGATTAAAGCCGCAATCACAACAATAGCGGGTTTTTTGCCGGAAAACGTCGTTACAAATTTTGATCTTGAAAAAATAGTTGATACCACTGATGAATGGATAACTACAAGAACGGGCATTAAAGAACGACGTTTAGAGAACGATCCTAAGAGGGCTACGTCCGATATGGCAGTGGAGGCCGTTAAATTACTCTGTAAAAAAAGAGGGATTTCACCTGAAGAAATTGATCTTTTGATTTGTGGAACTGTGACTCCAGATATGGTTTTTCCCGCTACTGCTAATTTAATTTGCGCAAAGGTTGGCGCTAAAAACGCATGGGGATATGATTTAGGAGCTGCCTGCTCGGGTTTTTTGTTCGGATTAGCTACAGGCAGTCAGTTTATTGAAACAGGCCGTTATAAAAAAGTAGTGATTGTAGGCGCAGATATGATGAGCCGGATTATTGACTATTCGGACAGGGCGACTTGCGTGATATTTGGCGATGGCGCCGGCGCCGTGCTTCTTGAGCCTACCACCGAAAATGTAGGTATAATGGATTTTGTGTTGCACTCCGACGGTAACGGAGCAATTAACCTCCACATGAAGGCGGGTGGATCTTTAAATCCGGCCTCACACGAAACGGTAGACAAAAAAATGCATTATGTTACACAAGAAGGCCAGGCGGTATTCAAACATGCTGTTTATAACATGGCTGAGGTGAGTGCTAATATTATGAAAAGAAATAACCTTACTGCGAATGAGGTAACCTGGCTGGCCGCGCATCAGGCAAACAAACGCATTATTCAGGCAACCTCTGATCGTATGGGGATTGGTCCTGAAAAGGTCATGATGAATATTGAACGTTATGGCAATACAACTGCCGGTACAATCCCACTGTTGTTATGGGATTATGAAAAACAGCTTAAAAAAGGCGATACCATTATCCTTTCGGCTTTTGGTGGAGGCTTTACCTGGGGTGCTATTTATCTCAAATGGGCTTACGACGGAAGTAAAAGCGGGAAGTAATCAGCGGTTTTACTTCTAAAGGCTGTTTTATCACTAAATGTTTTTGTGAAGAGGTGGGGGTATCAGCTGACTTTAGTTGCGTGGAAGTTTTTTTACGATTTTATCGTTTTTGAACAGAACTTTCTCAGCCACCTTACCAAGAGTGTCGTAATAAACCCATACACTGTCCTGTTGGTCGTTTTTATAAAAACCACTGTACCTGATCTTTCCCGATTCAAAATAGGTAATGTTTGGTCCGTGCCTTAGCCCCTTGTCGTAGTGCATTTCGCTCCACATCAAGCCGCTCGGATAAAACGAGAGCCACTGGCCATGGCGTTGACCAAAACGGAAAAAGCCTTTAAACTTGACGATACCGCCAGGATATTTATCGGTATAGTCACCCGTGTAACTGCTGTCCGGAGGAAGTATCAACAAAGGATTTTTTCTTTTTAAAGAGTCGGTGCGTTTTTTTTGTTCTATTTTCGATAATGAATCGTGTATTAGTTTTTCTTCCGGACTAAGTTCCTTTTCTCCGGAACCATCAGTTTTACAACCTGAAAACAGGAAGATAAATAAAGCGGGAATAAGATAAATGGTGCGGCGCATAGTTATTTTTTTCTTTCAATGGCGTAAGTTAAAAGGCGACCAAGACTTTCGCGGGCAGGATTTTTTGGTAATTGGTTTAAAACTGCCAGCGCGTCTTCTTTGTAACGGTGCATAATTTTATTCGCGTACGCAATCCCACCTTTTTCAATTACAAAATTAATTACTTTTTTTACCTGTTCACTTTCTTCGTTGTGATTTTTAATGATGTTGATCATTTTGCGTTTCTCAAGCCAGGTACTGTTATTGAGTGCATAAATGAGCGGGAGTGTCATTTTCTTTTCTTTTATATCAATTCCTGTTGGTTTTCCAATGTCATCATCATTACCAAAATCAAAAAGGTCGTCTTTAATTTGAAAGGCAATACCCGTAAGTGTGCCGAATTTTTTAGCCAGCGCTATAGTGTTTTCATCTTTCGTTACCGAAGCAGTGCCGGCTGCGCAGCAAGCCGCTATAAGTGTAGCTGTTTTTTTGGTGATGATCTCAAAGTAAACTTCTTCAGATATGTCAAGCCTTCTGGCTTTTTCAATCTGTAGTAACTCTCCTTCACTCATTTCCCTTACGGCGTCATTAGCGATATTTAACAAATGAAAATCATGATGTTCCAGCGAAAGTGACAAGCCCTTGGTGAGCAAAAAATCTCCTACCAAAACCGCGATTTTATTTTTCCACAAAGCGTTTAAACTAAAAAAACCGCGGCGTTCATTACTATCGTCTACTACGTCGTCATGAACAAGGGAGGCCGTATGAAGCAGTTCGATAAGTGCGGCTGCCCGGTGCGTGCTATCATTTATCTCGCCGTTTACCTGCGCGGATAAAAACACAAACATCGGGCGGATCTGCTTACCTTTTCGTTTAACAATGTAATTGGTGATTTTGTCTAACAATGGAACAGAACTTTTCATGGCGTCTTTGAATTTTGTTTCAAAAACTTCCATGTGTTCTGCTACGGGACTTTTTATTTCATCAATTGTTTTAGACACAGAAGGCTAATTTAACCTTTATTTTAATTCGGGAGAAATGAGTTTGTTTTTATTTGCAAGTTGTCCGCAGGCAGCGTCAATATCCTTTCCGCGGCTGTGCCTTACATTGCAAATTACGCCGTTGGTTTCAAGATAGTTCGTAAAGGCTAAAAGACGCTCTTTGGTGGTTTGTTTAAATTCAGTTCCGGTCACGGAGTTGTATTCAATGATATTTACTTTACTTTTTACTTTTTTGCAAAAGTCTACCAGTTCCTGCGCATCTTTCAGGGAATCATTAAAATCCTTAAAAGCGATGTATTCAAAAGTAGGGCGGGTTCCTGTTTTTTCAGAGAAATAATTTAGTGAACTGGCCAGTGTCTCCAGGCTGTTTGTTTCGTTGATCGGCATAATCTGGTTTCGCTTCTCATCATTGGCCGCATGCAGTGATAAAGCCAGGTGAAACTTAACCTGATCATCGCCAAGTTTCGAAATCATTTTGGCAACCCCCGCCGTAGAAACGGTAATACGTTTAGGCGACATACCAAGGCCCGAAGGACTGGTGATTTTTTCCACAGAAGCTAGCACTTCCTTGTAATTAAGTAAAGGCTCTCCCATTCCCATATATACAATATTGGTTAATGGGGCGTTATATTTTTCCGCTGCGGTGTTTTTCACCAACACTACCTGATCAAAAATTTCATCAGCGTTCAAATTACGCATTCTCTTCAATTTACCAGTAGCGCAAAACGTACAGGAAAGACTACAGCCTACCTGTGAAGAGATACAGGCCGTCATTCTTGATTGATGGGGGATGAGTACGCTTTCCACCACATAATTGTCGTGGAGGCGCATGGCGCATTTAATAGTTTTATCAGAACTTATTTGTAGTTCATGAATTTGAACTGCATTGATCACAAAATTTTCCACCAGGTAATCCCGGAGTTTTTTGGAGAGGTTAGTCATTTGGCTAAAATCAATCACACCTTTTGCCCAAAGCCAGTCGTATACCTGTTTGGCTCGAAATCCTGGTTCGCCAATTTCAGCGAATAGATCCGTTAGCTGCAATAAATTAAGTGCGCGTATGTCTTTTTTTACCATTAAAAATAAGTCTACAAAGATACCATTCCTAAAGGGAATTAGCTAAAAGACAATTTAAAATAACTTTCGAAAGGGGGACTCATCTTTTGGCTTCCCATTCGGAATTAGATTTCGAATTGTTCTTTAAAACCCAATAGTTAGGGTAGTTTTTTCGCCATTTTCTATTTTTATTTTTTACCGACGCTTGCATTTATCTTTAATTCAGAGGTATTAAATGCCCAACAATTGTTAACTTTGAGGCTTGCGTTTTATAACGGCTGATAGAATTTTTAATGGGCATTCTTTTCTGGCAGAGGGATCTGTTTTGGTGTTGGGCGAAAGAAATTGTTTTTCAGGATTTATTAGCAATAGTGAAGTTACGCCAGATAAAATTGAACGGTTTGAAGGGGTTATTACACCCGGATTTGTAAATGCCCATTGTCATCTGGAATTGAGCCATCTTAAGAATAAAATTCTAAAACACACGGGTCTGCCGGAATTCGCGAAACAGGTAATTTTATTGCGACAAAAGTGTGACAGCGCAATAATTGCTGAAAGTCAGCGGGAGGCCGACAAAGAGATGTGGGAAAACGGAATTGTGGCCGTAGGCGACATAAGCAACGGCCCAGATAGTTTTCAGCAAAAATCGGCAAGTAACATTTTTTACCACACGTTTATTGAACTAATAGGGCTTAATCCTGATAACGCGGAATTTATTTTTGCGAAGGGTGTTGAACTTCATGGAAAACTAAAAGAGTATCAGCTTAAGGGGAGTTTTGCCCCCCATGCGCCTTATAGCACTTCTGCGCCACTAATTAAAAAAATATCTGAGTTTGATTCGGGCAGCGGGTTGCCATTTTCGATACACAATCAGGAGAGTGTTGAAGAGACCAAATTCTTTCAAGGCGAAAAAAGTGGATTTGATGAACTTTATAAATTCTTGAATCTTGATTTGTCATGGTTTGTCCCTCCAGGCGGAACCAGCTTACAAAGTTACGTGAGCGCCCTGAGCATCTCACCGTCTCTCTTAGTCCACAATACGATCACTTCTCCGGCTGATCTTTCAATGGTTACGGATAAAAATATTTATTGGTGTTTTTGTCCCTGCGCAAATAAATTTATTGAAAACAGGCTTCCGGATTTTGAAATTTTTAGAAAATTCGATCACAAGATTTGTCTGGGGACCGACAGCCTCGCCAGTAACGCACAACTGAGTTTGGTAGAGGAAGCAAATCAGGTATTAACAGCAACGGATACCTTTTCGGTTGAAAACCTATTGCGAGCTATCACATTTAATCCGGCTGAGGTCCTTGGTCTCACTAACGCTTTTGGGCATATGATCGAGGGCAGGAATGCCGGACTTAACCTGATGAAGGTCCAAAACGGCCATCTAAAGTTTATTAAAAAAATAGTTTAATCATATCATGTTATACTTAAAATCATTCACCTTCAATCCTTTTCAACAAAACACGTATTTGGTATATGACGATGAGAAAACGGCTTATATCATCGATCCGGGAAATTCGAACAACGCTGAACATACCGAACTTAAAAATTTTATTACTGACAAAGGATTACAGTTAAAAAGACTCCTTTTGACGCATGCGCACATCGATCATGTTCTTGGAAACAGGTTTATTTTTGATACATATGGTTTGTTACCCGAGGTGCATGAAAAGGAACTGTTTTTTATACAACGAATGCCCGAAAGCGCCGCTATGTATGGGTTGAATGCTGATCCTTCACCATTTCCTGTTAAATATTTAGAAGAGGGAGATATTGTTCAATTAGGCAAATACACGTTTGATTGCCTTTATACGCCTGGTCATTCTCCTGGAAGTATTTCATTTTATAATGCGGAAAATAAATTGTTGATCAGCGGTGATGTATTGTTTAAGGGGAGTATTGGCAGAAGTGATTTGCCAATGGGGGATCACGATACCCTCATCAAGTCGATAACCGAAAAACTGATTCCTCTTGGGGACGATGTAAAGGTGTATAGTGGTCATGGTCCTGCAACCACAATCGGTTCTGAGCGACAAAATAATCCCTTTTTAACGTGATTTATACAAGTTTGGTTTAAGATTCTTTTTATCTTAGCAACATCAAGTCCTTCCTATTTATATTTAGTTTGCTATACGTTATCACCCTCTCTGGCCAGGTAAAAAAGGAAGTGGGCAAAGATGGCGCCGAAAAATATAACCGTAAGGAAGAAATACTGTACGACGGAAAACGTTACCGTAAATACAATAATTACCTGACAGCGGGGGGAGGTTTTGCTTCTGCAAGTAACCGTGGTGATTTACAAAAAGCAATTGGGGTTGATTTTCAATTTCACATTCGCAGGCAATATTTTCAAATGGGAGTTATGATGAGCGGAGATGCGTTCCTATCTAACAATCATGTTCAAGCTCACGTTGGTTATGGATTAAGGAAAGAAAAAAATACGACCAATTTGGCAGCTTTTGCCGGGCCAACTTATTTTACGGGTGTGGAGGGGATTTCTGGCGTCACGGCTGCGAGTTTTTACGATGGATTTGGGGCTTATATTTGTTTACAGGGCATTACAAAACTTGCGTATGATATCGGGTTTGGTGCGGAATTGTTTGGAGAAGTCAATTATAAACACAGTGTGGCTGGGATTAAATTCATACTTTTCTTTTCAGGCTCATACCGGGGGGTGAAAAGGAATTATAATCCGAATGTGAAAACTGAAAACCAAAAATGACCGATTTTATTATTGTTGGACGTGGGCTTGCAGCAAATGTGTTGATGCATACGTTTCAACAACATCAGCTCAGTTTTCATACTTTTGGTAACGAACAGTTGAGTAACTGTTCAAGAATTGCCGCGGGGATATGGAACCCGGTAGTTTTTAAACGGCTTACCAGGAGCTGGCTGGCGGATGAGATTATTCCGTGTTTAAATCAATTTTATTTCGACTGTGAGTCTACTTTGGGAAAAGCGGTGGTCACCAAACGACCTATCATAAAACCCTTTGTTGAGGAGCAGGAGAAAAGACTCTGGAAAAAAAAATCAATTACCGAACTAAATGGATTTCTCGATCCTGAAATATACACTCATCTGCCACCCGAGCTGAACCATTTTAAAATTACGAATGGCTTTGGGCTGGTAAATCAATGCGGCAATTTAAACACAGGCGAGTTCATATCCCTTTCCAATATAGCGTTTAACCATAATATTACGACAGAAACGTTCGATCATTCTTTATTGAAAATTTTTCCCGACAAGGTGGTTTATAAAAATCGTGAAGCCCGTCATATCGTTTTTTGTGAAGGTTACCTCGTAAAACACAACCCATTTTTTAATTGGGTACCCCTAAAGCCTGCAAAGGGTGAGGTGTTAACTATCCGATCCGAGCAATTAAAACTGACGAATTCGATCTTTAATAAAAATGGTTTTTTAATGGACCTGGGTGCCGGAAGTTATAAACTTGGCGCTACCTATGAATGGACGGAATTAACTGAAAATACAACGCAAAAAGGCCGTGAGGAGTTAGAATTGAAATTACATCAAATGATTGGTTGTGATTATTCAGTTATCGATCATCAAGCTGGTGTTAGGCCATCGTCCATCGACCGCAGACCGATTATAGGCAGACACCCCAATTATCAAAATTTACATATTTTTAATGGCCTTGGTACAAAAGGAGTTATGCTTGCTCCTTTTTTTGCGAAAAACTTCGTAAATTTCTATTTACAAAAAGAACGCTTAGTTACGGACGTTCAAATAAACAGGTTTTATAAGTTGTATGGCGGTTAAAACAAACAAAAAAAAGTTAATAGGCAGACGTGAGATGGTGAGTTTCCCACTGCTGGGTATTTCGGCTCAGGAGGCTAAGATTGATACCGGCGCGTATACCTCCTCCATTCATTGTGAAAATATAGCGTTGGATTATGAAAATTCGAAACCAATCCTTTATTTTACTCTGGCAAATAACATAAATGGCATGTTACAGGAAGAACGTTTCAGGTACGAATTGTTTGCCCGTAAAACCATAAAAAATTCATTTGGCGAAATGGAAGAGCGTTTTGTTATCAGGACATTGATCCATATTGGACGAAAAAAAATCTGGTCGTCTATTTCGCTTTCCAATAGAGATGCGATGCGCTATCCCGTCCTTATTGGCCGCAAATTGCTGAAAGGGAAATTCCTGGTGGATGTGAATCTGATTCATACAGGCGGCATATCACTAAAAAAGTATTTAAACAGTTAACCTAACATAACAATCTATGAGAATTGTTGTTTTATCTCGGAACAAAAACTTGTACTCCACCAGGCGTTTACTAGAGGCGGGTGAAAAGCGCGGCCATGAAATGATCTTGCTCGATCACATGAAATGTGTGTTGGTTATTGAACAAGGTAGGCCGCATATTTATTTTAACGGAAAAGAAGTGAAGGATGTTCATGCGGTTATTCCCAGGATCGGCGCCTCTGCCACGTTTTATGGGTCGGCCGTGGTACGACAGTTTGAGATGATGAAAATTTTTACCGCCGTTGAATCACAGGCCTTGGTCCGTTCACGTGATAAACTAAGAAGTCTCCAGATATTGGCCCGTGCCGGAATTGGTATCCCTAAAACGGCATTCGCTTCCTCCCCAAAGGACAAAGACATTGACAATGTGATTGAAAGTATAGGTGGCGCACCTTGCATTATCAAGCTATTGGAAGGAACGCAGGGAATTGGTGTTATCCTGGCGGAAAATCACAAAGCTGCAAAAAGTGTTGTAGAGGCGTTTATGAAATTAAAAGCAAACATGTTGGTGCAGGAGTTTATTAAGGAAGCGGGCGGTGCAGACCTCCGTGTGTTTGTAGTAGATGGACAAATTGTAGGTGCAATGAAAAGGCAGGGAAAAGAAGGGGAGTTTAGAAGTAATCTTCACCGGGGTGGCACAGCTTCGGTTATTTCGTTAACTCCGGAAGAACGGGCAACCGCAATTAAGGCTGCAAAAAAACTCGGCTTGGGGATTTCAGGTGTTGACCTTTTGCAATCGAGCAGGGGACCATTAGTTATGGAAGTCAACTCATCCCCCGGTTTGGAAGGCATTGAAGGAGCTACTGGTATTGATATTGCCGGCAAAGTAATCGAATATGTGGAAAGAAATGAATTTAATAAACCCGGGGAATAAGATCAGTGCAAGAAACAATAACAATCAATGGACAGAATATAGAACCGGGGGAAAACAAAACGGTTATCCTCAATTCTTACGAACTCCACACGAAAACCATCATAGAAATCCCAGTGCATGTTATCCATTCCCAACAAAAAGGCCCGGCCATGTTATTATCGGCGGGGATGCATGGTGAAGAAACAAATGGCATAGAAATTATCCGAAAAGTCATTTCTAATAAAGAAATTCAAAATCTGAAATGCGGAACGCTCGTTGCCATACCCGTTATCAATATTATTTCGTTTTTATACGGAAGCAGAGATTTGCCCGATGGCAGGGATCTAAATCGTTGTTTCCCTGGCAGCAGAAGTGGTTCGTTGGGCAGCAGGATCGCTTATGATCTTGTAAAACACATTTTACCGATCATTGATTTTGGCATCGATTTCCATACGGGAGGGGCTAAAATCAATAACTTTCCCCAACTTAGGTGTGTGTTCGATTTTCCTGATAACGTAGCTCTCGCTGAAAAATTTTCGGCGCCACTTATCATTGATAGCGACTACCGCGAGGGCACCTTTAGGAAAGAGGCTTCCAAAAAGGGGAAACCTGTTTTGGTTTATGAAGGTGGGGAAAGTATGCGCTTTGATTACAGCGCTATAAACGAGGGATTGAACGGATGTTTAAGGCTCATGCATTCTTACGGGATGATAGATACGTTTATTGCCGGGAATAATTCTGTTAAAATAGAGAGGGATACCTGGGTAAGAGCCAATAACAGCGGTCTTTTTCACATGACTGTTAAAAATGGCGCTCATGTAATGAAAGATGACTTATTAGGCATTATTGTAGATCCTTTTGGAGAAACGGAAGATAGGATCATAAGTCCGGTTAATGGGTATATAATTGGCATAAACAATCAGCCGGTGGTAAATCAGGGTGACGCTCTCATTCATTTGGGGGTAGAGGAAGTGTAGTTTTTATTGAGTAATTTTGTATTGTGAGACACACAACCGATTTGGGCGATTATTTTATTGTGGCATTTGTTGCCATCATATTTATTGGCGGAGTCATAGGTGTTTTTAAATTTATGAAGGGAAAAAATTAACATGACTTTTAATCAGTTTATTTTGTTTTTGAATTTAGGCGGTGGCGAAATTGTATTGATCATTTTCGTAATGCTACTCCTGTTCGGTGGAAAGGGGATTCCAACAATAGCCAAAACACTTGGCAAGGGGATTAGGGAATTTAAAGATGCAACCAATGATATTCAAAAAGACATCATGAAAAGTACCGGCGGCATTACCAGCCAGGTTACTGAACATATTCAGGAAATAAAAAAAGAAATCGAAAAGGAATAACAGCCGGGCGTTGAAAGCGGGTTATTTTTCATATTTTATCTTTCTCTCCGGTTATTTTTTTTCTCAAAAAACTGAAGTCATCAAGGTTAAAAAAAGCCATGAAAGTGTTTATTTTTTTCAAAAGGGAATTAAGAGTGATTCTATTCTCAATCACAGCTTTTTTTATCTGCTGGTTCCCGATTCGCTGAAGAAGGATATTTCCATTTATAGCGCCAATGGCCAGCTAGTTCGCACCAACAGCGATAGCATTTTACAGTTCAACTATCTTCCCGGACTCAGTTACGAACTATTGTATACCCGCGGGGAAGCTGTGAAAGGCTTTATTAAAAGACCTTCGATGGAATTAAAAACACTTGTTAACGGTACGGTTGACACCAAATTGGGCGAGATTTATATTCGGATTGTAAACAAACCCGATGACAGAATTTTAATCGAGAATACCTTTTATTTGAAAAATTAAAAAGGTTAAGAGTATTTTTTGTGATAAATCCTGCTGGTGCGAACGTATTTGAGGATAGCCTCGTTAAATTCGTTTTCTTTATCTTTAAAGCTTACTTCCACCGGAAGCACATAAATATTCATGCGTTGTGCAATAGGCCAGGTAAGTTTATTTTTAAGGCGCATGAGATCTTTTTCCGTTGTTACAAGTAGTTTATTTCCTCCTTCAAAACTATCGTAATACCGGCCAATGTCTTCAAGATCTTTTAACGAGTATTCATGATGGTCGTCAAACGACAGGTGTTTCAAGTCGGCTGAGTATTCTTTTAAATAATTTATCATGGGGTTTGCGTTGGCAATACCCGCGAATGAAATGGTTCGGTAACGGTAAAGATCGTTGAGCGTATCAATTTTATCGTTGTAATTGCTGATGGAATACAATTCACCATACTTCAGATAACTAAAAAACACCTGTTGATGTGCTTTTGGATTTATGTCTTTTAAAATAGTGCGGATTTCTACCGGGCTGGTCATTTCAGGGGTTTTGCTTACGATGATAATATCGGCACGGTTAATCCCACTTTTAAACTCCCGTAATGTTCCGGCAGGTAGCATCATATCATTAAAGTACAAATTGCTATAATCGCTTACTACAATGTTTAAACCACATTTGATGGCGCGATGTTGAAAAACGTCATCGAGTAAAATTATTTTTGGCGCGTTACCTTCGAGTTTACAAAGATTTTTCACGCCATTTACACGATTGGCATCTACTGCCACCATCACATCATATTTTGTTTTGTAAATTAGCGGTTCATCACCTATCTCTTCGGCAGTACTGGTGCTATCTGCCAGTAAGTAACCCGATGTTTTTCTTTTATATCCGCGACTTAAGGTCGCAATTTTGGGCTCTTCTTTTAATAGGAACCGGATGAGGTATTCTACCAGCGGGGTTTTACCTGCACCGCCAACGGCCAGGTTACCAACCCCAATGGTATGAACGTCGAATTTTTTTTCAGGTAAAAAATGCCAGTCGTAAAGACGGTTCCTCAACAACGTGATAATCCCATAAAGGACCGCAAAGGGTAACAGCAATATTTTTATCCCATTGTTCAAACAGGTTAAATATGCTTATTTTTTTTGAAACGGTAAAATTTTGGAGGCTTATTTGCCTTCGGTATCATTTGTGCTTTGCAAGCCGAGTTCAAACCTCTGCGGATCAAACTTCAGCTCCACAAAATTGGAGCCCCCACGATAGTAGTTGAGGGTAAGCACAGAGGACTGGTCCCAGGTATCAACCGGTTCTTTTGTCATATTTACGACACCTCGCAAACATGACGAAATGGTACGTTGTTTCCATTTCGCCTGGTTGGTTTTGGTATTCCATTTGGCAAAAAACAATTTGGTTTCCTTGCCGGAGTTGCAACGGCCATCATCGTTGGCGCCGTCGGGTTTGCTAAAGGCATCAACGTACACCAGCACATAGAGGGTGTCGCCCTTTTTTTGTTCAAACAAAACTTTTGATACTTCAGGATCTTTCGTAATTGAATCATTGATACAGTAATTCAATACGGTGTCTTTACATACCAAATTGAGGCATAATTTCATTCTCTCGCCTTTATTTCTCTTTGAGTACACCATGAATTCGCGTGGAATTTTAATTTCCACCGGAGTTGATTCTTCTTTTTTGATTGTATCTGCATGGGCAGTTGTATTTTTGTCGGTCGGCTTTTTGCCAACCGGCTTTGTTTGTGCATTACTCAGTAATCCACAAAACAGGAAACAAATTAAAAACTTATACATGAAACGAAAGTAATTATTTTTTTTGAATTTAAAACTGCCCGGCTTCCACCAATTTAACGGCTCTTTCAATCATTAAATCTTCCACTGCAGGATCGTATTCTGCTTTCATGTTATGACCAAATAAGCGTGCTACGGTTTGCCACATGACCGCCTGGAAATTGCCCCGCAACTGTTTTACCAAATCATAGGTTGTTTTTTCGGTTTCGCGGTCAATAAGTTTCATCAGTACTTTACCTTGCGATACGCTGAGGCCTTTGAGCTCATCTTCAAACTCATTCCTCAGATCCTTTTCGCAGGTTTTTAGGAATATTTTTTTGTAATCTTCATCTTCAATTTTCTCAAGCACCTTATTGTATTCCTTTAATTTGGCTGCCGCGAGTATGGCATAGGGATATACTTTTTTTACATTGAATTTTGTACGGGTCCACAGTTCCCTCTGCCTCTGGCTTTTAAACACAAAATCAGTATAAACGTAAATGGTATTGAGGTCTACCACAGGAACGGTATCCCCGTTAACCAACTCAGCGCGACAACGGTAGCCGTTTTGTGGAGGTACAGTAATATCATTTGTATTTTGGGAAAAGACAAAAGAAGAAACCATCAAAAAAAACAACAAGATTTTTTTGACAGGTTGATCGGAAAACAGATATACCCGTTTGGACATTCTATTAATTAATAATGTTAAACGTGAAAGGTAACCTGCAAGTTTCAGGCTAATTTAAGCGGTTAAGCTTCCATTGGCTTTTTTTAACAGCGATAGAATCGGTTTTGTTGGTTTGTTTTTTAGGTTCGTACAGCAGAGTACCTGCAAGGGCAGCTATCGCTGAAAGTTCGTCGTTTGACTGGTTTAACATTTCGGGTCTATAATGGTCTTTGATGAAGCCGGTGTCAAATTTACCACTCACAAAAGCAGGGTGTTTTAATACAAACTTACAGAAGTCCAGCGTGGTTTCTACCCCAACAATCTTGTAATCGTCAATGGCGCGGATCATTTTTTGAATAGCTTCGGTGCGGTCTTTCCCGTGTACGATGAGTTTCGCAATCATAGGATCATAATAAATTGGAATATCCATACCTTCTTCAAAACCGTCGTCAACGCGCACCCCAGGCCCTGACGGCGTTTTGTAAACCAATAATCTGCCTATATCCGGTAGAAAATTATTTGTAGGGTCTTCTGCACACACACGAACTTCTAACGAGTGACCGTTAATTTTGAGATCTTCCTGTGTAAAACCTAATTTTTCGTTACGAGCCACTTTTATTTGTTCTTTCACCAGATCGAGCCCAGTGATCATTTCAGAAACAGGGTGTTCTACCTGAAGACGGGTGTTCATTTCCAGGAAATAGAAATTGAGTTTATCATCGAGCAAAAACTCAACCGTACCAGCACCGCTGTAATTGCATGCTTTAGCCACATCTACAGCGCATTTCCCCATTTTTTCACGTAATTCGGGCGTTAATACACTGCTCGGGGCTTCTTCAATAAGTTTTTGGTGACGACGTTGTATGCTGCATTCCCTTTCAAACAAATAAACACAATTGCCGTGGTTATCTGCAAGTAACTGTATTTCAATATGCCTCGGTCCGGTAGCATATCTTTCAATAAAAACCGCGCCGTTGCCAAAGGCAGATATCGCCTCACTTACTGCCAGTTTCATTTGTTCTTCAATGTCCTGTTCCCTTTCCACTAAACGCATACCTTTACCACCCCCGCCAGCACTCGCTTTTATCAATAATGGAAATCCAACTTCTTTTGCAACTTTTATGGCTTCGGTCAAATCGCTAATGGCACCGTCTGAACCCGGGACCATAGGCACGTTGTATTTTTTTGCCGTGGCTTTAGCACTCAGTTTGTCCCCCATGAGGTCCATACTTTCAGGACTTGGGCCTATAAAGGTAATACCAGCTTCGCGCACTTTTCTCGCAAAATCCGCATTTTCGCTCAGAAATCCATAACCAGGATGTATACCATCTACATTTAATTCTTTACAAACCGAAATGATTTTATCGCCTAACAGATAGGATTGGGAACTTGGTGGTGGACCAATACATACAGCTTCGTCCGCATATCTAACAAACAAGGCGTTTCTATCGGCTTCGGAGAAAACAGCCACAGTTTTTATTCCCATTTCTCGTGCGCTTCGCATAATTCTCAGGGCAATTTCCCCCCGATTTGCTATAAGAATTTTTTGCATAAATTAGTCTAGTTATTCTAAGGTTAAAGATAATGATTAACTCAATTAGATTTACCCGCGTAAAAATTACTTTCATTTATTATCTTGCGTCCCAAATATGTTTTTTTATATCTCTAAACTGGTTGCTTTTTTATTTTCGCCCATTGTATGGATTTTTGGCTTGTTGCTTTATTCCTTTATCACGAAAAAAGAAACACGAGCCAAAAAATTGAGATTATGGGCCCTTGTGTTGCTTTTTGTGTGTAGCAATTCATTTATAGTCGACGAGTTTTATCGGGCGTGGGAGCCGGTAACACTTGATTATGATTTAATGAACACCAAGTACGAAGGTGCTATTGTTTTAGGGGGTATTGGCGATATAGATCTGCGTTTGCAGAAAATAAACTTTGGATGGAGTGGCGATCGTCTCTTTCAAACCCTACCACTTTATCGTAAAGGACGAGTTAGGAAAATTATTTTTACCGGTGGGTCTGGTAGTATCGAATTTCCCGAAAAGCGTGAGGGAATTTTTGTAAAAAAATACTTAAATGAAATTGGGATAGCTGATAGCAGTCTGATAATAGAAAATGCCAGTAAAAACACGTATGAAAACGCTGTTTTTACTAAAAAAATACTCGACAGTTTAAAAATAAAAGGAAACTTTTTGTTGGTGACTTCTGCCTACCACATGCCGAGGGCCATGGCTGTGTTTAACAAAGCAGGGTACACCCATCTTACACCTTACCTCGTCAATAAAGTGAGTGGTGTCCGGCGCTTTACTCCGGATCATCTGCTGATCCCTAACGCTGACGCGTTATTCTCTTTGCAATTTTTAATTCATGAGTGGATCGGCTTTGTGACTTATAAGTTGAAGGGCTATGCGTAAATTTAAAGAAGACCTCCTCCAACTCATATGGCAGAACAAACTTTTAAAACCTTTGCCACTTATTACGCAATCGGGGCAGGAGATTTTAATCTTGAAAGCCGGTGATTTTAACCCGGATGCGGGGCCGGATTTTTTTAATGCCCGGATTAAATTAAATGGAATTGAACTTGTTGGAAATATAGAAATACATGTCAAAACAAGCGATTGGCTAAAACACGGGCATCAACGAAATACAGCCTACAATAACCTAATTTTACATGTGGTTTATGAACACGATGTATCCCTACCACAAAACACTGATAATCATGTGGAGGTGCTCGAGTTAAAGTATCTAATAGATAAAAATACTCTTGAAAATTATGATCAACTCGTAACAGCTAAGGGAAAACTGCCCTGTACCAGCCAATTAATCCGTGTAAACGATTTTAAATTCACTAGTTGGATGCAGCGCATGACCGTTGAAAGGCTGGAAGGAAAAGTAAAATACCTTGAACGAGCGTTTGTCGAAAGCAAAGGGGATTATGCCCAAACTTTTTATCAGGCATTACTTAAAAGCTTCGGATTTAAAGTAAATGCGCTACCATTTGAACTTATCGCCGTTCATTTACCATTTAAGATTTTATTAAGGCATGCGGACAACTGTATGCAATTAGAAGCTTTATTACTGGGCGTCTCTGGCTTACTCGAGAACCAGTTCAATGACAAATATCTTCAACATCTTCAAAACGAATTTGAGTTCCTGAAGGCTAAGTACAATTTAATCCCATTAAAAAGCGAAATTTTTAAGTTTTCAAAATTACGACCTGCAAATTTCCCTAACCTACGATTGGCCCAATTAGCAACCCTTATCAACCATGAAAAAACATTCATTACGCGACCTCAGGATTTTTGCGATTATCACACATTGATGAAAGTGTTGAAAATAACCCCCCAGGGCTACTGGAAAAACCATTATGGAATGGAGGGCAGGTTACAACAAAAAGATATGGCACTTGGGAATACTTCGGCGGAAAACATCATCATCAACACCTTTGCTCCTTTTTATTTCTTTTATTCAAAAAAAACGGGAATGTCTCATTTTTCCGAAATAGCCATAAATTTATTGGCAACATGTAGTTTTGAATCGAATAGCAAAACTAAACTTTTTGAAACGAAAATGCCGCTGTTGAAAAATTCAGCGGATAGCCAGGCCATTATTCATCTGCACGATAATTATTGCAGTAAAAAGCGATGCCTTAAATGTGCTATCGCAGCTGCTATTCTAAAATAAATGCCAGCTAATTTACTCAACCGTACATTTGGCTTCTGTGGCAACTTGTGGAGGATAAGCCCCATTATTTGAGAAAATATTCTGATAAGTGACTTCCAGGTTGAGCTCTTCAGCTTTACAGATCGATTTTGCCTGATCCTTCGTACACTTTTCGGTTAACATGACGGTTTTCGAATTAAAATTTTCTTTGCCGGAGGGGTAGTTGACCGTAACGGAACACCTGCAACTATGTTCCTTTTTGCAGGAAGTTAAGCTCAGGAAAGCGGCGCAAATGAAAACGTATTTCATAATAAACATAATAAGTTATTGTGTAAGTTCGCAGTTAGTAGTAATTGATTCCCAAGCTTCGAGATCGTATTTTCCATTAACGGTGTACCAATTTGTTACATTTGTTTGAACCACTCCTTCCATGTGATTGCAAGCGGCTTTTGCCTGTTTTTTAGTTAATTTTTCGTCGAAGGCTTCCAGGCCGGCAGAAAAATTCTTTGCGGTTAAACCAGTGGTACTACTTTCGAAAATTATTTCTGTATTGCAAAGGCAGGTGTAATTCTTTTTACAGGAGCTTAACGTCAATATCAGTAGAGGTATAAAGAGATTTAATTTTGACATATGGATGGAGATTTTGGGCGAAACAAACATATATTATTTTTTTAAGTAACACGACTTTTGGAGTTAGATTAACACAACGGGTTCTTTATTTTTTTGTATCTTTACGGGATGGTAAAGAGTATTATTCGTTGGTTTGAACACAAAGCATTCGGTGTTTGCGAATGGCTGGGTAACTTACTTGGCATCAAAACTACAACGGTAAGAATGTACTTTATCTATCTTTCATTTTTTACTTTCGGGAGCCCGATAATTATTTATTTTATTATGGCTTTTATGCTTGAGCATAAAAATTATTTTAAACCTTTTTACACACGGAAACGCCCGAGTGTTTGGGACATTGATTAATTCTTTTGTTGCTTAGTTTCTAACTTGTTTGGGGCTTTTTTTGTAATGCACAGAGATTAATGTTATTTTTGAACTATACCCCTAATTTTAGCTTATGAAGTTTTGTTTTTCTCTGTTATTGTTATGTTTTACCGGGATTTCTTTTTCCCAAAGTATTGAAACAAAAGAAACTACCGTGAAATTTAGTTCAGGCTCACAAAACGCAATTGTTACAACCATTTATGGTAATGCAGGCGAAGAAGTAATTGACGAATGGAAAAAGGTACTAAAAGACTATAAAAACGAGAAAGTAAAGGTAGATGGAAATGAAGTGTTTGGAGACAATATCCTCGTGAAAGAATGGGGCAACAACCCGGTTGATTTTTACGCTCGTTTCGATGAAAACAAGAACGATAAAACTGTAAAAATGTCCGTGGCCGTAGATCTTGGCGGGGCCTATCTTTCTTCATCTTTAGATAAAACAAAATTCAGGGATCTTGAAAAATTAGTAAAGGACTTCGCGCTAAAGTCAACTAAGGAACCCATTGAAAAAGAGCTTAAAACCAATACCAAAGTCCATGAAAAATTACTGGATCAGCAAAAAAATCTTGAGAAAGACAAAAAGTCCTTGTTGAAGGACATCGAAAACTATCGGGAGAAGATCGCTAAAGCTGAAAAGGAAATTGTTGGTAAAGAAGCAGAAATAGAAAAGAAAAAAGAGGAAGTGAATACGCAGAAAAAAGTTGTAGAGGCCTGCAATGGAGCAGTTTCTGAACAGGCGGCATCTTCCAAAAAAATATACGACAAACTCGTGGATAAACAGAAAGATCTTGAGAACGATGTTAGGAATTTAAAAGAGGATATTGAAAATTACCGCACAAAAATTAAGAAAGCCGAAGAAGATCTGAAAAAGAACGAGGAAGATCAGTTAAAAAAGAAGGAAGAACTGGATAACCAGCAAAAGAAAATTACCCAGACAAAGGACAGGTTGGATGCAGTAAATTAGCCGCTAATCGGTCTGGATTATTTTTCATTGGGCACGATCGGTATAAAAAGTAATGCGCTTTTTGGAATCCCAACAATACTAAAATCCCGGATTTCGTAAACATCACTGCTATGAGCTGGACTTTATTTGTGTAATTCCTCCCAGAATTCAGCGCCACGCCGTGTATGCGGGATAACGATGGTGCCGCCAACGATATTGGCTACGGCAAATACTTCGTAAATTTCTTCAGTGGTACACCCCTGTTCCTTACATTTTTCAAGGTGATACTTAATACAATCGTCACAGCGCAAAACCATGCTTGCAACAAGTCCGAGCATTTCTTTTGTCCTTATGGTTAAGGCCCCTTCCGAATAGGTTTGGGTATCAAGATTAAATAAACGTTTTAATACGAGGTTGTCTTTTCCTAATATAACATCGTTCATTCTTGAACGGTAGTTGTTAAACTCGCTTACAGCTTCACTTGCCATGGTTTCAGGTATTTAATTTATGTTTTTTAATGGCCCATGCCGAAACAAAAACACTAAGTTCGTAAAGCAAATACATGGGTACTGCTACCACCATTTGGGAGGTAACATCAGGGCTTGGCGTGATCACCGCGGCTGCGATAAGTATAATAATGACCGCGTGTTTCCTATATTTTCGCATAAATGCCGGAGTTAGCAGCGTCATGCGGGTTAAAAAATAAACCAAAATTGGCATTTCGAAAATAACTCCTGCTACCAGAGTCATGGTGCTGATCAGAGAAATGTAATCATCAAAAGTATTGTTGGTTTGTACAATACCGCTGGACGACACCTGGTAATTGATCAGAAAATTGTAACTCATGGGGAATAACAAAAAATAACCGAAACAAATCCCAATCAGGAAGAGCATGGAGGCAATTACAATAAAAACCTTCACAGGCCCAATTTCTTTATCTTTAAGAGCAGGACTCACGAACTTCCATAGTTCCCACAATACGAAGGGGAAGCCCAGGATTAATCCACATAAAAAGGAAATCCACATGTGGTTGAAAAATTGCTCTGATGCGCTAAGTGTTTGAAGGTGTTGTGGCGGAACCGTCATACACATTACATCTCCGGCCCCAATTTTGTAGCCTAAGCCACACAAAGCTCTGTAGGAGATAAAATCCTGTCGTAAAGGCCCGAAAATTACGGTGTCAAATACAAAATCGTTAAGACAAAAGGCTGCAATAGCTATAACGACAACAACAATCGCACTTCTTACCAGATGCCAGCGTAATTCTTCAAGGTGTTGAAGGAATGACATTTCTGTACCTGACGAATTGTTTTTATTGGAGTTGAAAAATGCCATAAATTTATGGCTGCAAATTTACATTAAAACCAGCGCTTTTCAAATCACCCCAAAAGCGGGGATAAGACTTATGAATTACCTCAGGATTTGTTATGTTTAATTTTTTGCATACCAGGGCAAGAGGAGCAAAACTCATGGCCATACGATGATCTTGGTAGGTGTTGATGTTAAATT